>Ga0307513_10011250_pt1 | contig 11138 bp, 15 predicted proteins | sample 15_EM_MG_FD_202174 | JGI IMG/M metagenome (GOLD analysis project Ga0307513, IMG submission 202174) | Populus trichocarpa ectomycorrhiza microbial communities from riparian zone in the Pacific Northwest, United States - 15_EM | ecosystem: Host-associated > Plants > Roots > Unclassified | place... | reverse complement strand
CGTCGGTGAATTTGCTGCGCAAACTAGTCTCCCTTGGTCAGACTAACAAATTTCGCAGTCTTTTTTTATTTGTACTTGACGACTTACTCATCGCAAACAGCGCCGCGTGAGCCATCATGATGAGCTGCCTTAGGTTGTCTCTGGTCTCCCAATTGAATCCAGCCGGCCAGACGGTACCCTGCGGATAGTTGCCTCTGGTTGTCTTCCACATCCAAAGCACCATTCGTTGCAGTTTCGTCGCTCTTTCTCCGTACCAGGCCTTTATCGGGGGAAATTTGAGTCTGTAATCCTCTCCAAGACTCAAGCCACATCGGTAGGAGAGCTCCTAATTTACAAGTCGTTAAGCCTTTTCTAGAGTCCAGGCCCCATCTTTATTGAACCAGATCTTGAAATTGAACATAAACTTGGAATGCATGAAGCTCTCAAAGCCTTCTCGGATATCCTCGACACTATCTTCTCCTACCTTCGAAACTATCCTCTACCATGACCACATTTTCCCCTCAAACTACAATTTTCTTTTACATTTCAACCCTCTTATCCAAGACAACATGGAAACGGCGCTCTTTCGCTCCGCTTTTCGAGTGTGGCGTTGAAGCACCTTTGGTGGAATCAAAGGACCGTAAAAAATATCCTAAAGCTTCTTCCAGGGTACAGCGTTCGCAGGGCAGAAAATTCGACACAAGAAACGATAGTAAGTTTTGAAACAGTTTGATCTTTCCGATTTTGTTTGGACCTGACTCGGATGTAGGTGATCGATGGTTTGTTGGATGAAGACTGGGAGAGGGCTGATATATATGCAAAGCTCGTCAGAAGCTTCATGATACATGGTCCAAAAGGTCCAAAAATCAAGAAGTCGACGTATTATCAAATCCAAACCTCCCGAAGATTTTGAGCTCTTTTTCCCGAATCTCAGAGAGATGTATTGTTACGGTAGATGGGAAGAAGTCTGTTGCCTCCTTTCTCCCTCCCTTCGTCGAGTTGTAATTCTCGAAGAAGAAACATACCACCCACCCTCCTTGTCGATATCCACTCTGGTCGATGCACTGCCCAAAATTTGTCCCGACATTCAATCCTTGGAAGCCTATGTTGATCTGCCAAGCTCAGCGTCGCGCTCAATTCACAAGCTTCAAAAGCTACAATACCTCGGATTGGATTTTTTAATGCCTAGTTCAAGCACCATCGAGCATATCATTGGCGTTTCACTCCTGCAAAACCTGCGATCGTCCCAATTCTCCATGCCCCCCAGCGACTCGATTTTTGTGCTCCACTTGATTCGATCGTTAATGCGCTCCCATCTTTTATATCACCCAACCTCACTACGTTTACTGTAGTCTCGTTCCCAAACTCGAAGGAATTTCCTAAAACGGATGGCTCGCGAGACTACGTTTACTGCCGAAATCCAAGATATATGGGCCGGCGCGCGTGATTTTTGATTTCGAATTTCCAGAAAAACTATGCTACAAGTTGTGCGATACCCTCGTAAAGCACGCGCGATCTCCGTCAAGCTCCCTGCGGTCGTTTATATTTATTGGAAACTGCTCCAGGTGCTCCGACGTTTCTCCCACAGGCGCTGACGCATTCCAACCACTCTTGGCCCTGCCTCCGACAACTGGAGACTTTGGTGTTCAATATGCATTTATGTGAACTCGACGACCAAACCCTCATTAAATGGGCAGGGGCATGGTCAAATCTCAAAACTTTCAAGATGAAGACTTCCATCAGAGACACGATAACCCTGTCCGGGATAAATACACTCTTCCAACTTTGTCGGAATCTCGAGAATTTGAGTCTTTCTTTTGATGCGAGCAAGTTGGATTTGATTCCCAAAATACCGTCAACGACACCATCTCTGCCATGGCCTCAGGGATTGGGATATCTCTGTTTCTCTGGTGACTCCAGCTACGTGGGCCCAGTGATGGCTGTTTTGAGCTGGGTGTTCTCCCCGACGTGTCAGATGTCAAGTCCCGTAGGTGGGGGATGGGTAGTACTGACGCCTTAGAAGTGTTACCGCAGTCTCTCGAACGAATAGCGGCTAACGTATATTAATGAGATGTCGTTTAATGGATGGTTTTCACTATCCATTAGGTTTTAGGAGGCTCTAAATCACGCCGAAAAATCTGTAGGTTTATTTCACAGGGTATTCCGCTTGACAAGGCGAAGGAAAATTTCTCTTCAGATCGTTAAATAAATGAAGCTAGGCTTGTAATTGGCTGTGCTCACGGATCGGCTAAGGAGGATTTCTGTTAGCGGATTTAGTGAATGTGCATGAGAGCCAGAACATTTTCCTTTGCTCATTGCGCTCTCCAGGCTCTTAAAAATTTGTTTTGTTTGGAATGTGTATATCGATCCCATCTCCTGGTTATGATCCCTCACGATCTCTGGCCCCCCAGCTTGTAGCTCATATTGTTGTCATCTGCTCCCTCTCCCTTTCCCTTCTTTACGTAATCTCAATATCTTGTTTCGTAGTTCAGCCACTGCTTAATCCGTAGTCCGAGCGACAGGAGGGATAAAAAAAACCAGGCCATGAATCAGAACCAGCGATGGGGAGAGGCGCATAGAGCTCGAGATTGCTAAACATGTCGCCTCCATCAACGTCTCTACTGCTCAGCCGCATCTTAGCCTCCAGGACCGTCGCCACTCTCTGCGGCATCCAGCTTTATACCACTATTGGTGAGGGTCATGGACTCGAGGACGATCAACGGGCTGATCCACAGGTCGAGAAAGACATTGAGTCAGGGTGTAAATTGCCCGAGGAATTCTACCTGCAGTTACTCCCTGGGCCGACTCCTGGGACTCAATGGACATCGGGATACATTCACGAAGTTTACGACGAATCAAGTTTTAAAATTGAAGGGGGATACTGGCGTGCGCGATCCACTGCTGGGACGGAATAATCTGCGCATAGTGTTAATTCTGACGAAAATGCAAATTAAAAGGACAGAGTTGCCTTCAATGCGACCGGCCGATACAGTGAGTAGAAGCTGCAGAACATATTTCACGACGTAGAATGGTCCACGTCAACAGTGGTTTTGAGCGTTGCAATGGGCGGGATATATTTCATGATATGGAATGTGGTACATATCAACAGGTGGTGCTAAGAACATAGGAGAGTAAGCTATGGATATGGATCAAGCTTTTTAGAACAAAGTTCGGGAGATTGAATTCAGAACTCACGAAATTAGCTCACTTTCGAGACGAAGGGTAATCACGTGATTTATGAGGGCTCCCAAACCACAATTGACGCGGGGTACTGACGTGAAAAATCGACCGCCGGCGCACTTGAATAACCTGCGCATGGTGCTAAATCTGGTGGAGATGGAAAGAACATGGAAATTAAATTGACGGACTCTCCATTGCAATGGGCGGAGCATAGTTCATGATCTGGAATGTGATACATATCAACAGTAGTTCTGGTGACACAGGAGAAGGAGCTCTGGATATCTATAAAGCGTTTTACAACAAAATATCAGGGGATCGAATTGAGAACCAACAAAGTTAGCTTACTTTCGAAAATAAGGGGGATCACGTGCTTATGAGAGCCCAAACCACATTTTAAATTTGAAGCGAGATGCTAGCCTCCTGGTGAACCTGTGCGTAGTGTTAGCTCTATGTACTTAAAATGGAAATCAAAGCCTCAATCGACAGACTTACCCCAATGCGAACCGGCAGCGGAACAAAAATCGACACACATTCATTCGTTGTCGTTGAGATTGCTGACAGCACCTCTTCCCTGCCAAAATTTAGTCAATGGCTTATTTGTATGATTGATCAGCAATAAATCGCACCCCACACTCTCATCCTCGTAGCAACAGACATAAATCACCCAGGTCTTCCTGATGTGGTCATTGCCGTCCTTCTTTGTCAGATAAAAAAATCACTGCCGACATGCCATAAGTAAGCCATTGCACGATGAGAGAAAGTATGTCGCTGACTTTGTTATCGCTACACGCAAGTGCTGATCTCATCTTTCTGTACGTCCTCCTTCAGCCTGTACTTCGTTCCCAGCGATCTCTGAAGTTACAGTGTTTATCTAGAAGGACTCGGAGAATCAGCTGCAGAAACGAGAAAATATTACGATTGCTGAAATGTAGAGCATGAACTGACCTTTTCCTTTGGTCTTTCCCCCAAGTGAAATCAAGTACTTCCTTCAACAGCTCCTCATGCTGCCGCTCGGTGACCCTCACTGTTGTAGCTCGAAAGGCGCCTTGTGAGAAAAAGGCGCAACTTGCGACATTCTTTCGACCTCGTCGTTTCTCCTTGGGCTATGCATTCATGACAGAAGGAGGGTTGGATGCGCACTGGAAAGTGGATTGAAGTGGTACTGAGTATGTCCGCGAAGTGCTTTAACCCAAGGTTGCGATTACTGTTTACATAACAGCGTCTGCGAGTTCATTCGAGCAACCCATTTGCTATGGGTTTGAAACATACTTATGAGTCCATTTTTGTTATCTCGTGCAAGCTGTTGTGGCATAGTCTCGACCCGGCCTCTCTGGTATGATGGATAGAAGGAGTATTGAACCTATAAAGACTAGTTTCGAGTCTAGTTGTGGTATGTGCCCGTCTCATTCAAGGATTACGAACAAATAGGTGCAAATGACATGCACGGCCACAATAATTCATTCGCTTTGTGCAATCAATCCACATAATTATAAACTCTGATACTTGGCTTCATTTATAAACGGAGGGTATAAATCCCTTTCTTTCTTTGTTCAATGTTTGTCGCTTCCTTCCGAAACACCTCTGCAATTTTATATCAAACTCATCCTTGTTTCTTCCCTTTCAGTAAAACCCTCTCGATGTCTTTCCCACAATCGAACCAGTTTTCCCTACTATCTACTCGACTTACGCTCTACCAGCCACCGTAATTGGATACGAAGAACTTTACCCCGCGTTCACCCAAATTCTATTGCGACACTTACCGTCAATACAAGGAAAACGAGAGTCTAATCGTACAATGGGTGCATAGGACCGTCGCGGAACTGCGCGACAGAACTCGCGCTGCCTCCCCTGCTTCACCCTGTCCCATTCCAATCACCTCGAGACGCGGACGTGGCCATGGAAATAAAGCACGGACGCAAAGAACAGCAGTGTTAGATCTGGACATCGCATCCCCGAAGGTCTCTCTCCACACGTTACTCGACCTCGCTCGAGAGATCTTTGCAAGCGCCGTCGTCATCCCAGCTCCCTACATTGCCTTACTCGAACTATCCATCAAGCAAAGGAAAATCACGGCAGCCCCCGAGGCTAATATCTCAGAGGAAATTTAGATGCGATTTACGCCTACTCCCGAGTCCTTGAGAGGCCGAGAAGAAACGCGCTGAAAAGGATGATGGCCTATCAGGCTGTATCCAGAGGGCTTTGATGTTAAGCGACGGCGACCACTTTTCCTTGTCTGAAGCCATCCAACATCTATCTGTACTTGTACAACAGGAAACCGGCTTTGGGACACCCCAGAGTGATGGAGGCTCTACCAAAAACGAGTGGATTCGCGATAACCCGATCGTCCATTCAACAAACAAGCGCCTTAAAATCCCTTCCTTCGCTCTCGCAGAATGTGGTCTGGACGAATTCGACTCCAAGACCAAAAGAAGAAACCAGCGCACGATGAAACGTTCGGCCGCCTCCGTTGTTTCCTCTTGGACGTCAACAATTTACGCAATTACTGCAACATGGTCTGGAAACAAGTCGCTCCCGTCGGAAACCTCAGCTACGTCACCGCATCGTTCGTCACCTACATGGCTGTTCAAATGCTGAAGCCATCCTTCGATATCGGTTCCGCCGACACTCACTTCCTCGGGAGTCAAGGGCTCGTTTCCGACTTCAAACAGTTCTGCAAGAAGGGAAAAACCCGTACGGTAACCTGGGCTTTGGTGTTTGCATGTCAGATGCAGGCTAATAGCATCCAAGCGCGTCGGCGTTACCTTGATTACGATTTACAAGCCATGCGCAACCTCGGCGACGCCGTCCTCCAGGAATACCACCATTACCAAACGGACGGCATTCTTTACGGGGGGAATATGAGCAAAGTCGCGAAGCCGTTCGTCGAATATGCCGCCACCACAATCGAAAATTGGGCCAGTGAAGACTTTTAGTCACGGCGATGAAACTCCACCACGATTGGGACAAGCTCAGCAAGCAGGCAATGCAGAAAGACTTACTTTGGCTGCAGAACCCGTGGCTAACCGCCAACGTCATATCGGAGATTACGCTCGACTATTTCCAAGCGGATGTGTCCGCCGCCAGCGCCAGCGGCTTCATGCAGAGCGCCATCCAGCTTTGGAATATGCTGAAGCAGATGAGATATCTCCCTCCGCCCCTGCATGACTCTAGGCATGACTCGAACACGACGAAGGAACATGTGTTACTCTTTGGTTTCCTCAAGCACTGGGAGCCGATGACAGGCATCAGAAGAGTTCGCTCCGGGAAACGACAATTCAAGAAACATAAACCTCCACGACAGCGGTACCACGAGTCTGGCTGGGGAATGTTGCCCAACATGAGCGAGCTCGTCCTCATCCACCGAGACCACTATTTCCCGAAAGACAACAACTTCCCCCACGCTCAAAAACGGGGTTCAATCTCGGAGTACTTGCGGTCCTTGTCGAGCTCGTCGATTCGGAGCTTGGGCGACCGTTCTCCAAGTCGTCGTCGACCGCACCACCACCGTCGAAGGGACCGTTCCTCAACCTCGACCTCATGAAGATTCACCGTCTTTGCATTCGCGTCTTCACTGGACTCGAGCCTGTGTTGGGCCCGAGGATAGAAGCCATCCTTGGCGTTCCGTTAGACCACACGCAGATTCAGTGACCCTTCCTCGTTGGGTGGGTTGCGCGTTCGGAACAGCTTCCTGGGAACGGTGGGATGCCGAGTCGGGTGCTGTTGTCTGCTGTTGCGGATATGGTGAGGTGGCTCACGGGTGATAAAGAACTGGATCATTTTTTTGGTCCGGTTTGAGGCTGATGAAAAACCTCATCTTGCGTTAATGGTCTCTGTCCATCTGGATGCGTATATTCGTGACTTTTTTTTTCTGTTTTGTTGCTACATATATATTAATTACATTTGGGCTCGATCTTTCTTGGGTTATTGTGTATTATCTCCTTTTCACCGACTTGCTTTTTGCGTTTTTCACTTTTTTGACCTCGGCGTCTTCGTACGTATGTAACTACACAGTAATCCAGTGATATGGGACCAGAATACACATCGTGAGTCACGTCAAACACGTCGTTGAATGTTGGTTCAATGCCGTTGAATGACAATCGTTTTCTGAAAACGAAAGTCAAAGCCGCCGTTACTCCTCGTTGGCCATCGGCAGCATGAGCGGCGAACACTGAGTCGGAGCATGAGTCTCATTCGGCCTTCAATGCCTACGAATACTAGGTTTCGGATTCACAATGAGTCAATTGACACAGTAAATCAAGCAGTTAAACGATAAATGCCAGTATCAATATTATACAAATGATAATGTAGATTTTAGGTAAGTAAAGACGTAAGTAGGTGGGACTCATGATCATGGAAAACGTTGGTGAGGTTAACTGGGGGCAGGTGGAAAACCAAGGCAAAGTAAAGTACACTCCAATGGGTAGGTTTGTGGTTTGTGGTGGAAAAAAAGGCAAAAGACGAGGCAAGCTGTCTGACCATGTCTTTGCAATCAGGTGGGGTTTCAAGCCCATTTCTCCTGGAAGCAAAATCCAAAGTCCAAAAAACTTGCCTCTGCTTTTTTTTTTTTTCCCCCAATTTTCTGATTTTTTCTCAAGCAGGATCATCATAGGCACAAGCACATGGAAGCACTGACTCCACCTGCGGAGGAACTGGGCTGACGGGGGTATCAACATCGTTCCTTTGCAAGAAGACCGAAGCCAACTTCATGTGGGGTTGAGTCTCTTCTGACCTGCCTATCCAAATAAAACAATGAGCATAACATATTGCATTTGCAATATCTTCGTCTGAGGACATATCAGATATATGAAAGTTTATCATTAATTTATAGTAAAACTTACAAAAACTTTCGGATGCTGATCAAGATTTGTCCCTTCGTTCTGAATGAAGGTCCCTCCAGTAATGATCATGTGGTGGGAACCCTTGAACATATCTGTATGAAAATTTATTAATGAGAACATTCTTTTATCGTTGGAAATTATGCGTACGAGTCTCAGAAGATGGGCAATGATGAAAAGACGGACATCGGCGTAAAGATGACCGTTGGCGAAGGGATGAACCTTGATGAGAAGAGGGATGTTGAGAAAAGTGCTCGGGTGGTCGGACGAGTTCGGACTGCAATGCAGCTAATTCCATCTGGAGTTCCGTATACATAAGTCATTAACCAACGGATTACGGCTCTTGACTTACCTTAAACTCCTTGATGAATGCATCAATCCGGTCGTTGAAAGCACTCATATCACTAGGGGAAACTGTGTCTTGGTTGTGTATGGCTTCATTCAAGTCGAACAGAATTCTACAAGTTGGGTAGGCAGGTGTTAACACCTACTGATAAACTCATTGGTTATAAAACGGTGCACATACTGCCTGTAAGACTCAACAGACTTCCGAATGGAAGCTGTAGCGCCATAGGGAATCCAGGTGAATTGAGCCTTTAACCAGTCTGACGTTCTGGCGATGTATTCTGCAATCTAAGGCTCAATGTGTTAGTGCATAATCTAAGATGCATACGAATATTACTACCTGGGCGTTACAGGCGACAATCCTTTCTCTGAGCCGTCCGATATCCCCAAGAGCTCGACCGACTGCGACGATATCTGCCCAGGTGGAGCTTGTGATAGTATTTACCCTTTTTCCTGGAACCTCCGAGTCCAAAAGGGCATAGACTCGGGGGTAGTGATCAAAATGAGGATCCTCTGGATCGAACAACATTGTCTGTGCGACAACGAAGTAAGGGAAGAACCGAAAGATGGCGAAGAAATGAACAGAACATACCTTTATAAAGTTTCAAACACGTGTTGTGAAGCTATGTCCTTGTCCTTATTCGCTGGGAAGAAGCGGCTATGTTTGGCGGGTAATTGGGCTCACCCGCATCACATCGCATCGCCACAAGATAGTAGAGTAAAGACAAAAGACAGGGCTGTGTTGGGCACCCAAAGAAGTCTCGTAATTTATACTCGAGACGAACAATACATTTATATGACTGTGATTGCAAAGAGGCACGATGAACAACCCTAATATTTGGGTCGGTACTATTGGGCTTGTATCGTGGAAAGCGCTGCCTGTTGTGGTTTACGTAACCAGTTCCAAATTCCTTATTTAAATATTGACACAGAAACATCCGAGCAACGCTATTTGGGCGAAGTCCGTTGCTTTTGAGCCACAACATTTGCCTTCATTTACTATCTGTCCTTGCTTCCTTGTCCTTGATCTTCGTCTGTTCCTGTTTCTTTGTTCTCTTCTCCGAGCGTAACCCACCCCTGCGGACGACGTGTTTCGTGTGCTGTCAGAAATCTATCGCGACTTCATACTGTCGAATTCGAGCATGAAATCCAGCGGGCGATGGAAATTCCCCCACGCGTTTATAGAAGATGCCGTCAAGGACGAACGTCGCAGGACGCACGATAAAAATTCTTGGCGGTTTTAGGCATTTCTGGGTTGAGCACTGCACTGGGTTGGACGAGCGACTGTTTGAAATCAATCCGTTGGAATCACTCCCACTGGAGTACACACGTAGTAGTCCAGGTGGGTGATGTAGCATATACGAGAGTTGCCTCGCCATTTTATATCATTTTCTTTATCATGCCACATACGCGGAAGCGGGTGTTCTCTGTTAGAATCTGGAACGAAAGGAAGGTCATGAACGATGCCTCGTATGTGTGCACACGCCGGTTGCGAATTTTGACATCCATGGCCTACGCAACAGTAAACGATAAGGAGTTGTTACTGTAATATATGGATTTTGGAAGTAGGGGCCCAGAGAAAGTTCAGAGTGCGAGAACCAGAATCCAGTAGATCAGACCCAACAATCCAGAGTGATGGTCATACAAATTTTGCCCTCCTCGTTGCAGTAAAAGATTACAAGGGAGGGGCAGAATTTTTACGTTGCAATAACTCGGATGTTGGGCCGGAGCATGGGTTCGTTGGGGAGAAGAAAGGGAGTGTATACAAGGGTATAAGCCTGAGATGGAGCTCGAGAGGGGGGGAGAAAGATAAAAACAGCGCAGCCAGTGATTTATGGGTACCGGCGGGTATGGGATAAAATAATGAATAGTGGATAGAAAGTAACGGAATGATGTAAAAACAACGGAGGAAAACACATTTTGAGAGTTCATGAATGCCCCAAACCCAACGTGAAATCCTGGTGTTATACTGCTGGAAATGTCTCGGCCCAAAGCATAACTATTAGGGAAGACGTCAGTTGTGAAGAAAAAATGTGTATACCCGCTCAGCGCACTGTAGTAGCGTCGGCGGGAGGGGATGAAGGAGGGGTGGAAAATGCCTACACGATTTATGGATGTCAATGAGGTTGTACTACTGCTAGGGTTAGAGACAGTTTGAAGTTGGAATGACATTATGACAAGGCTTCAAATTGTCGCAACGCGCAGCACTGTGCGTTCCACATGATGTCCCATCGTTGATCTAGTCAATAGTGAAAGGTTTGTGACGTTGGGGTCCAAGTCGAAAATACACGACTGAGCCGTGCAAGCGAACACCGGGTAAGGGTACCTGAGGAAGAGAAAAAGACCAGTATGGGTATCCCGTGGAGTATATACAAGAAGAGTGGTAGTGGGATGGTAAATATACGCTTGAAAGAGTGGGATTGATATCCAAGAGTGGGATTGAAATGAGGATAGTGGGATAGAAATAGGAAGAGTGGGACCATGTCCAGAGAGTGGGATACGACACAAATAGTGGGATTGCCGAACAAAGAGCGCGAAGGCAGCAGCTGCATTGGAATCTGCGGAGGAATAATTAATTAATGGATGTGTAGATTTTTTTATTGAACGCCGAATCCAAACTAAAACCGTCTGGAGTCTACCCGAACGCCGTTAGCCATATGAACAATTTTTATTGTTCAATTCTCCATCATTTACCTTCAAATTTAGGATCGGACATATTTAGAATATTTCTAAAGAGATACAACTTTTAATTTTATTATCGTGCTACTTAGCGTGGATATCGAACGCAATCTTTGAGGG
>Ga0307513_10011249_pt1 | contig 11138 bp, 9 predicted proteins | sample 15_EM_MG_FD_202174 | JGI IMG/M metagenome (GOLD analysis project Ga0307513, IMG submission 202174) | Populus trichocarpa ectomycorrhiza microbial communities from riparian zone in the Pacific Northwest, United States - 15_EM | ecosystem: Host-associated > Plants > Roots > Unclassified | place... | reverse complement strand
TCATTTTATTGCACATCCTATTCCACATCAAGCGATTCTAATTTCTGTCATCCTATCCTATCGCTTCCTAAGTCTATCATCATATTCCACATTCTATTCCACATCCAGCGTTTGGTAGAATTTATTCACTACATCCTACAGATGTGGCACACTATCCTACTGTAGCCACATAATTGTAAAGCACAGCTGGAATAGAATTAATTGTACATCTCCACGAAAATGTGGGTAGAATGCATTGTACGAACTGATATGCCCGAATTCTTTGGACCCCAGACGATGATTCTTGTTGAGTCAAAATTTATGTTCTCCTCTTGCATACTTTTACATGTTCTTAATTAGGAAATCAATGTCTGTGGCAACTTTGCAGTGGACAAATTCAGTCAGACTTGCTCAGCGGTAGCTGCAAAATGCCCTGATGTCGTTCCAGATCCCTCAAATTTTGATGATGCCTACTTTGAAATTAGATACATTACCGTCTTTTCAAAGTAAGCCGCCCTGAGTTGAACCTTTACGAAGTTAATTTTGTCTTCAATAGTTCGACTACTGGAAATTTTACTACTCCTAGCTCGACCATACCTTCCTTACCACCCAGTCCCTCAACTAATCCCAAGTCTGCAGTCCAGTCGTTGAAAACCATCAACCCCTTAGTTGCAATGATGGGGTTCATATTCCCCATTCTCACCTTCGTATTTTGGTAGCCACCGTTGGACAGTGAAAATCCCTGCTTAGTTCATTAATTTCTGACCCACCTTCGATCCAAAATCTCCGCACTTATTGGATTTTATACTTACATAATACATAGACAATGGACATTCGTGAAAAAGCCTCATGCAGAAACTGAGTTCTAGATAGGGATTATCAGGGGTAACCCTGGGGTATTTCAGCCGTACCCCTACCCTACCCTCCAAAAACCCTTACCCTTGATGAGGGTAAGGGTTTTGGTGGGTCAGGGTAAGGGTTTTTCAAAACTCATGGGTTTGCCTAATTCCCAAGGGTATTCACCTAATTTAATGTAAAATCACCTTGTAAAAATTACTTTATTAATTTTGAACAGTGAAATGTGTTAACAGCACTGTTATTCTATCTAATATGCCTTTATACAAGCCATAAACAAATATTTCAGAAGGAAAACCCTTTTTTTGTGGGTAAAAAAATGTGATATATTCATTTTTTCTCTTGCTGATCAATACCCTTGACCCCTGCCAAGGGTAAGGGTTTTTCAAGGGTATGGAAATCCCTACCCTGACCCTTACCCCCACTTACCCTACCCCTGACCCCTGGGGGTTTCAAAACCCCTGATAATCCCTAGTTCTAGATAAGGATAGGAGTATTGGAAAGGCCAGAGCTCCACCAAGGTGAGAGCTGGAAGCAGTTGTTGACGCAGAGTACTGTACCGTTTCTACCAATTGTTCACGATTTTTGGAAAAAAATCGCCCGAGATGGCCGATAAATTTTCTTTTGATTTAAGGCGAATAAAACAAAATAGTTTTTTTTGGATGTGATGCGTGACGTGAACAATTGGTCGAAACGGTACAGTATGATTAATTTTTGAATTCTGCGAACTGGACGGTTGTGTGGACGATTATATTTAAAATGAGTTATCATTACGTGCAATAAATACGATTTAAAAACTTGTAATGTTAGTAATTATCGACATAGGAAAGGAAAGATGGAATCGTCTGGGCCTATCCACAATTTAACATATTTAGTCCGGCCCAAATTTAGCACTTGATATACACACCGAAATTACAGGATCATTTGTTCATTCGAAAGATATGCAAGCGCTACGAATTATCATTCGCCACCCACAGAAGCCAGGCACCGAGTAAATGGGAAATTAACTGGCAAAGACACTCAGGTCAAATTGTCCTGAAGCAGATTTGTCCGTGTATTGGTGACCAACTGCACTGGTCCACCTGGAGTAGAAAGTCAGTTGATTGCTTACAAGGATATGTCAGGACAGAAGGGACTGAGACTTACCCGCCAAATGGAGTAGGCATTCTTAGAGACTACGAAAAGAACCAGCAATTAATTGGTTGACTGTCGACAGAGTAAATAAGAAAGGCACCCACTTCATCGTTATTGAAGGTCGCAAACCAGAGAGGCGCAGAGTTGTCGAGAACGAAACCTGTTGAGCCAAAGAGGGTGCCCCATTCCTGTTATGAAGTCAGTTTTGTTTCGCAAAAATAAATTGAAATCGAACAGACTTACTCCTGGGGTACTATAGATACCATATTTAAATCCGCTGTCTCTTATGGCTGCGATCAGAGATCGAGCTTGAGCCATATTCCCAGAGGCGCCATAATTCCACTGTACAGAACAACAAAGAAAAATTAGTGAATATGAGTCAGATAAAATTCGTGGAGATACCGACGTTGTTGCAGATCCTAGCATCCTTCTCAAAGTCGATCCAGATTCTCCCAATGTTCATATGGTTGGCATTAAAGGTCGCAGATATTTGGGAGATCTGTTCCGCATACGATTTGCACTGATTCCCCGACCCATTGCATGGGAACCAGTACGTATCGATGTCGGTGTACCCCGCAGCTCTGGCATTGTTGTAAGAGGAAACAAAGTTGGGGTCGACTGCACCCCCAGAGCCACAAGCTTCGTAGTAGCCGCGGATGATGGCCTTGGTAAAGCCCTCGCCTTTGGCTTTGGACCATGTGGCCTCGGAGACGAGTGTCGAAGAGTCGACCGCGTGGACGAGCGCGTATGCGGAAGCGATAAAAGCAGAGAGTAAAAAGATTGAACGGAACATTGTCAATGAAAGGCGACTGATGAGTGGGAGTCGATTTAAGATGGATTTTATACCCCAAACGCATTGAAAAAATATGATCCGCGGTTCACCCGAACAAGTGAAGAATTTAGCCACAAGAAGTTAGAACAGAGAGAAATCGCCGAAATCACAACTAGCTGTCAAAGAAGACTTCGATATCAACAAAAATCGCGCTAAAAGTGAATTGCACCTGCCAAATATTCCCCAGTGATCCTCGTGTTCGTGATCGCAATCTATGTCTTTCGGACCTCTAATTCTGGTCCATACGAGAGGTGGGTCGTCGTATGCGGGTGAGGGAGCGCGTCTTTGTGGTGGTGGTATGTGGTAACTTTCTTCGCTCCTGCCGCCGCCGTTCAAAAGACCTTCGAAAGTGGCCTGAACGTCCGTCCCATCCTTCATCGTTGATAATGTTTTTCTCGCTTGAGAGAACCCCACTCGACGATCTACCGGAGGACATGTGGAAGTGGGGATGGAGGTCGCTAGGTGCCTGTGTGCAGGTCTGTGTAGAGGTAACGTACCAATGTCAGCGCTTGCGCAACGATCCACGAAATGAGCACAAAATGGAATTAAATATACACCTTTTTTTGTTACGCGTACTAGCCCGCATGACATCGGCGGGTTTAACTAGACATACCCAGGATATCATCGTTGTCGTCGTTATCTTCTTGGTGCTGATTCGGCGTCACTCCGTTTCCCCTTCCCATTTCTCTGCCCTTGGTAGCCCATATCATTGTCATCACTATCATCAGAGATCCGACAATTTCTCTCCCGCCGAAATCGAAAGCTGCGTCTGGGGCGTTAAGTGTACATGGTCTTCATTTTTTGCCGTTAGACGCTTTGTCTGTCCCGGTAGACGAGGAAGAACGCGATGGTTGAGGTGCGATAGAAGGGCTGTGGCATGGGGATGGGGATATGAACCCTTCGAGGTCTCAGATTGTTTTTATTTTTGACGTTTGTTGGGTGCTTGTATTGGGAGTTGCTCGTGTCCTTTGAGCTGAAGCTGGAGGAGCCGATGAAGTCGTAGTAGTAGTAGCGAACATGCCTAAATCCCGGAGCGTATTCGTAGTTTTCATAGTTTTCGGCGTTGGTTGATTGGTACCGCTGCTGGTCGTCCTAGGGCCGAAGGGGTCAATGAAGTAGTTATCGTTGTCGTTAGGGTGGTGATAGAAGAGCGACACCCAAGTCGACTTCGATCAAGCCCAAAGTCAGCTAACCCCCAATCATTGTCCTCCTGCACCGCTTTCTAATGACTCGTGTTGCGCCTGCCTAACCCGCCGAAACTATCCAACTGTGCCCACACCCCGCTATTCGTGTTATGTCTTCCTGATCCCTCATTTGAGTTCAAGCTTCTTCCGGGGTTCAACGTTCAACTGCTACTGCCTCTCTAAAGCCAACCGCGCAGCCGAAGTTGAGCTCTTTGCCCCATCCGTACTGGGGGTGGTAGACTCGGTGAAGAGGTCGCTGAATGCGGTTGCTGCTCTACCACCGCCTCCTGCTCCTGGCCCAACTCCAACTCCCCCGACGCCGACTCCGCCTCCGCCTCGAGCCGAAGCAGCATATCAAGCACGCTGAACCCCAACATTGAAGGCGCGGACCTTCCTGACCTTGACCCCACCCTGGGACGCGGGGTGACGCGGGGTGGAGCGGTTGACGAGGAAGATCAACCACGATACGGTTACCGAGTCCTGACGACTCTTGCGTTGTATCCAAGCATTTGTCTTCATCTTGAACATCAGGATTGTCACCTTCAGAAACGATGCCATCCCCAATCTTCATCCGCATAGTACCGCGAAATTTGGGGTAATCGGACTAAGGCGATGAGAGAGGACTTAAAGGAGCGACACACCAGGGAGTAAAGGTCGAGCACCGAGATTTTGTTGAGTGATGTACCTATGAATGTGAGGTTCAGGACACCGAAATAGAGAAGAAACCCAACACTGATCCCCGAGGAGGCCCCGGAAGGTACGGAACCAAAACGAAAAAAAACCAGATTCCATTTCATATAACGCAGAGCAAGATGAATAGGGCAGAATTTTTATGGCGATAAGAAAGAAACCAACGAGCCAAGTGAGGGTGAACATTGGGTTCATGAAATCATGCGACAAAGACCAACGTGAGGGACGAACTACACGATAAATAAATGGAGACAACCCCAGCAATTCACCGCTAGATTTGAGCAGATCAGGACAAGGGTGGATTCCAGTATCATATTGTCCGTCCCGACTGGCAGTTACGACGTAGGAAGAAGTGTGGGCCTTCGCGCCATTTTTATCATTAAACCGCCCTCGGGAAATAATGAAGTGGAAGGCACTTGATGGATCAGAAATGGCGTGTGTCAGGTCGTCGCCAATGTTGAGGAAGGTCCAAGTTGTAACGTTGAACGTTGAACGATAAACGTGGGATCGATGAATCACGCTTTGGGCGTGTTTCCCCACGGTGTGACGCAAGGGCACGTGCCAGGATCGTCGCCATGAAGTTGATTAGACTCGGAAATTACAGCATTAGCAATGCCTTGGCCAGACTAAATTCTCGAACAGTTCGATACCGTCACTTCTCTCGGTGAGGTTGACGAAGCATAATACTATGGACCATTCAATGGCCTCCTTCAGGAGATCTTCCCTAGTCGGGAGCACTTCATGGTCGTCCGGACTCGTCCCACAATACAACCGTCCGACTCATCCTCAATCCATCAACTTTACCACCATTTTCATTGTTCGACACCAAAATTACCCCGTTTTCTTTATCTAGATTAATCCCGCCGGCCATATCAAGAAAATTTCCGACTGCGCTGCAGCGGACGAGCAGATGCGACAGAGATATGATGCTCTGGGAGAGGAAATCGATATCCCAATTCTGTATGGCGTCAGCGCATTGGTGACCAGAATTTCCGTTTGCGCCAATGAATCACAAACGAAAAAGCTTGCGGCCCCCGAAATCGAAAAGGACCTCAGAGTCGTCAACGACAGGGCGCCAGCTGACCGGTGGAATTTAGATGTCTTGACATATGAGGGAGAGCACCGCGTACGTCAAATTGTGGGTCATGTTAAGTGGAGAGATATGAGATTTTTGGTATACTTTATGCAAGGATTCGCGGCTTACTGGCAGGTGCGGCGTCATGAATGATATAACCTTATGTGATTGGAAATTTTGCGATGCGTTACTAACCTACGCAGTCTACTTCGATAGCAAAAACTAGTCTTAAGGTGGCTGGAGAATTGGCGATGTTGCAGATGAAGTAGCTAAGAGTAGGTTGATGATGCGACTATATGAATGAACAGCCCCAAGTACTGCACGCAATCGGCTCACTTTCACATACCGCCATATTTCAGATCCGGAAGGAGTAAAGACCTGAGCTCCTAATGGCATCATATTAGTTATAGGTGAGTATGTAGTTTCGAGGTTGTGGAATCCAAATATAAGGGGCAGAATTTCGACATTCCAATATTTTATTTAATAGGCGAAACACGCCTGTTCAACTAAGGGACCTTTTTTCGGCAGAATATGCTCTAGAATTCGCAGTTTTTACCCAACTACGAATATGCGATCCATGTTCACCTTCAATCCGGGGTTTACTGCAGATAGAGATATAGAGAGTATAAATGAAAGAATGCTTAAATATGTTAAGCGTTCTTCAACTGGATCCTCGCGGGTCGATCCCGTTCGCAGCACACGCAGAACATCGAACAGCAGCGGAATCCTCGACAATCATATCTGACCCCCACCGCCCGTTTAAGCTGGTTGTCATTTCGCGATGGAACCCGCCTCAATCTCCAACCTCGTCCCGCACCCGCATCCAGGTAGGCATATGCATATAATATGATACAATGAACTCATGGTGGCACCTCTGCGTTTGTTCTTGAGTAAATCAAAGCAGACCACGTTGCACTTACCCGACCATCCAGCCACGGAACTTCCGGCCAACAGCCCATCGACCACTATATTTCAAATTCTATACAAAATTCATCACATGCAGAATGTGTCGGTTGGAATGCCATGTTGAATACAAGGATACAAGTACAAGACCTAGGAGGATATGTATATATACAGTTTTGAAATTTTTTCTGTTGATCTTATACCTTATTCCCCAAAGCCTCACTCATCCCTCCTCTCAACCTCCCTCGTAAATTCATCCATTACATCAAGAGTAAGCCTCAAATGCTCATACTCTACCTGTTCCCCCTTACCCAGAGCAAGGGAGTGGGCCGTCCTCGCCGCATTCTTAATCTGCCTCCCGTTAATCCCGTGCTTCGCCAACTCCGTGATCTGCGCCTTCGTGATACCCTTGGCGGACGACCCCATCTTCGCGATGAAGGCGGTCCACACCTTTTCTTTGGACTCTTGTGTTAGTTCACTGAAGTGGAGCGCGACGTGGATACGCGAGAGGAATGATTCATCGAATGCTTTGACGCGGTTGGTGGTGAGGAAGAGGATGCCGCGGTAATACTCGACGTGGCGGAGGCTAATCGAATTTGTGTTAGTTAGTGGAAGAGTGAGAAATTGACTCGAGAATTCAACGTACAATACAGCGACCATGGCGTTCCTTTCCAAATCGTGCAACGACCTCTGCTCGAGGAACACATCCGCCTCATCGATCAACACAATGGCTTTCCACTCAGTGGCGACATCAAAGATACTCTCAAGGGCACTATCAAGACTCGGAGCCGTCGTCCCCAAGTCACCCGCACCAACGACATACAACGGGCTCCGGACGTGTTCGCTTGTCGCTTCCGCAGAGAAGGTTTTTCCAACTCCCGGTGGGCCAAAAAGATTGATGACCAGACCGTATCCCTTGCCTTTGATGAAGTCATCGAATCCGACTTCTTTATGGTGCGCTTCGATGAGGGATTGGAGGAGGTGCTTGCGGTCGTCGGGGAGGACAAGGTTAGCGAATGCGTCGGTGTTCCAATCGACTTCGCAGATTTTCTCGACGTTGAATTCCACTACAAGTAAATGGTAAATTTTGCACGAGAAACGGAAGAAAAAAAAGGACTAACACCACAATTTATCCACGAGACTGAAGCCGAAGACGACAGTGGGTGCGAGGAGCAAATCTTCATCGGTAAGCTCGTTGTCAGCTGTAGCATCGCCCGATTGGGTCTGGATGAGGTTATCTATAGGATGGTTGGATCAGGTACGGCGCCTTCATCAAGAACGCGTTACGAACCTTGAGCGAATGTCGCCACAGGCTGTGGAATCGGGTCTCCGTACGGATCGAATTGAGTTCTGAATCGAGAATCAAGCTGCACCGGTGCCCCAGCGTTCTCTTCTTCCTTTTGAGGAACAGGAGTCGGCAGCTGGTAGTCAGTGTTCAACCGACGGAACGTCGCTCGATCCACCATGATGCGACCCCGAACCTTCGAAAAGGGGTCAGAATAACTATCGAAATGAGAAATAATAATACACACACATTATGTTTGATTAACTTCTCCCCAGCCTTCAGCGCCGCGAGCCCATCGAATTGTTTATGGTGAACACCAATAAGACTAACCCATTTCTTTCCGCGCTTCATAATTGACTCCTTCAACCCCTCAGGATCAGCGTGAAACTTGAGCGGGTACGCATCCAGCGAATCTATTTTAACCGTCCCCATGGGGCGAATGTGAACGATCGTTTGAACTCTCCCAACGACGACACTGTGCGTCAAAGGCCCATCGACGAGATCCACACTCTCCATATTAAGCTGGAACATCGGCTTCCCGTCCATCTGTGTCCGAATCCACGAAGTGAGTTTGAAGATGCGCGGGAGGCCGGTGATAGCGCAGCGCGCGACCATGAGGCTACGAGGGATGAGGATGGCGTAGAAGAGGTCAGGGGCGATTTCGCCGTGGGATGTAAGCCGCTCGAGCTTGGTCAGGGTGCGAGAGTAGTCGGATGCGATGGTGGAGGTTAGCAGGTTCACGGAAGTGAGCATGTGGTTGTCCTCGTCTGTGCGATGCTTTTTGGATTGGAGAGATGCTGCGTATGCAAGGAATTTGGAGTGGAAGGTTATGAAGAGTTCGGGATCCAGCTGTGTACGAGAGTCAAAATCGGTCTGTGAGTATTATTGATATTGATACGTAGTACTAACCTCGAGGGGGTCGTTGTTCCAGAAGACACCGGGCCAAGATTGGATGACGTCCTTGCAAGCCTTGAGTATATACTCGCTCTTCACGACGAGCTTGAATATGGGCTCTGCAGGTCCATACATAGGCAAGGTGCGAACGATTCTAGAGTAACAAAATATGTCAGTCTGGGAAAAACGAGCCACCGAATGGTCGTACACGAAGCTGAAATCTTTCCAAATGTCGTTACTCCCGCTACCGCCAGGCATGATAGGGAGCGTCTCCACAGTGACCTTGGAACTCATGTTCTGTCGAATCGCATAAACACAACGATTAAGATGGGAGGATAATACCACATACCCGATACTTCCATGAGCTGGTCCATCGACTGTAGTAGTAGTCGACGCGTTTGACCTTCAACGAAGGGACAGGAAGAGGTTCATCACGGACAATAGTCGAGACATTCGATTCATTGTCACCCTTCTCTTCGAAGAAAGACGAGGAGGAAGATGCGCTGTTCTTGACAAGGGTGGAGAAACGGCGATGCATGGTCACGGCGGGAGCTGTGGAAGTAAGGACGATCCACGTCGTTTATATGTGAAAGAAACCCGATAGGAGGTCCCAGCGTGGGATACCCCCAGTGGGGAATATGACTGCGACAAGGTCAGGTAAATGTCTTGGGCTACATAAAACAGCATTGTCTCGCGGTGCGCATCGTCAAAGTGAGTCATAAAGCGACGGACAGTACAGCGGCAATTACTACCCCGACGGTGGAACAGGCAGATCTGACCGGAGGTGAGGTCTGCGCGGTGGGATCGCGTCGGGCGAGGCCGTACGGTATGGCGTCGTAGGCAAGGACGGATGGACGCGACGCGCTGGCACACAAGGTCGTGCACAGCCACTGATGGTGTCTACGTAGAGTATCTAATCTACACCTTAGGTTCCCACCCTTGTAGTCCCATCAGATGACAGGATCCGAGTGTGACACGCCAGCAGATGGCTATCGAAAACGCCTATTTCTCTTACTCTCCGTTATTCCTGTTGGAACACATCCCCTCCGTCTCTAAGTTTTGGTGAGATAAGGTGAGATAAGATAGTACACGGGTACATGCAATGCCGACGTGACACTCCCAGGCACCAGAGCGCGATCAACAATGCCACCTATTGATGGCAACGTTCCGGGTGATGTCCGGAGCCTTTGTGCTCGCTGTTGGGCACAGCGAGCTCACATATTTCACCATTCCGGTGTTTTTTTCCCTCGCTTCTTTGCACATACTTTATTATATGTATTTATTGGAATTTATTACAATTTTTATCACATATTTTAAGCATAATTAAGTGTGATAAGAAGGGTACCCCTCCTGGGTGTCTTCTAGGTTATTCCCTCTCTCTATATATATCTTATTGAACAGTAAGACAGTCTGTAAATGTCTAATAAGCTATAATAAATTAGTAGAAGGGTTTAAAGGGGTACATGGATGGTACAAGAGGACATATAAGGCAAATGGAGAGGGGAGAGGAGGAGCACATCCCTCTCTTCGCTTTTTGGAGGGTATTATAAAGATATTTATATTCTTAGATTGTAGGATACACTAATTGAAGTATTTATGCAAAATTTCAGGGCAAGAAGAGGACCTTGGGGTCACTGGTAAGAGTGTTAGTATGTGAGGGAAAGGGTGATGAAAGCCCTACCTTCCAGGCTTTGAAAGGCTATATAAGCTACATGATACTGTTTATATTCCTCTCTAAATATAAGAAACTCAGTTTTGTGAGGTATATATACAGGCAATAGACCAGGATAGGTGTGTGAGTCTGGGAGGAGGTCCCTATGTTATTCCAAAGCCAGGCCACCTAGCCCAGATATTCCTTCGATTTTGTATTTTCCCAACCCATATCTAAATAGAAATAATGTTAAATTAAGAGCGCCTCAATGGTAACATAAAGAAATAAGGATGGGTGCTATCCCACTACCATGTACCAAAAATGGCAGTAATGCGCCACATAAATTGTCTATCTAATGCCCTAGGCACCTTCTGTGCCCTATATAGTTCATATATATACATTTTATATGCATATATCTCAGGAGAACATTTCTGAATTGAAGAAATGGCATAGGTACCTTAAAATCTCTATATTTCGGACTTTGTGCAACGAATAATGATGCTAAAAATGATATAAAACCATGGAATGAATGGTACTTTCAATAGAAATGTAGTTCAAAAGACCGATTGAGAATTGAAGCATTCAATTGAAAGATATGAAGAAATATGTCTCAGGATCATAGCCTCAACAGTACGCCATTTAAAGTGCATAATTGT
>Ga0307513_10011248_pt1 | contig 11139 bp, 11 predicted proteins | sample 15_EM_MG_FD_202174 | JGI IMG/M metagenome (GOLD analysis project Ga0307513, IMG submission 202174) | Populus trichocarpa ectomycorrhiza microbial communities from riparian zone in the Pacific Northwest, United States - 15_EM | ecosystem: Host-associated > Plants > Roots > Unclassified | place... | reverse complement strand
GAATGGCGATCCTTGGCACCGTCCTTAATAGCGACTTCATATTCGTTACGTTCAGTCGGGGTGGCAGAGGTGGGGGGCGAGTAGTTGGCCACTTCAGTACCGACAGCAGAAGAAATGGGAAGCGAAAGGTTGGAATTTGCGGTTGATGGTACGCCAGCATCAAGGCTTATGACTTTGTACACACCCAGACTTCTGGAACAGGTTAACTTAGTTAGATCCTCAACGTAGTCGCCGGGATTTAACACACCTGAGAGGCGAAGCCTTGTGCTGAACATTGGCAGCAACGGCTGGTTCAGGACCCACTTCTATGCTGAGGCCCTTGACCTCCCCATTGTGTCCCTCTATAGGTCTACAGGTAAAGGGCGAGGCTGGGATAGGACCAGCTCGTGACGCAGACGGTGAGGTGGATGGAAAAGACGAATGGGAGGTGGCCTGACTAGCGAAAATGTTTGAAACAGGCGTAGGAGAGGTCCTTGGAATGAATAACTCTGGCTCTTTGGACAATTCGACTGTCACCGAGAGCAAAGGGTGGATCCTTTTGAGGACAAACGGCCAGGTGATATCCTGCGGTGGTGCGGCATGCTGTAATTCTGCCTGCTCGGAAGTCGTTATACCCACGGCGCAAGGGTTACCAGGCACGGGTGAGTCAATGACGTGTATAGAGTCATTGACCAAAGCAGTCGTTTGGCCGGAGGGAACACCAGGGAAAATGCCGCAAAGGGCACCAGACGCGGACGGTGGTGTCCACAAAAAGGGTTGGAGAGATTCGGTTGCTGTCGCAGATGCTGTTGCCTTCCAAGCCTCCCTCCCTGCGTCCTCCACGGTCAAATTCGCCAGGCCGATATGCTCGCTAACAAGATCATCTTGCTGAATGTTGAGACTGTGGCTGTGGCTGTGCGGATGGTAGGCGAGCAATGGGTCGAACGTGATATCTGACAAGTCGCAATCGGAAGGCTCCGACTCATCCTCGTCCATGGGGATAGAGAAGCCACCATGCGTATCTGCCTGGCCTGCCGAGGACCAAGCGGGAACCCTACGACGTGTAGCGAACTCGATCCCTTCTCTCTGTCCGCGGTGCCTCGCCTTGGCCTCTCCCAGCGTCTTGTGAGTGGAATAGTCCCCGTGCTTGATCTTTTGCTTCTTCGACCGACTACGTAAGACCATTGTCAGCGACTGAGGCGCATCACAGCAAAGTAGAGGAGGACATACGGAATTGAGGATTTCTTTCTCGCGGGATTGATCGAGTGCCAGTAAGTGCCTTGGTCCTCGACAAATTTCCTTTTGGAACCAGCAACAGGAGGAGGGACAGGAGGTGATGGCTTGACCGTCGCGTCAGGATCTATGGGTGGTGTGGGTTTCCGAGTGGTAGGTCCCGTTATAGCCGGGGCGGGGTCAACGATTTCATGAACACCCTCCCTGCAACTGAAACGTTTAAGTGAGTGAAGGGAGGATAGGCACAATGCATATATGACGCACGAATGACCATCCTCGGTGTGACCGCGATTCTCGTCTTTGATTTCATCCTCGTTGTGTTCAATCAGCGAGGCAAGAGTTGGAGCCGAGTGGTTGACTGCTGTAGTATCAACAGCCAATAGCAGAGGAGAAAGCGGGAGAGAGACGTCGGAGTTTGTCGGTGAAGGTCGAGTGCGCCATTGTGATGCGAGTGAACCAAGACCTACGACGTTGTGTGTATAAAACCTACTAGGATAGGTTAACTCGATTGATTCCAATATACTCGCCGAGATTCAAACACACCTGGGAGGAGAGGCTTCTCGCTGAACAGCAACAGCAACGACTGGTTCAGGATCAATTTCTTCTTCGAGAGCCTTGACCCCTTCTTTATGTCCCTCTATAGGTCTACAGGTAGATGGTGAGACGGGAGTAGGGTCAACCCTCGACGTGGGCAGGGATAGAGGTGGGAAGGATGAATGGCTGGTGATTTGACTGGTGAAAACACTTGGTACAGGAGTAGGAGAGAGCCTTGCATGAGCAGAATGCGGTTCATTAGCCAATCTGACTTCCACTGGAGGCGAAGGGTGGACCTCATCGGCGGTGAAGGACCAAGCAATGTCCTGCAGAGGTGTGTCTTGCGGCAATCTTGTTTCCTCGGGAATTGTCGTATTTACAGCGTATGGGTCGTTAAGCATGCGATGTTGAAAGACAGGCTCTGAGGATTTAAGAGCGGCGGTCATCTGGGTGAGGGAGGATGGGACGCCAGGGAAAATAGTATGAGAGGCATCAGATACAGAGGGTGGTGCCCATGGGAAGGACTGGAGAGCCTGAGTTGCCGTCACAGATGCATCCGCCATCCAAAGCTCTAACCTCGCCTCTTCCATAACTGAATCCGCCACGAAACCTGGGCCGATATCCTCGACAATACGGTCATCTTGCTCGATATTGGGGCCGTGGCTGTACAGCAGTGGCTGGAAGGCGAGCGAGGGGTCGAGGTAGGTGTTTGACAGGTCGCCAAACCAAGGTTCCACTTCATCCCCGTCCTTGTCCACGGAGATTGAAAAGTCCACCTGCATATCCACCTGATCTGCGTCCATATCCGGGTCATATGGAACCCTGGGATCCGAATCCGTTGGTGCATCAAGTAGCAACCTCAACCCGGAGAGCAGGCCGTCCACCTCGGCGTTGACTCGAACTCTAGCCTTCTCCCTTTCAGCCACAATCAACTGAGTTGCATCTACACCAGTGGTGTATGCGGTCGGTCTATTCTCGTCGCTGTGGGCTTCTATAACCGGAGCGCCTCTAACCTTGTCGAGGCTTTCCCGCGATACGCTAATCGCGCCCTCAGCTCGAGGTAGAGCCAATAGTGGCACCTCTTTATTCCTTGGCTCCGCCTGTTCAGGGCCTCCAAGGAGCTTGTCCTCGTGTTGGTCCAGCTCCTCCTGGTCGAGTCCAGACTGCCGAAGAAGTGTGGTTTTTCGCCGCTGTTGCGGGAACCTCAGCTCTATATGTTTGCTTTGGCTGCTGGAGGATGCCGTAGACGAACGCATCTGGCCAGAATCGCTGAATGTCAACCCGTGTCGCTGGTGACGGGTGATGCAAGAGGGAACGCACCCTGAGGATACTTTCCTCTACAAGTCGTCTATCTTTCTTGTTCTTGTTCGATTTCTTTCGTTGGATTTTCTGACTTCTAGCTTTCTGCGGAGAGTGAAAGATGGCTGGGTTGAGAGAGGTATTCCAAGTTGCGGAGCCTTGACTTACATGTTTTCGGGGTTCCGGATTTTTGGCTTTTTTATTACCAGCGACGCAAAGGGTTCCGAAGCCCAGCAGCATTTCGTCTTCCTGGCGTGCTTGCATGGCTTCGATTGCCTGAATCGTTCTATCAGCACTCACTACTCATGACTAGGTGAAACTGAGGTACAGAAGGCGTGCTAGTGTACTCACATCGGCGGAGCTCTGCGGCCGGCCTAGTTGCTTGAGCATACTGGCCGTGGGTGTGTCCTCCTCGCCCTGAATCACCACTCTTGTGTTAAACCGCCCATAGGAATTCAACAGATTATATTACTTACCTCTTCGTCAATGTCACCCAAGACCACCTCTGGCGCATCGTCCGGGCTTATGCCGTCCTCAGGGACCGCGTCTGCGAGATCGTTTTCCTCTTGACGATGTTCTGTGACCTCTATCGAATCATTGAGGCCTTCTTCGATGCTAAGGGGGGCCGTCGCTGGGGGGCCAACGATGTTGGCTGTGTCAACTGAGCCAGCCTCAACGCGCTTTTCGGCCTGATAATTTCTACAGGTGGTCTCCATGATTCGCTGTGAGTGTTCGTGGCTAGAAAAACTGAGAAGCAACGGTGGATGGGAGAAGGCGAAGTGTGGCTGGGGCCAAGGTTTGTTCTCCGATTTTTCAAACTTGCCAGTCGATGGCGTACCACTCACTACTTTATCAACCTATTATATGTAAAGCACCCTGCCGTACACCCGAAGTGAGGAGAATGGCCATGTGTGGCTACTGCTAGCCAAAGTTTGATCCCCGAGTTGGACTGTAATGGACCAATTACAGCAGTCCGTTTAAGTGCTATAAATGTACATTGATCTTCCATATGGGAGGGACGAAAGTGTGTGCGTCAAGCAGCAACTGGAAAGCAATTCATTGAAAGAAAGGCTACCTGGAGATGTAATGATATTCTATTGAAGGAAATGAGTCTCTTCCGGCGCCTTTTGAAAGCCAATCATTCCCATATTCGAGGCTTCGGTCCATTTACTAGGTCCCAGCAAAAGGCACGCTATTCTTGGTGCAATACAACCTACAATTAAGCCTCCTGCGGTATGGTAGAGTGTGTTAGGCGGGTTGATCGTGCCTGACAATCCTCACGAATCAGTACATGGTGACCCCCCAAAGAGCATGATAGTGTAAGAAGGCACAGCATGGGCACTTTCCACAATTGTTCACGTATGGTGCACTTGGTGAGCTTAACTAGTGTCAATAAGCTTCCAATCGGGCCATCGTCGGAGTTTCGGAGTTGGGAAAGCGTGTCCGGGAGTTGGGTGGATTGTAGGTGATTGAGCGCAGGCGGTTTTAGTACTAATAGTAATTGTCCTAGGTACTGGGCGACCAGACGTAAGGAAAGCACCGTTCTCGGTGTTTTGGAACAGCACTACTCGGGGCCTCCCCTTCTACCCAGTTGAGAATCAATTATAGGTTAATAGGGCGAATATTGTATGTCTATCCGATAGTCTCGCCGCTGGCAAGTCACCCCCGGCTTGAATAAAGCCTACAGCATTCCGACATGAATTAATGCGGCAATGTAAAATGTCTGTGCCAACGCGAATATAGCTGTACATGGATGGAAATAGCATTAAGGAGACGGGTTAGGGGCTGTGTCCGCGAACGCTTGAGGGCCAAGAACGCCGCTCCTTCCCGTCCTCCGTCCTCCGCCTCCTGTCCTTTTCCATTTCGCTACCTTTTTCCTCGCGGTTAATAGTGCCGCATTATTTGTTCTTCCCCTTTATAGACCCCGGATCGGTTTCGACCCGTCCGCTGTGCCGCTGGTTACGCCATACTGTTTTCAGTTTCGATTTCATATTAAAACTCAACACTCGACAGTTAGTTGATTCACGACTCTAGAAGAGCGCTGGTTAATTTGGCACTGGCTAGCTGCGTCTGGAAAGCAATTGATTTGCAAGGTGCACGGGAATTTTCTACTACTTTCCACCTGCATACCGCATAATTACCAAACGGGAAATACCATAGTCGAGGACGGCCATACGACAGACTGCCGCGTACAACTTCATTAGTGAGTCCCTCGTCCTCGTCGCTCGTGGAGGCATAGATATCCCTGGTTGACGCTAATACGCCCACCTGCCTCGTTGCAGTCGACGATGCCTCGCCGCTCATCAGGTACAAACCTGCGAACTTTTGGGACGACGATGTGTCATGAGACGTCAACCTCCCGGTAGGTTCTACTATTCTCTTCCTCATTACATTTCCTCTCTAAGACATTGCATTTAGGTACTGGCGTGTGGGTACTTGGTGCCTGACGATTAATCAGTGGTGCCTACTCTGTCTAAATCGATGATCAGCCAGTGCAGTCGTTTGGAGCTAACAACAGGACTGGAATGGTAGCTCGGGTCATACTGATTGACTTGGTTTGCTATGCCCTTCTAGATTATCTCCCTGATCCCCACTCCAGGCAACCCTCAACCAGTGGTTTTGTTTGACAAAGACGGTAATCTTGAATTTCACCACGGCGACACCTAGGAGAAGGACAGTGGTTAGAATTTCCGCGCAGCCAAGTGTGCGACGAAAATCACCGTGATTGTTGGGACCCAGGATAAACACGTAATGATACAAGATGTAAAGCAGAGAAGGCAGTAGAACATATTCCTCCCTTTATCATTTCAACCGCAGCTCCTCCAAGCCCCCATCCACTGCTTGAATTCGAGGATGATTCTCAAATCATGCCTGAACGGGTCAGTGATTAATACCTCAAGAATATGGTGCAATCGTCAGTTCACTCCAAAAGGCTTATAATATATATCATCAGCCAAAGTCGCGCAGGAAGAAAATTTCTCTTCCCAGCTCACGCTACGCAAACTTCGAGTCCATATGGATGACGGGAGTTGGGTATTCTGTTCTCCATTCCCATCAGACCCCCGTATCGAAACCACCTCCAGCGGTCCGCGAGGACTGAAAGCTATCACACATTTATCAAGCCCACCTTAAATCCTCTAGAGAGCCGTGCAGGTATTTCGAAATCGTCTAAAGCTAGTGGTTCAATCTTGAGGGCATGGAAGGATATGCCTCGGGGTAGGCAACGGTGCTGGAAAAAGGAATGGAAACCTGCAGCTTGATATATAAACGATGTGGATGAACCCGCCTAGTAGAAGTCAGAAGACTGAATGAGGTAGACAAGGCAAAGTCGGTGCCCACTCTTCCGCCGACCTAGTTGTCTATACTAAGCTGTTTGTGATGTTGTTCAAGGATCAAATACACCCATTATGTTCACATGGTTGCGTGGCGTCCAGTTACATTTGCTGAGCAAGCTGCGCAGCTGCTCTGCCAGCCTATTCCGTTTATTGTCAAACTTCAAATTTCAGGGACCCATGCTAGATCAAGTAGGAGGAAGAGAGCAAAGAGTCAGGTGTCTTTGGTCATCATGATGAGTAATTGTGGTGTCTTGCACATAATATAATGCTGTTAAATCAATATTTGGCCCACTTTGTTCCTGCCAGATATTGATATTATCTCTCAATGGTCCGTAGTCCTTTATCTCTGTTTTACCCAATCAGGTGCTATCCTTTGAGGGGTGCAGCTTCTCATCCCAAAGGCAAAGTGACTCAAGATTCACTATCAGCTCACAAATTGGCTATAATAGTAATCATGTGTATTTACATGTTCATATATCAGACTTTATGGCGTTGGACATTCAGAGAGAGCACATTCAGAGAGAGCATACAATTATTCTGGCCCATTAATGACCATGAGATTGGCATCTGACGAATCAGGACTGTGAATAGAAAAAAGGGGGAAGCCCTGATCATGATTCAAGCCCATGTATGTTTGGTGGCAGTGGTATTTGTATTGGAATTGGAGCCCTCAGCTCTGCCTGGAACCAGGAGCAGCCTTGAGGAAAACCTTCACCAAAGGTTCATCATTAAGTGTAGAAGATCCCATATCATTTGCAGCTAGATTCTTCTTCCTTTGCCTTTCATCCATTGCTTCCTTGTAGCCATTGATTAAATGCTTGCTGAGTTCCTTCTGAGAGAATTTTACTCCACGAGTGCAGCAATACTTGCACCGACAACAGCCTGGTGGCTTGCCAGCAATGAGCCAGGCGGCATGAGGAAGGAATTCAGCTGGTGAACGGAACCTATGCTCATCACCTATTGGAAGAGATTGTCAGCATTGAATGCAAGAGAGAAAAGGAGAGAAGCAAATACTATAAAGATAGGCATCAACGCGCTCAACAACATGGTTAACTCTTTGCTCATCACAGATAAGAATATAGCCTTTAGGGAATTTGGTCAAAATGTAGTCAACTGAGGTTGTCAGTGAAAGCTGTCTAGACCAAAAGATAATTCAGTACACACTATTCTGACTTTCAGGTTGGAGCAGGAACATGATTGCCAAGTCCTCCCCAAGCTTCTTTCTCCAATCCTTTGAGTAAGGTGAACTATTAGGTTGTTGCACAAAAAACCTCTGGTCATGCGCTTCAGGGAACCTCGCTTCATCCACATGTGCTTGTTTACTATCAGAGCATGTGATCTGCAGGAATGCTCCATTGAGAAGGTAGTGATAGGCGGCCATTTGTTAGGTTGGGATTGTTTGTTTGAAAGCGATGGGGGGCGAGTTGCATCTGGCACCATTGTCCTTATATATCTGGTGATGAGTCACCAAGGAAGGTTCCTGCATAGCCCTGTCATATCGCCTAATGCTGACTCAGCCGCCCAGCACAACAAGCAATGTGCAAAAAATATCATCTTTCTTCAGAAGGATCACTGACATATGCTGAGGCATTGGCGGTATATGTACCCATCTTAGGAGTTTTTACAGAACCAAGCGAGACGATACATTTGGGGAGCGCCCGTGTTGTCATCGGCTCCGTCGGCTCCGAGGATGCAATAGAAGGCTGGGTCATGACTTTTATGACTGTCGCCTACTGAAAGGCATGGAAGAAGATTGGAAACGTATGGCAGCGACGTGTGCGGGTGCCCACGTCCTGAACAGGAGCTCGTCACCAGTGTAGAATAGGCCAATGTCGCCTGAATGTGTTATGTGATAGGACGCCGACCTTGCATCCAGACGAAGGCTGAGTGGCTCACCCAAACGGCGTCTTTATGCGCACATGACTTCCGAGGTTGGAACTTAGCTGGCAAGGTGGCGCGCGATCAAATTCCAAGACCACAAATTCTGGCGTATTGATTGCGAGGAGCTGTAAGGCTCTCAGGAGCCAATCGAATAACCACTGTATAGGCCAGGCATACTTCCGATGTGCCATCACGGCTCGCACACCTATAACCTGGGTTGGGTCTTGACCCAAGAAAGAGGGGTTAACAGGAAGCAATGTGTGAACCGGTAAACCATAAGGAGATGAAATAAAACAAGAAATAGACAAGGATGTTAACGATTCTTTGTACAAAGTGGTATAGAGACAATTGTGAATCAAACAGAAGCATGACAAGTGGTGCGAAACCAGCTAGAGCGTGTAGATAAAGTCCGGGTGATCATCCCCCAGCCGTCTCCTTTCTGCTTCTTCCTCTTTTTCGCTCCCCAAAGGTTGCTTTTGGGTTCGCTCCGCTTCCTTCCTCTTGTTCTGTTGCGCCAGCCAGACCCGATTGATGATAGCGAGCAAACACACCCCAAAACTGAATGCCAGATTGATCGTTGTCGCCTTCCTAAACCTCGGCGGATCATCGAAAATCCAAGTTGAGAGGACCCCTCCGCAGTTGGCTGTGGCCAGTCCAAGTGCAATAGAAGTGGAGCGCTTGTAGTGCGGTTGGACGTTGTTGACATTCCACGAGCCGATGGCTGGCGCGGAAGTGAAGGCCCCCATGGTTTGCAAAAAGAGAGAGCCGTAGAGAACGGAGGTGTGGGTTGAGGTGAGGAAAATAATGTAGCCTATCATAGCGAGGATCCCAGAGAAGAGCAGGCTATAACCACGCTGACCCCAGCGGTCAGAGAGGATGGCAACGATAACACAGCAAACGAAAGTGGCAGCATAAGGCGGCACAGACATGAGTTGTGTGTGAACAGGACTATAACCCATGTTGCGGATGATAGTTGGCGCAAAGTAGGCCAAGCCGAAAATCATATTGCCAGAGAAGAAGAACGCTGTAGATAGAATGAGAACCTGGTGGAGTAAAAGGGAGTGACCAGTAAGTCTGAGTAGTACAAACGATATGTCTGCATAGACTTACGTGAGGGGTTGTGAACGCAGCGATAACATGCCCCCACGAGAATGCCTCTTCTTCCGAGTCGGGCGTCCAATCTTGCTCTAACGCAGCCTGAAGGGCTTCTTTCTCCTTCTCAGTGAGAAATCGTGATGACGTGGGAGTGCGTGGGACAAGGAAGAAGGATAGAAGCCCGAATACGACGGTGAATGCCCCTTCCTATGACGAAATCTTATCAGCAGTGGCAACACAGGAACCGCAGGGACGAATAAAAGGACCACGTACTAGAATGAAGATCCACTGCCAGCCTCTGTGCCCTGCTATTCCATCCATTCCTACAATAGCGGATGCGAGCAGCCCAGAGAAGGCACCAGTCAATGACGCCGCGGTGAAGAAAAGTGCCAATCGCAATTGAATTTGATCTCGTCTGTAGCACCGGCTCATGACGAGCATGATCCCTGGTATCAGGCCACCCTCGACCAACCCAAGGAAGAACCGCGCGGCGAGTAGGCCGGAGTAGCTGGTCACGAAACCCTGTAAGGTGGTAATGAGCCCCCAGAGAGTGACCATGGTCGGCAGAAGAATGTTTGCGCCAACGCGCTTGAGCACGAGGCCCGCGGGGATTTCGATGATGATGTACGGGATAAATGTGATCGTCAGAACGAGCGAGTATTGGTAGTTGGACATATTGAGGTCGGTTTGGAGTCCAGCAATGCGAGCATTGCCAATGTTCACCCGGTCGATGAATGAGAGCAAATCTATGTGGGGTTGTTCATGCCTGGAAATCAAAGGTACTCGCATTGGCGCTTACAGAACATAATAAGGGTAGGAAGGACGAGTATAAGATCGAATTTGAGGAAGACTTTGCGAGCAAGAGCGCTGACTTCATCGGGGAGAGGTGCACGAGGGGAGTACGAGGGTGAAAGGACATGTTCCCTTGTTGCTTCGGTGGTCAAGTGATGAACACTTTCCTTTCCTACTGAAGAGTTTGATCCTGTGACTTTCGTGGCCATTTACAGTGTCCGGGCCTAATGCAAGGCAGGCAGGGGTGGTCCTGAGCTAAATGAGCAGAGGAGAACAACGAAGAGCGCTCTGGGACTCGTTGTTTCCCTTTTAAGCATGTCGTTCCCAATTGTCAGAGAAAGCGGCCGCACGAATGCACCGCAGCGGTGCATGAGATGCAAGAAAAGAAGGGAATCATTCGGTGGCACAGGGCTATATGAGATGGGTGAGGCGAAATAGATGGCGCGGATGCACAAGTGCAAAGGGGGCTGTTTAGCGGATGCCGTGAAAGCGGCCCGTGTCGAGAGGAATCGGAATGAAAGAATCAAAGGTGGAATAGGAATAGGTTATACAGAAGATCAAATCACCCAGAAGAACACCTAGACGCCTGCGATACAATTCTTCTTCCTGTGCTGCTTTGAATAGGTCTCGTATGGTCTGCTCTGCTGTTCGTCTGTCCCAGCATTAGTGGGACTCAGCAGGTCCACTTTTTGGCCTCTCCGCAGCTTGTTAGGCATATGATATCCATGTTCAAGACTTGAGCGACCAATATCAAAAGCGGCCTTGTCGTGGTCCAGGGCGACGTGGGGTCTTATGCGATTTTTCCGGGGGGAAACTCCCTGTATCTAATTGTAACAAAGAGTTTCTACTTATGGTCCGAATGAAATTAGGGAACAGTGAATAACAAATTACCCTCGGTTTGGTATGTCGTAGGCATGGACGTCGAGAGACGTTTTCGGAATTCCAATTCCCGACAAGTTTACTTGTTACGAATGGTGCCCATAACGCGACG
>Ga0307513_10011247_pt1 | contig 11139 bp, 10 predicted proteins | sample 15_EM_MG_FD_202174 | JGI IMG/M metagenome (GOLD analysis project Ga0307513, IMG submission 202174) | Populus trichocarpa ectomycorrhiza microbial communities from riparian zone in the Pacific Northwest, United States - 15_EM | ecosystem: Host-associated > Plants > Roots > Unclassified | place... | reverse complement strand
TGGCCGGCAATGCAAACTTGTTAGCCGCGATGCGCGATGCGGTGTCCGCCGATCGCGTGTGGTCGGTGAAGGCGTACTTCGAGGCCAAGGTCGCCGAACAGCAGGACCGCCACCTGAAGGCCAATGACACCGCGTACAACCTCGAGCCGAACGTAAAGACCGGCCCCGGCGGCTTGCGCGACATTCAAACCATTGCCTGGGTGGCAAAGCGCCATTTCGGCGCGAGCTCTCTCGATGAACTGCTGACGCACGGCTTCCTGTCCGCGTCCGAACTCCGCAAACTCAAACAGGCGCAGTCTTTCCTGTGGAAGGTGCGTTTCGGGCTGCACGTGCTCACCGGGCGCCGCGAAGACCGTCTGCTGTTCGATCATCAGATCCGGCTGGCGCAAGGCTTCGGCTACGAGGACGCCTCGTACACCCTGGCGGTCGAGCAGTTCATGCAGCGTTACTACCGCACTGTCATGGACGTGATTCTGCTCAATGAGCTGCTGCTGCAGCTGTTCCGCGAAGCCATCCTGACCGAGACCGCGCCGCCGCGGCCGCTGAATCCGCGTTTCCAGGTGCGCAACGACTACCTCGAAGCGATCAACGAGGAAATGTTCGCGCGCACGCCGTCCACCTTGTTAGAGCTGTTCGTGGTGCTGCAGCAGAACCCGGAGGTCAAAGGCGTCCGCGCCTCGACGATCCGCTCGGTCAACAAGAACCTGTGGCTGATCGACGAGGAGTTCCGCCAGAACCCACGCAATCACCGCCTGTTCCTGGAAATCCTGCGTGCGCCAGCCGGCGTCACGCACGAGCTGCGCCGCATGAACACCTATGGCGTGCTTGGCCGCTACATCCCGGCGTTCGGACGCATCGTCGGGCGCATGCAGTACGACCTGTTCCACGCGTACACGGTGGATGCACACACATTGTTCGTGCTCTCCAACCTCCGGAGGCTCTCGCTGCCGAAGTACGACCATGAGCTGCCGCAGCTCTCGGCCATCATGCAGCAGCTTCCGAAACTCGAGATCGCCTATCTCGCCGCGCTGTTTCACGACATCGCAAAGGGCCGAGGCGGCGATCACTCACAGCTCGGCTCAGTGGACGCCGAGGCCTTCTGCCTGGAACAGGGCTTGTCGCGCTACGACGCGCGCCTGGTCGCCTGGCTGGTGCAGAACCATCTCGAGTTGTCGGTCACGGCGCAGAAGCAGGACATCTCGGATCCGGAGGTCGTCAATTCCTTTGCGCGCAAAGTCGGCGACGAGACGCACCTCGACTATCTATATGTGCTGACCAGCGCCGACGTGCGCGGCACGAATCCCAAGCTGTGGAATTCATGGAAGGCCTCGCTGTTCCAGGAGTTCTACGAACGCGTCAAGCGTGCGCTGCGGCGCGGACTCGAAAGCCCCATCGATCCGGACGAGCTCATGCGCGAGACGCAGGAAGGCGCGCGCAAGTTGCTGGCGGCATCGGGCCGCATCACCGCGCCGGAGATCACGCGCGCCTGGGAACGTCTCACGGCGGCGTATTTCCTGCGGCACACGCCCGAAGAAGTCGCCTGGCATACGCAGCTGCTCGCCGACCGCGAACCCGGCAGCGAGGATCCACTGGTGGCGGTGCAATCGAGCCGGGAGCGCGGCACCACCGCCATCCTCGCGTTCGCGCCGCATCGCTACAACAGTTTCGCCATCACCACTGCCGTGCTCGATCAGCTCGGTCTCAATATTGTCGACGCCAGGATCACGCCGACCGGCGATGGCTTCAGCCTCGACCTGTATCACGTGCTCGAGGAAGATGGCGCGCCCATCGGCGACAGCGAGCGCATCGGCGAGATCGAACGCGCGCTGTGGCGCGCGCTGCAGCATCCCGACGAAGCACCGATCACGGTCACGCGCCGCGTGCCGCGCCAGTCGCGCATGTTCCGCACCGCCACGCAGATCGCCGTCACGGTCGACGAACGCAACCGCCGCTCGGTGCTCGAGCTCACCTCGGGCGATCGCCCCGGCCTGCTGTGCGACGTCGGCAAGGTGCTCATGGAAGAGCGCATCGACCTGCTGGCCGCGAAGATCATGACCGTGGGCGAGCGCGCCGAAGACGTATTCTATGTCGCCTCGCTCGCGGGCCAGCCGCTCGATGAGTCCGCCGCCACGCGGCTGCAGCAGCGCCTGTCCGGCGCGCTCGACCGTCGCGCCGCCGCGTGAACGGCCGCCTCGAACTACTCGCCGCGTATCCTTTCGAGCGCCTGGCGAAGCTCAAGAGCGGGATCACGCCGCCGGCGTCGCTTCCGCACATCGCCATGTCGATCGGCGAGCCCAAGCATGCGCCCCCGCCATTCGTCATCGATGCGTTGCGGCGCGAGCTGACAAAGCTCGACAGCTACCCGGTCACCGCCGGCCTGCCGGAGACGCGCGCATCATTCGCGTCATGGCTCGAGCGGCGATTCAAGGTGCGCGTTTCGCCCGAGAACATGGTGTTGCCGGTGAACGGCACGCGCGAGGCGCTGTTCTCGTTCGTGCAGGCCGTGGTGAACGCGGACGATATGGCGCACAAGCCCGTGGTCGCGATGCCCAATCCGTTCTACCAGATCTATGAAGGCGCAGCGTTGTTAGCCGGCGCCCAACCGGTGTTCCTCAACACCACGTCCGGAAATCGCTTTCAGCCCGACCTGGACGCGGTGCCGGCCGAGGTGTGGAAGCGCTGCGACATCCTCTTTCTCTGCAGCCCGGGCAATCCGACCGGCGCGGTGCTGTCGCTCGACTTGCTGCGCCACGCGCTCAGGCTTGCCGAGAAGTACGACTTCGTCGTTGCTTCGGATGAGTGCTACGCCGAGCTCTACCGTGACGAAAACGCACCGCCACCCTCGCTGCTGCAGGCGGCGCTCGCCAACGGCCACGACGCATTCGAGCGTTGCGTGGTGTTTCATTCGTTGTCGAAGCGCTCGAGCGTTCCGGGCCTGCGCTCCGGTTTCGTCGCGGGCGATGCGGCGTTGATCAAACCCTACCTGCTGTATCGCACCTATCACGGCTGCGCCATGCCCGTGCCGACGCAACTGGCGTCGATCGCGGCCTGGAACGATGACGCGCACGCCGCCGTCAACCGTGCGCTGTATCGCGAGAAGTACGCGCGCGTTTTGCCGATCCTCCAGCCGGTGCTCGACGTGGTCGAGCCGGACGGCGCGTTCTACCTCTGGCCGGACGTTCAGCGGGACGACGAAGCGTTCACGCGAGACTTGTTCGCGACGCAGAATCTCACCATCCTGCCGGGCAGCTACCTGGCGCGTATGTCACGCGACGGCGCCAACCCCGGGCGCAATCGAGTGCGTATCTCGCTGGTCGCGCCGGTCGATGAATGTGTGAGCGCCGCGCAGCGCATCCGATCTTTCCTGGAGAAGAACTAGTGACCGACCTGACTACTCTCGCCGCGACCATCGACGAGGCCTTCGAGCGCCGCGCGGATCTCACCGCGAAGAATTCACCGCCGCCACTGCGCCACGCGATCGAGGAATGCATCGAGCTGCTCGATTCCGGTCAGGCGCGAGTGGCCGAGAAGAAGAATGGCCAGTGGACCGTGAACCAGTGGCTCAAGAAAGCGGTGCTGCTGTACTTCCGCACGCACGACAACGCGGTGATCGACGCCGGCTACACGCGGTTCTTCGACAAGGTGCCGCTCAAATACGCCGCGCGCTCACAGGCCGATGAAGGTGACGCGCTGCGCAACGGGGGCGCGCGCGTGGTGCCGCCGGCGGTCGCGCGCCGTGGCTCGTACGTGGCGAGCAACGTGGTGCTCATGCCGAGCTACGTGAACATCGGTGCGTACGTCGACAGCGGCACGATGGTCGATACCTGGTCCACGGTCGGCTCGTGCGCGCAGATCGGCAAGAACGTGCACCTCTCCGGCGGCGTCGGCATCGGCGGCGTGCTCGAACCGCTGCAGGCCGCGCCCACCATCATCGAAGACAATTGCTTCATCGGCGCACGCTCGGAAGTGGTCGAGGGTGTCATCGTCGAAGAAGGATCGGTGATTTCCATGGGCGTGTTCATCGGTCAGAGCACCAAGATCTATGACCGCGTCACCGGCCAGATTCTGCAGGGCCGCGTGCCGGCCGGCTCGGTCGTGGTGTCGGGGAACCTGCCCTCTTCCGATGGAAAATATTCGCTGTACTGCGCGGTGATCGTGAAGCGCGTCGACGCGCAGACGCGCGCCAAGACGTCGATCAACGAACTGCTGCGGGCCGACTGAACGGCGCCGCCATGCACCCACGCGCCGCCGAGCTCATCACGAAGCTCCAACTCGAAGCCCATCCCGAGGGCGGCTATTACCGCGAAATCTTCCGCTCCGCGGGCCTGGTGGCGCCCGCGGACGGCCGGGGACCGCGCGCAGCGCTCACGACTATCTACTTCCTGCTGCCGGCCGGCATCAACAGCCGCTGGCACCGCGTCGCTTCGGACGAAGTCTGGCATCTGTACGAAGGCGGGCCGCTCGAGGTGCTGGTGGTCGATCCGGCATGCAGCGCGCTCGCGAGCCACAAGCTCGAACCGCAGGCGCCCGTGTGCACGGTCGCGGCCGCACATTGGCAGGCCGCGCGCACGCTCGGCGACTACGCGCTCACCGGGTGCACCGTGGGGCCGGGGTTCGATTTTGCGGACTTCCAGATACTGGCCGACGATGCCGGCGGCGCCTCGCGGCTGCTCGAGAAGTGGCCCGAGCTCGCGTCGCTCCTTTGATCCGGCGTCCGTTCGAATGACGCCCGCCGCCATCTTGCGCCTGCGACTTGAGAACCAGGGTCTCGCCCGCGCATCGTTTCAGAAACCCGAAGACGTCGTTGCCTGGTTCGGCGCGGTCCAGGCCCAGGACTTCCTGGGGTCCTTGTGGGCGCTCGGCCTGCGCATGCGAAGCGCCACCGAATCACTCGTGGAATCCGCCGAGTCCCGCCGCGCCATCATTCGTACGTGGCCGATGCGCGGAACGCTGCACTTCGTCGCTGCCGCCGACGTGAGGTGGATGATCAAACTGCTGGCTCCACGCGTCATTGCGCGCAACGCCGCGCGGCTCAAGAAAGAGGTCAACGTCGACGCATCCGTTGTCGGGCGAGCCCGCGACGTCGTCGCGCGCGCGCTCGAAGGCGGCAAGCGTCTCGAACGCGGCGCACTGTACGAAGTCCTGGAGGCACGGCGAATCCGCACCGGAAATTCGCGCGGCCTGCACATTCTTCTCCGGCTCGCTCTGGACGGCACGATCTGCCTTGCGGGCAGGATTGGCAAACAACACACGTTCGCGATGCTCGAAGAATGGATTCCGCAATCCAGGCACCTCGCGCGCGAGGAAGCGCTGGTCGAACTGGCGCGCCGTTACTTCGCGAGCCACGGCCCCGCAACGACGCGCGACTTCGCGTGGTGGGCTGGCATCACCGCGAAGCACGCGCAGGAAGCCGTTGATGGCGCGCAACCTTCCCTGAGGCATGACGTCGTCGACGGCACCAGGTATTGGTGGAATGAGCCGCCCCGGTCTTTGCGGCGCAAGATAGTGGCGGCGAAAGCCGAACCGCGGGTCAGGCTTCTGCCGGCTTTCGATGAATACACGGTCGCCTACGAAAATCGCTTGATGCTCTCCAGCGATCTGAAACAGCGATCGAAAATGGGACTCCTGAATCCAGTGGTGTTGGTGGACGGCCGCGTCGTGGGCTCCTGGAAGCGTGCCATCGTCAAAAGATCCGTTTCAATCGAGACCAGCCTGTGGCGCCCATTGAATCGTGCTGAACGCGCTGCGCTGCAAGAGGAGGCGAACCGATTCGCCGCTTTCCTGGGTCTTGGCGTCAAACTACACGCCTGATGCTCGCGATAACTTTCGGCGTGAATTTGTCACAGAATCCACCGCAGGCCTGAGTCGCCGCGCCTGATCCGCGCTCGCACCCTGTTAGGTTCGAGCGCACGGGGGATGGATCCTTCAGATCACGGCAACGGAGGCCACTCATGATCATCGTTCGCTTAAGTCTCGTGGCGACACTCGTCACGCTTTCATCCTGTTGCAAACCCCTGCTCAGCGAATCGCTGCCGGTCGCCTTGCGCCCGCAGGAAACCAGCATGTGGTGCTGGGCCGCGAGCGGCGAAATGACCGCCGAATACATAGGCGGCGGCAATGTGCAGCAGTGCACGGAAGCGAATCGCCGATTCGGTCGCAACGACTGCTGCAACAGCCCCACACCCGCCGCCTGCGTGGTGGGCGGCTGGCCTGACCAGGTGTACACCGCCGCCGGCCTGACCTGGGATCGGACCACGGATGCCGCGCTCGACCTCCCCGTGCTCAAACGCCAGATCTCGCAGCGCAAGTACTGCGCGAAAAAGCCCTTCGCGTTCGCCTGGCATTGGACCACCGGTGGCGGCCACATGATGGTGGCACGCGGCTTTCAGACGGTGACCATTCCCGTGATTCAGGTGGGCAGCTTCACGTTGCCTTCGTTGAAGATCGATATGGTCGAGTCGAACAATCCATGGCCGCCCAACGTCGGCACTCATGAATGGATCAGCTACAGCAACTACGTGAGCGGTGCTGACCACACACACTGGAACGACTACTACAACATCCGGAGGTAATCGCCATGCGCAAGTTACATTCGCTACTGGTCGTACTTTCGGCATTGTTTGCCGCGGCCATCGCACCGGCGCAGGACGCGCCACGAGTCAACAAGACGCAGGAAGCCGCCGCGACGCAGGGCCTCGCGATACTGCGTTCGCTCACTTCGGAAAAATCCCGCGATCTGGGATTCACGTCCGATGCGGAAGCCGCTCGTGCCACGCTCGGATCCCCGCTGTCCGTCTACAACGTGGAGCTCGCCGCGCTCAAGGATTTCCGTGCGGGCGGCGATGCATCCGCGCTGCTCAAGCCATCGCCGGCGGCGTTCTATCCAGTGATGCTCGAGGGCACCGTGCGCAGTGGCGTGCGCGTGGAGAACACCGGCGCGGGATGGGAGCCGGCCCGTGTCGGAAACTCGGGTCTTGCAACCGCGGTGGATCGCGCGCGCCGCGCCCTGCCTTCACCCGACGATGCCGCGACCGCGCTCGTTCAGGTGCTGGCGTTGAACCTGGTATTCGTGGGACAGAAGACCGCGACCGGCTGGCAGCTTGCACCGGTGATCGACGATGCCAGTGTGGATCTCAAGGTCGGCACGGCGGAGTCCGCATCGAGCGTGTTTGTCCGGCTCGCGCCGCTTGCCGCGCGGCACAACGGCGAACCTACCTGAGTGTTGGTCCGCGCGCGGCACGAGCTGCGCGCGGACAGCCTGACGCCCTGATTTCAGGGCTTGCAGTCTGCGAACGCCATGCGTGCCTGCCTCGCGATCCAGTCGGCGACCTCGCTGGTATTTGTCAGCACCGCACGCGTGACGAGGCGGTAGCCCTCGGGAGTATCGAGGAAGGCCAGCATGCGAACCCGATCCTCCGGCCTCTGGTCGGACAAGGACGCGGTGGACAACCCCTTTTCCGCGCGCATGATCTGCCGGTGCTTCATGCCGACTTCGGAACGGAAGTACTGGATGCCCGCCTTCATCTCTGCGGCAGTCAGCTCCCGCCGTGCGATCGACATCAGTCTGTCGGTGTAGGACTCGTGATCGAACTTGAGCATGCAGGCGCGTCGTTCGTTGTCGCAGTCTTCCGCCCGACATCTCGAGAGGATAAATTTCTCGACCAACTGCTCTGCCTGTCCGTCGACTTTCATGACACGGACCAGCTCCCGCGCCAGATCGCGCGGAGACTCGCCGGCCTGGGAAAACACTGGCGGAACGAACATCGCCAGCCAGACAAACCCGAGTCTTCGCCACGCAGCCATGTGAACCTCCGCGCCTAGCTTCTCTCCGAAGTTTGGGGCGGCGCAAGTTCACAGCAAATCGACGACCGCCCGCTCCAGACAGGGATGCCGTCCAGGACAGGAAGTTCAACTAGTTTTTGACGGACAGTGACGCCGGCAGGACGCCGGTAGCTGTCGGATCGACATCACCGCCGACGAACCCGACGTGCCGCGCGATGTTCCGCGCGTGGTCACCAATGCGCTCGAGCGAACGCATGATGAACGCCGCTTCGATGGCAGACTGCACCTGGCGCGCATCTTCCATGGCGCGCGTGAGAATCCGACGCAGTGCCGCGGCGTACTCCGCATCCATTTCCTGATCCTGGTGGATCACGGCGGCCGCGGCCGCGGGATCGAGCCGGTCGAACGCTTCGAGAGCCGCGCGGATCATGAGGGCCGCAAGCCGGCCCAGTTGTCGGGCTTCACGCGCAGTGGCTGCGCCCGGACGGAAGCCATTCGATTCGGAATCGGCCAGCACCGCCAGCGCCAGCTTCTTGGCTTCGTCTGCGGCGCGCTCGAGTTCGGTCACTACTTTGTCGATGGCAAACACGGCGCGCAGGTCCTGCGCCATGGGCTGGCGTTTGGCGATCACCTGCAGCGCCGCCTCTTCGATCTCGGCGTCGTAGAGGTTGATCTTGCGCTCACGCTCCAGCACCAGCGTCGCCATCGAGCGGTCCCAGCTCGAATATGCATTGACCGCGAGCTGCACCTGGTCGATGACCAATGCGCCCATCGCCACGGCCTGCACGTGCAGCGACGACAGGTCGCCGTCGAACGCGCGTGCCGTGTGGCCTTCGAGACTGAGTGCCATGGCGAGGTAGTTAGCCGAATCTTCCGGTGATGTAGTCTTCGGTGAGCCGGTGGCGCGGATTCGTGAAGATGCGATCGGTTTCGCCGACTTCGATGAGATCGCCGAGATGGAAGTACGCGGTGCGCTGCGATACTCGCGCGGCCTGCTGCATGGAGTGCGTCACGATGACGATTGCATAACTGTTGCGCAGCTCCTCCATGAGGTCTTCGATGCGCGCGGTGGCGATCGGATCGAGCGCCGAGCACGGCTCGTCCATGAGGATCACTTCCGGATTGACGGCAATCGTGCGGGCGATGCACAGGCGCTGCTGCTGGCCACCGGAGAGCGATGTCCCAGGCTGCGCGAGACGGTCTTTGACTTCTTCCCAGAGGCCGGCGCGCTGCAGCGAGCTGTGCACGATTTCGTCGAGCTCGACACGATCGCCGGCCAGGCCATGAATGCGCGGCCCGTAGGCGACGTTCTCATAGATGGATTTGGGAAACGGATTCGGCTTCTGGAACACCATGCCGACCCGTGCGCGCAGCTGCACCACGTCCTGCTTCTTGTCGTGGATGTCCTTGCCATCGAGCAGGATCGAACCTTCGACGCGCGCGCCGACAATGGTGTCGTTCATGCGGTTGAGGCAACGCAGGAACGTGGACTTGCCGCAGCCCGAAGGGCCGATCATGGCCAATACCTGGTTCTTGCCGATGTCGATGCTCAGCTTCTTGATGGCCTGCTTCTCGCCGTAGAAAACGTCGACGTCGCGGCAGCTGAAGATCGGGTCGTCGACGGTAATGACGCCGACCGTCTTGCCCGGCTCGGTCGTCTCCTGCAAGGGAGCAGGCTCCGACGTTCTGCCGCTCGGTTTCAGGTTGATTCCAGCCCGTTCCACTTGTGCCGCTTCCATATTTTCACCAACGTCGTTCGAATCGTTTACGAAGGATTACCGCGGTTGTGTTCATGACCACGAGAAAGGCCAGGAGCACGATGATGGCGCCCGAAGTTTTCTCGACGAAACCCCGCTCGGGACTGTCTGACCAGAGGAACACCTGCACCGGCAACGCGGTCGCGGCGTCCGTGACCCCTTTCGGAATGTCGACGATGAACGCGACCATGCCGATCATGAGCAGCGGCGCACTTTCGCCGAGCGCGCGCGCCATGCCGATGATGGTGCCCGTCAGCATTCCGGGCATGGCCAGCGGCAGAACATGGTGCGCAACCATTTGTATCTTCGACGCGCCCATGCCGAGGGCCGCTTCGCGGATCGACGGTGGCACGGCTTTGAGCGCGGCGCGCGAGGCAATGATGATGGTGGGCAGCGTGAGGAGCGTGAGCACCATCGCGCCGACCAGCGGCGCGGAACGCGGCAGGCCGAAGAATCCGATGAATACCGCGAGGCCCAGCAGGCCGAACACGATGGAAGGCACCGCGGCGAGGTTGTTGATGTTCACCTCGATGAGGTCGGTCCAGCGATTTCGCCGTGCGAACTCCTCGAGGTAGATAGCCGTCGCCACGCCGATCGGGAACGACAACAGCAGCGTGAGCGCCAGCATGAAGAATGAACCGACGACCGCGCCCCAGATGCCGGCATTCTCAGGCTCGCGCGAATCGCCACCGGTCACGAAGATCTTGTTGAACTTGAGCGCCAGCGCGCCCTCCGCCCGCAGCTTGTCGGTCCAGACGAGCTGCTGGTCGGATAGCGGGCGTTCAGCCTCGGACAATTTGCGATCGATGCGCCCCTTCTGGAGCAGATCGACCGCGTCGCTCGCGAGCAACCAGCGTTCCTCGGTGGTGCCGATCAGGGCGGGGTCCGCAACCACGCGCTTCTGCAGATCGAATGCCGCGCTGCCGCTCGCCAGCCGCATGAGGTCGCGCGTCGCGGCACGGCCTTCGACTTCCGGGAACTTCGCCTTGAGCGCGGCGCGAATCACTGCCGGGTAGTCGGCGGCCTGCAGCTCATCGGGCTTGCGATCGCCCGACGGATCGATGATCTGCGGATCGTAGTAGATGGGCAGACGCAACTGCGTCTGCTGGAACGCGCCGATGCCGTTCGAGAAAATCACGAAGAACAGATAGACGAGGAACGCCATGCCCGCGGTCACGGCGGCGAATCCATAGGCGCGGAACCGCCGCTCGGCCCAGTAGCGCCGGCGCAAGCTGCGCTCGACGATGACCTGGGTCTCCTGCGGCGTGCGGCGCGGCTTATTCGTATTGTTCACGGTATTTCCTGACGATGTGCAGCGCGAGCACATTGAGCGCCAACGTGACCAGGAACAGCACCAGACCGAGCGCAAACGCCGCGAGCGTCTTCGGACTGTCGAATTCCTGGTCGCCCACGAGCAGTGTGACGATCTGCACCGTCACGGTGGTCACGGCTTCGAGCGGATTGGCGGTGAGATTGGCAGCGAGTCCCGCGGCCATCACCACGATCATGGTCTCACCGATGGCACGCGACACGGCCAGCAGCACGCCACCGACAATGCCCGGCAGCGCCGCGCGAATGACGACCTGCTTGATGGTCTCGG
>Ga0307513_10011246_pt1 | contig 11140 bp, 14 predicted proteins | sample 15_EM_MG_FD_202174 | JGI IMG/M metagenome (GOLD analysis project Ga0307513, IMG submission 202174) | Populus trichocarpa ectomycorrhiza microbial communities from riparian zone in the Pacific Northwest, United States - 15_EM | ecosystem: Host-associated > Plants > Roots > Unclassified | place... | reverse complement strand
CATCGTCCAACACGTCCAACTTGGACCTGTCATTGCCAATGCGCTGCAATGCGCACATATCGCATCGTCCAATCCGACGCCGCTTGTTGAGAACACGTGTCTTCATCGGGCGCTTGCGTTGCGCTACGGGACCAATGTAGATTGGCCTCGAACGGTTCTACCGCTGCATCTCCATCTCTGGGTGTTACAATAAGTCTGATAGCCTTCCTCTAGTGCCTAGAATCCCGGATACCAGTCGGGCTTGAAGATTCTTTGCAAGGCTGGTTACCGCAAGGCCTACCGAAGCTCATTCTGGAGTTTCGTTATAGCTGTCGAACATTGTTTAGGATGCTGGATGAGACAGCAGCTGTCCTCCTGCTCCATCGCGATTGCCTCCGTCTCCTTCCAACGAAGGAATGACACCGGCTTGGAATCCAGTAATTGAAACAGGTAATACTCTCACTGGCCTGCGGGGTAATACAATCGGTGCAGTTAAGCATCATCCTTTGTTCCGCGTTGCCTTTAAACCCGGCCATCTTGTTCGAGTGCACCAACTCTTCCCATTGCGCGCTTTCGTGCCTCCGACGCCCCTTGCATGCCTACACAGAGCTTTATGGACCCCTACGCCCCACAGTCGCAATCTGTCGGAGGACAGCGCCATAGACAACGTGACCATAATGAAAATCCGAACCAACCAATGACCGCAGGCGAGTTACCTTGCAGCGGTAACATTAGTGCTGACGATTTGCTTTAGATGCGCCGCTCCAGGACTATTCCGCTGGCCTGAATCACCCTGGATATCAGCACAATAAGGTTATGACGCCTACCATTGGTTTCATGCAACCGGACGTCCCTCCAGCCGGCCCGTTTGGTACGCAATCCTAAAAATTATCGCTCGGCCGACACCTATCTCATTTGTTTAGTGCTCCCGTTTCCTAATCCAGCTGTTGCCTATCCCGTCGCTCCCTCACACGGACCACAAATGAACAATCATATCATGTACTCGCCCACCAACTACGTTCTTGGACCTTACACCCCCGGGACGACTGCGGGACCATCTTCTCTCGCCCATTGGCCACCTTCGACATATGCTGATCCGACACAAATACCTACTCCTGAATTTTCCTACCTAAGAAGCGCTGGTGCCACGAATACATTCAGTCCGAATGCCCAGGAACCCACGGGTCGAGTGTTCCAGCAGCAGCCGCTACCTGTGGCCCCGAATCAAGTTCCTCTTTTCCCACAGCTAGGCTCGAGGTGAAACAGCTACTTTGTTCTTGGTCTGTCTTTATGTCTTAATGATGTACAGATATACTACCGACAATACTATGGGTCTGCCATATTCCATCAATGACCCCGCCGCATCCAGCAGAACGCAGCAACTACCGCCTTGTTCACGACCCGACCGTATTCCTGATCCTGATCCTGAGGTGCATGAGGCGTATCAAGAGTTCGTCCACAACTCGCGTGGCTCTCCTGATCGATTGACATCTTTTCTCAGTCTCCATCTACAAGCCGTGCTGAAGGGTCCAAAGAATCAGCAACCCACTGCTCCAGTCATAATTAGGCGCGAGAGGATGGTCGTCCTCGAACTTGCCTTGCATTCACGTTCCCACCCAATCAGCCACCGGGGTTGGGGGGGTATCTTACTCCCACAGACACGCTCGGTACAACCAGGCCAGCAAGCGTATTCAGGGAAGCTGCTCAAATTTTCCATCCAAGTGCTTGCCTGTACAACGGGTGTTGGCAACGCTCAGCCATGCAATAGTTGCTGGCAACGGGAACGACAGACTATAGAGCACAACCTGCAACCGTACATGATTGACTTCAAAGCGGAGAGTAACATAACCACCCTATCCATTCCCTTGAGTGGAAACGACTACTGTCTCAAGGCGGACGTGACGTTTCATTTCACCTGCTATTCACACCACCATGGGGGGGTGTATGAGTAAGTTTCACTCGCTCCCATGTATCTCAATCCGTTCTGACACAGCTCAGACTCATACTCAAGCTACACGATGAGTCTGGAAATCTAGTCGCTCAGCGTCCCCTCCAGTATAACTTCATCGTCACAGCTAACGGCACTGGTAGTACAACAGCACGACAACGGACCCTCCGGCCCGTGTTCCCTGTCCCGAACCCCCCACCAGCACCCGTCTCGGAAACTCGATCCCCTGTGCTACCTATTAACCTCCATCCTGTTTTTGTAAATCAACACTCGCAACTCAACCCAAACTTTTCCGCCTCGATTCTGCAGAGGCTCGCTCCAGCCGAAGGTCCTGTTAGTGGCGGTCTGAATATCCTATTGTCTGGGACCAATTTCCCGACGCATCCTTACCAATTATATGCAAGATTTGGCACTGTGGTTGTCCCTACGGTAAGATTACTCTTCCTCCCACCACAGAAAACCAATTCTAGTCGTAGATCTGGCACAACCCACACACGCTCGAGTGCAGGCTACCTCCTTCTCCGACCCCGGGTTCGGTCCGCGTTACACTTTCACTATCCCACGAGCCCGGAGGATCGGAATTTGGCCAGAGTCACTGCTGGTTTAAATATAATCAAGAACATGATTACTTGTTGGTGGCCCTTTGCATCGCACAGAGAGCGTAATGTCTAACAATCGGGACCTGCAGCTATGCACTCCTCCGCGCCATCTCAGGCCAAGAGCACACCTTGACGCCTGGGACTTGGGACGCTATGATTCCCCATTTCCTCCAGAACGTATCTACAGCTGGTCGCGACTACCTTCACCAGGCCACTCGACCCGCTCAACCAATGAATCTGTCCTTCTCAATCGGCGCGGCCGAGATGGAAGGTTGGACAGTGCAGCTCCTCGCTTCATTTGCCAACTCGCCAAGCTGGGAGAACACTGTATCGCTCGTGAACGAGCATCGCCAAACTTTAGCCCATTTAGCCGTGCTTTACCGATACACGACTTTACTCGATAGAGTGGCTCAATGGGGGATCAACGTGGATGTGCAAGATGTGAACGGGTTTACTGCACTTCATTGCGCGTACCTTTGTGGAGACTTGGAATCAGTTCGAATACTGCAGGGCTACGGAGCGGACGAGGATATTCAGGATTGTCTCGGTCGGCGACCAGTGGATATGTACATTCCAAAGGAGAAAGGATCACCCTGGAGCGGCCGTACCCCTAGCGCTGCACAGATGCCCGAAGACTGGGAGAACCTCTCAAATGCCTCGAGTAGCTTCAGTGACTACGTAACTACGATGCCTACTCCAGCTATTAGGCACCAACAACTTCACGCGGGTGAATCGACCACAAGCTCTAGGATAGTCCCAGCCGCGATCTCAATGCCTTCGCCCACGTACGGCAACCCGCTCACTACGGACGAGGGTTGGATAGATGGATCCAGCGGACTCAATCTCTCAGACTCCCCAACAGCACTGGAGCGTAGCCCGGTATCTACTCATTTACCGAATGGGCCAGTCGATCATCTTTGCTCTCCTCATTCCGAGTCTCGCCTCCCCGCGGAAGCCCGCCAAGGTATGCCAGCAAGGCCCCAATCATGTGGCCATTCGCATTATAGTACCCCGTCGTCCAATCCTCCCCCCCGATTATTGGTTTCCGAGGCTCGCGCTCTACCCTCGAGAGGTCCGGAAGCGACGAGTAGCCAAGGTGGGGTCCGTAGTGACGATAGCTCTCCAACCTCTCCACCACTGTTCCTAATCGCCCCGAGGAGCATGCCTCTGCCCACCCTCTCTCAGCATGATGCTCCCGCTTGTTGGTCCCCGTCCTTGTTGGACCCTCGAACGGCTCACTCCAGCTCCCCCGCCGCTTCGGGCCACCACATCAACCCCTGTCCTGGAACGAAGGCTGAACTGAACAACCAGCCTGTACCTCGCCCATCGTCGGCTGGGCCTCCCACAACCAAACGGTTTGACCCACCACCACATCCTCCACCGGCTGTATCTGGCTCCGGCGTCACGCCAGCCTATTCTTCCGCGTATCCAGACACGAAGCTACCCCCATATCCATATGAGGAAGCCCCGCAGAAGTTTAGCGACGACAAAAAGCAGCTGTTGAGCGACTACATTAATGAGTCCCAAGGGAGCAGGGGGGGGCCCGTAAAGTTGAGTACCGAGAAGGAGACGGTCCGGTTCCTCGTGCAGAAGCTCGAGAAATTAGCACTGAAGGAGGTTCCTGGCGATGAGAAGAGGAGATCATTCGACGGACAACAAGACTACCGTCTCCCCGATGTGCGACACGGGAATACCTGATTCAGTGTGTATTTGGAGAGCTGTTAACGTATCCATGTTCTCACGTCCAGACTTGCCCGCTTGAGTTTTGAGGTACCAGCTTGTATACTGGTTAGCATGATATTTATACGTTATTACGTGGAATTATACGGTTCCCAAACGTTCGGGCTGAGGGGAGGCATTTCCTCACCAGTTCTAAACCCACTACTTCCAATGGCATCTCCGTGATGTGCGCAGGCTATAGCATTAGCATCATTCCACCTTCCTTGAACAGCGCGATGATTATGTCTGCTACTCTAATACGACATGTTACGACCTGCGCCTGTAATCCAGATATTGAACGTCCGTCTGACGCATGGACATTATGCAGCCTTTGTAACTCGGCTGTATATGTACGAAGTATCCAGCCGCCATTTCCTAACGCATCCCGGCACTCTCAAGGCCGCGAATGGGCTCAAACTGTCCAATGAGTGTGTCCATAATGAATACGCGGCACAGTTGCGGCACACTGACAGCAATGATGAACCTGGGCTCTGACAGCAAGGATCTGGCATCCCCCTCATCGCCGTGGAAAGCCTGGGGAGCTACGCTTGGATACACGACCATAACACACTTAAACCGTGGCCTCACCCTTGCTCCAGCGACTGTAACTCGCAGTCCTGTCCCGATTCAGTGGAGCTGAATGAAATTATTTTCAATCTTGGAAGGTTGCCCTGGAGGATGGAACTAGAAATTCAATACGTCCTGAAGGTGAAAGGGCCTGATAACTCGTAAGTAGTATGAGAGGAGAGGACTACTGTGATCGTTTCTACTGGGGGTTGGCCTTGATTGTTAGGGGTCCGTTTCGTCTTCGATCCACGTGCTCACAGGATCCGGAGGCTGGGTAACGGTACTCCGATTGCATGCCCAAACCTACATGCTACTGCCTTGTTCTAGTATCGCGGTATAAACTAGAAGAAAGGGGTTTTCGTATCGCTACTCTCACTCGCTTTGATTTCTAAAGGTCCACAGCGAGTGATATACATAGGTGAGCACAGTGCTCAAGGAAACTCGAATAGGATAAAGTGCAGACAGTCGTCAGGGGGCTCACATATGGACGAGCCTCAAAACGGACGAGAAAACAAACCAAGAGTATCGGGAACAGAAGAAGACAAAGGGAAGGATAGGGAGCATCGTACTCATAGCGAAAGGGCCCAGATCGTTTTGAGTTCCCGCCGAGCTCCCTCCAAGAGAGCACGTCGAGTCACCAACACTTGCAGCTTTGCTACAGTCTCCTCAGATGGCTGCAGTAACGCTTTGCACTCCGCTTCTGCGTCAGGACCGGATATTGGAAGCTCTGCAGTCAGCGCTCGCGAAAGCGCCTTCTCAAGCGCATGCATAAGTGAATCATCCAGGATCATTGGCACGTTGTCCGTGTACCTTTGCATAGCCACTGTGAGGATATATTCGCTGAGTATCATCCAGTGGAAAGGCTCAGTTACTTACAATCGTAATAGCTTCGCACTTCGGCCATAATTGTCAACGCCGCCTTGCACTGGCCCTCTGGGGGGTAGTTCTTGTGTTGCACAACCCCCAAGATATTCGGACGGTTCGGAACTAGGAGAGGAGTCTTCTGCGAAGCTGGCCCCAGTTCGTCTATCTTCCTCTCGATGAACTCCGCAACCGCGTCACCCAACGCCAAGAGAGAATCGTCAGATTCGACGCGTCTTTGGTACATCGCTGTGTAGTGCTCCTCATAAAGAATTTTGTACGCTTCGAATTGGCGAATCTGAAAGGTCGTCGTGCTCGACTTTTCACGGTCGAACGCCTCCCGGATCCGATGAAGACAGGTGTCCTTCAGCTGGTCTAGACACTCTTCCACGATGTTCCTATCGGCCCGATGAGTTGCTGGCTCCAATAAAGATATAATGGACGTACCAGACAAGGGCGTGAAGACCACCCGGAATGTACTTCATGAAAGTCTCATGGACAATCTCAGACAGTTGGGACCGTAGATTGCTACACATGTAGTAAACAATATCCTCGGAAGGCTCCAACCAACCATCGATGTACTCTCGAATGATGCCGAGCTTGGTTTGGTACGGAACGTTTCCAGGGAGCTCGGAAGTGACTGTTCTAAATTTACCAAGTCAGCACAGGCTCACAGCTTGGGAGTGGAAACTCACTCCCTAAGTCGTGTGGCAATCTCGTCCAGATAGACGATATGGGACTGCAACTTCTCCTCGTCTACCTCCCGCGGTCGCAATTTGTTGGGATACTCTGGGAAAGAGTCTTGAGCGCCCTCGCGCTCCCGTGGCCAAGGACGAAAGCGAGGAGTCATACGACCGATATCTTCGACAAATTGACGATATGCATTGTTGGCGATTTGACGCATTTGAGTTTTGTCGCCGAGTGTTCCGCTCACGGCAGCATGAATGCGATTGAGGAATTGGTGGAGTAGAGCTTGGACCTCAAGTAGGGGGTCCGCTGGGTCCTTATATTGCACAGCATCCAGAGCAGCGTGGACGTCCTTGAGGCTCCGATGCAGGTCGTTCTGGACTTCGGGGAGGCTAAGAGGGGAATCAATAATAGAATGGCAGAGAGAAGGACCTCGCGAACCGCCTCCCAATGACTTCAAACAACTTATGACTCAGAGCCTCCGACAGCGCCTTAGTACCAAACCGCGCTCGTAGGTCTGGCTCTGCGGTAGACCATGGGCGGTTCCTCTCAAAGAAATCGCGTTCATTCATCCTTGCTTCTTCGGGCGTGATTCGCGCCTGGAGCTGGTTGAAGCCTGGCTGTCTGACACAAAACCAGCCGTGGTTAAATTTCTCACTTCGATTCCGGAGCATATCCAGCCATTTCCCTTCATCACCAGGGTCAATCCGGTCAGGCTTCGTTAAGACCGCTGTGATGTGCTTTGTAAGCACCACTCTAGTCAGCCCATCGAGACTCACGGATGGTTCGCTCGCCCAACTCGTCGAATTGACGGACCAAATAACGACCCCGTTGGTTTTCAGGGTCCGCTGCAGAGACCTCTCAGCCACCATACAAAGACCTGAAAGAATAACACTCACTTTCGCAACTTATTGCGAGAAGAATGAGGCAATGGGGATCCTTGATGAACTCGCTCACCAGCTCTTCAACATCGGCAATGTCGCTCTCGCGTCCGTCTGGACCGACACTCGCAATGACAGCTGTATAGGGGCAATGAGCAATCCGGGAACTCTCACACAACCACGGATCTCACCTGGTAGGTCGACAAATGCCAAATCGTCAAGCCCCTGACCTTTGATTTCGACAACAATGGAGTTACGGGTAAATCGCAGTGCACTGGGTTTTGACATGCCGCGCGAAGTCAAGAACATCTCCATTGGCATATCAGGATTGAGCAACGCTTGCTGAGCCTGACGGATACGCATTTCGACGTCCGCGCGATCTTCGATTGGAAGGCCAAATGGTCTTAACGTTGGCTGGTCAAGTCGTTTTCCATCGCTATCGACAATATGGCGAACGCTGACGACTGCCCGCCACGGAAATGAAGAGGAAGAGGTATGACATTCGATCGGGCATCTATGGGTCATTAGAGTCACGGTTCGCTCTCATAGGTAGTGGTCTCCCACCTGGTGCAAGTGCCACTATCGCGAGGGAGGGTTATCTACCATAGAATCAGAGACGGGCCTTCGGATCAATCGGCTCGAGACGCACACCGGAGATATTCTCAATGAGGGAGCTCTTCCCTACAGACTGGGAGCCAACAACGATGATTTGAGGCAAGTCAAGTTCAAGGGTTCCCCTATAGCATATGGAAATGTCAGTGCTTTAAAACATGGAGAGCCCGGGTGACTCCTGATGTAGACTCACCCAAGGTTGCGGAGACGCTTGAGGAGCTCCAGAATTCTTCTGCGCTTAATAACACCAGAGAATACAGGATCAGATAATCCAATGCCTTGCTCAAACAACCGCTCGTCAAGGGTGTCATCATTACAGGCTGTATCAGATAGAGTCTCCATGTCTTGCGATGCGACAAGTGTAGGGATTCCTTGAGAAATTTGAATAGTCGATGAGACGGACTCACGGGGCATCACTTGCCCCACCCTCTCGTCTGCGGAGTCACTAGTGGACGTGGTGCTGGCAGCATCTGGGTTCCCCCAAACATCTTGCATCCGATGTCTGGGTGGGGGCGTCTCACGCACCTCACTCCTCTCATCTTCAACCTTTCGCCTCCACTGTTGAACCAAGAAGTTCTTCGCATACAGCCTCTCCGCCTCCTCCGGCATTTCGATAGTGGGATCAGCGGGTGAAGTGGAAGGAGTGCTACTATCGGCACCAATTTCCATATTTGGATGTAGCCTAACCTCCAGGGATGGGTTTAGGTTGGAAGGGGAACGTCCGAGGTCGTCTAGAATGAATTGGTTGGCACCTGAGCGGATGAGAAACCTTGCGCACTCTTCCTGCCTAAAAAGGTAGGCATAGTGTAGAGCTGTTAGTCCCATGTTGTCCACCACGTTGAGGTCGATTTGCCACGTGAATAAGTGCTGGAGAAGTCGGAAATAACCGAGGGTGATACAGATGTGTGCCATAGTCTGACCGTAATCATTGCAAGAGGAGACTATTTGCTTCCAGTTGGGTTGTGCAGAGTATGTGCAAAGGAAGTGGATCGAGATATCTTCTAAATTGACCTCTTCCACCCCTTGAGGTATCTCCTCTCGCTCTTGGTCGTTCAAGTGAGTAGCACTCGTACTCATTCTGGGGTTAAGGTGGGCATTGACTGAAGCAAATGACTGCGCAGGTCTCATTTGTCGGGTTGTTTCATCTACTACCTGATAGATGGCCTGGAGTATGGAGAGAAAACTGACAGGGTCGATCAACACCTTTCAAGCCTTATTGGAGATGGACTCACGCGTCCTTGCGACTGTCCTCGTACTTGAAAGTGGCAGTACTCCATCCGACCTGAGGTGCATTCCTGGAGGGTGTTTGAGAGAGTGTCACGTGCACGTCACCTGGATGGGCTGATGGAGGGAGACAGCATCGCAGAGTACGGGCGTCGCGCCGTCTCTGTCACATGTTTCGGGGTCAATTCAAAATGGATAGTGATATCGAACGTAACTTACGGCACGAACCCAATTATTTCCAAACCATACATAGAGTGGAACAGCAGGAAAGTTTTCGCCGAATAGAGCGACTCGTATCCCCCCTGTCGTAGGACCTCTCTCTGGGTCCACCTCCTCCAGTAAAATCGGATTCATACCCTCATTGCGGGTATGTGAAGGCGATCCAATTTGCAATCGTGATGTTTCGGCCGGTCTGGGGATATCAGGAGCGCTGCCCCCCTGTCCTGAAGGCACGGTCGAGGATGTATTGAGTGCCTGAGATGTTCCCGATGCACTTTGGCCCAACATTTGTGAGGTGGCCTCAGGTACTCTGCAAGCCGCGTTTATGCTACCCCCACAGTGAGGCTCGCCCAGGCTCGGTCCAAGTGTGCAGAGAACTGATGCATCCTCACAAGACATGACGGGGAGGACCTGTTCGCCATGTGGTGACGCATTTGCACGCGTATCGGTGTAAACTACGGGATTACTGTTGCTCTCGTGTGGTAAAGAGTCAAGGCGGCGTAAGGATCCTAACATGCGTATTAGAGCCGTTGAATATCAAAGGAACACCATACCTATATCATGGGAGCCGAAACCAATTTCAGAGGGTTGAGTAGCATGTTGTGAAGTACTGCTCATGAGGGGTGGAGAATTCAAAACGGGTACAGGAGCCGTGTACCAAAAGAAAGGATCGACAGTCGGAAGGGTCGGCATTGTAGTGTCCACCCAGGACGGCTGTTGATCGTTGTGGCCTGAGGTCGAAGGAGGTGAGAGAGGGAGCAAAGGACAGAGAACTGAATTACCTGTTTGTCGGTTATCTCCAGCAAGGGTCCCCACGCGGGAGGTTATCCATTCTTGAACTGTACCATTGTCGACATGCTGAGGGTCCTGGGCTGAGGGATTGACGAAGGGTGGTAGTACAGGAATGATGCCTGGAGCGACAGGTTGTCAGATGTCAGGAGTTAATGATCTGTAAAGTACAATAATTACTATGTTGCTGAGCAGACACCCCTCGCACTGCGCGCCTTTGCGCCTTTTTAGGCTTGGCCAGTTGTTTGCCTTTTCCGGAGATATAAAAAAGCAATGGGAGTTGCATACGGTCGATGACGTTATCCTGGTAATCCCGAAGAATGGCATCGGCGCTAGGCATATATATGAGGACCTTGCTGGAGGTGAAAATTGGGTTGCCTACCAGAAATGCTTTATACCATGATGATGAGCGTAGCACTTGATGAAAAATTCGATGCTCGCTGTTCCATTCTCGATAGTGACGGTCGTGGTTGTTGCCCTGAAATCAACCATATTCCACGTCGCCTGGTCCTTTCGCTCCTTACACTTTGAACAGACATTCCGTATAATAGTCTCGTTACCCACTCCTTTCAGTTCCAGAGAGAACTTCAGGGACCATTCTGGTTCAGGGCATCCCCCGTGCACGGAGGATGTTTTCGGTATTTTTAAGAACTGAATTGGAGATCCAGGGCGAAAAGACACGCGGAGCTTGATTCTAGTGTCAATGCGAGCCGACAGGACCCCATCTGCTTGGGACGAGGGATCAGTGACCTGTATTTCATTAAATCTACCAAGAAAGGGTTATATGTCAGATGAAGTGGCCACAATACATATGGCGGGCCGTACTCAAGGTACGGCGCTATGGGATCCGTCGAAGCGAGAGCCGTGAAGGCCACGGGCTGTGTAGATGCCGAAGAAGGGAACATTGAATTCATGAAATTTGAAGTATGAGGCCAAGTGAAGGGCAGTCCTGGTATCGGTGAGAGTGAGCGGCGCCGTTGTAGACTCATGAAGGGCTTACGACTTGAACTTGGTCCTGGATCGGCCATTGACTATGCGTGGGTTTGGAGTAGATA
>Ga0307513_10011245_pt1 | contig 11140 bp, 16 predicted proteins | sample 15_EM_MG_FD_202174 | JGI IMG/M metagenome (GOLD analysis project Ga0307513, IMG submission 202174) | Populus trichocarpa ectomycorrhiza microbial communities from riparian zone in the Pacific Northwest, United States - 15_EM | ecosystem: Host-associated > Plants > Roots > Unclassified | place... | reverse complement strand
AAAAAAAGTCAGTATTTGCCTGGGTCTCCGGGGGGAAAGGCAACGACACACGGTATCGCGTCGCCCTGCAATTGGAGTCGCCGGCGGTCTCATTCTACAGGTCGAAAGGAACCCATCGCCTGTCTGACTGAATTTGATCGATGGAAGCGCTCGTGGAGGCCTTGTCGGGAAATTGGTCATTCTCGGGTGACCAACGAGAACAATGCACGAAGCCCTGGTCTAGCGCATTTTTTTTGTCAACCTTTCAGCCTTCGTTTCATAGTAAACCTTCTGCTCGAGAACTTTCTTCGTATTTGCAGCAAATCGTTTATCCCATTTCTTCTGGCCATCATTCCATCGCTGTGCGGGTGCTTTCTTGATAACACCAACCTGGCAAGGCGTCAGTTTCGGGGCTTGGAGGGTTTCATGGTTCGCACGGTACCATAAATGTTGATACGCTCCCGTACCATCTGGCCCTTGAAAATTTGCTTCTTAATGAACATTATTAATTCTGGGCAAGCGGGTGCATCAGGACTCACGATCCCGTCTTCGATCTCCGGAGACTTCTCAGAGAAAAGTGTCTTCTTGAGCTTCACCTTGGACATATGCTCGCTTTTTTGGCTGCATCCGTTGAAGGATGGTTTGCTTTTGATGGAAAACTGGTGCGGTTCTGACATGGGTTGCCTCATTTTCTCGCTGTTCTGGAGGTGCGTTATTCGTGGTCTTCGTTCAAGTCCATCGGGCTTCTCTTCCACGCTACCTAGAGAATTCTGGACATCATATATAGGGAATGGATTCTTTAACAGATACTCGTCGTCATGTGTCAAAACGTGCTTGATAAATCCTGCTATTGATCGGTAAGCATAATTTGCCTTTATGCAAGCATTAGAATGACCACGAGGGAGCAAAAAACCGAGGGCTGATGTTCTTGGTAAACATAAACACCGTCAAGACGTGACACATTCCTGGAAAAACATGGCCAGCATGTTGAGACCTTTGGAAGAGTTAGTGAACGGACCATCGAAAACTTGCAAACGGACCTTTCACCGTTCATCAGCTTGAATTCGATCACTTCCCGTGAAGAGAACATACACTTGTAGGTGTGGTAAACTTGTGCACATTTTCTTTCTGTCGCGCCGCTTCGCGAAGAACACCGGATCTTGTGAGATATTCGGCAGGATGAGCTGCCTTGTGGGCCAGGTATACAATCTCGTCCCGTAACACTTCACCATCACCTGCTAGAATATAAAGTGGTGGGAGGTTCCCAAAGAACTTTGCAATACCGGAGAAACTACTGGGTGGGTGAAGGGATTCGATTTTTCGTTCCCAGATCAATAAAAGCTGAGTCCAATATTCAAGTTAGTCCAAGCAATGAGGTAGTTTGTTAGGCAACGTTTCACTTACCTTCCACGATGTTGAATGCCTACAGTTGTACTTCGGTCGGCTCGTAGAAATAGCAAACAAAAGAAACCCAGCCACGTACTGGTCGAAGAAGACGTCATCCTGCGGCCGTTCGTCTTCTTTTTAGGCTCCCCAGCGTTTGACTTTACGTGTTTGAAAATCGTTTTGAAGGCAACTTTATCCAAGCATTAGCGATGTCAGTTGCAAGATAACGGGTGTTATGTGAAATGCAGCCGAGGCAGTCGTGACGGGCATGGGTAAGGAGGATAAGAAAGTTTGTATACGGAGGTTCCAATGGTGTGGAGGCTAGCAGGCAGATTGCAAAGTTATGTATATAGAGTAAGTAGCTTGACGTTGGGTTGACGTCAGACCATGAGGGTTGTTTGGTTGCATCTTCCTGTTATCATTCGAAACTGGCTTAGTCAGCAACCCTTTCTTATGATCACCTTCACGCCCTTGTCGGGGTCGTCGCGTTCGTCGACAACCACCCCGCTATCATACTTGTTGCAGATTGATGATGTTAGAATATTGATTGACTGTGGCTCCCCAGACTGGTGTCCAGAGCTTTCGCCGTTTGACAAATCAGCCACTGAGAACGAAGATCAACCACCAGCATGGTCAGGATACACTGAATCGCTACAAAAGTTCGTGTTATCTGTCGCGTCAAAGTCTCCTTACATTAACTCTAGTATATTAGACTTGCCCCGACTATTGACCTGGTCCTTCTCTCTCATGGTGACCTGGCACATTGCGGATTATATCCCTGGGCACATTCACGATGGGGCCTCAAAGCTCCTGCTTATTCCACCCTTCCAGTCCAAGCCATGGGACGGATCGCTGTAACGGAAGATGTGGAGGGCCACCGAGATGAAGAAGAATTCGGGGAAGCTCCCACCGAACCTCAACCAAACGATACCGTAAACGGCGAGCCGCCAAGAGAACCTTCTGGCTCTCCCCCACTTGTTAGAGATACCAATGGCAAATGTATAGCCACAGTAATTGAAGTTCAAGATGCCTTTGACTCTTTGAATACTTTGAGGTACTCCCAACCAACTCATCTGCAAGGTAATGACACCCTTCACCTACAACGCAAATGAAATAACCTTCTCGTCTTCAGGAAAGTGCCAGGGATTGACAATCACTCCATTCAACGCTGGGCACACTCTGGGAGGCGCAATATGGAAAATTCGCTCCCCCTCATCTGGTACAATTGTCTATGCAATCAACATGAACCACATGCGAGAACGTCACCTGGACGGCACCGTTCTCATTCGCCAGGCTGCTGGCGGAATATTCGAACCTTTAGCAAGACCAGACCTTCTTATTACCGATGCCGATCGTTCCCCGGTTATTACAAGTCGAAGGAAGGACCGTGATGCTGCTCTCATTGGTATATGCTTTCAATGCCCAAAGCTGTCTTTCCAATTATAATCTGACGTTTTGGCAGATACAATCACTTCAACTCTTTCTTCCCGCTCCTCACTACTTCTACCATGCGACTCAAGCACTCGAATTCTTGAACTCCTGGTTCTCCTTGACCAACATTGGAATTACTCGAGGCTGCGGTATCCCATATGTCTTCTTTCTCGCACCGGTCGGGAGATGTTGACATTCGTAAGGAGTATGATGGAGTGGCTTGGAGGAACAATTAGCAAAGAGGATGTTGGGGAAGAAGGCACAAATTCCCGTCAGAATCAAAGCAACAAAAGGAGAAGGGATGATGACAATGAAGAGGATGCATTGGGAGCATTTGCCTTGAGGTTTAAGCAAGTGGCCCGTCCCTCATTCTCAGCATATTTTCTTGACAGATATGTGCAGGCACCTCGAGTTCTTCCCAAATCCTCAAGCTCTGCTACAAACGTACTCTTCTAAAGACCCAAAACTAATCCTCGCCGTCCCTGCCTCTCTTTCGCATGGGCCCTCGCGACATCTTTTTTCAGATTTCGCTGCGGTACCAGATAATGTCGTTCTCCTCACTGGACGTGGAGAAGTAGGGACACTTGGCCGGGCCTTATTTGAAAAATGGGACAATTCTCAACGGCCAGAGGACAGATGGGACAAGGGCAAAATCGGGCGTAACGTCATGATGGACGGTACCATTAAGCTTACTATGAAACGTAAGGTACCTCTGACAGGGCTTGAATTGGAGCTGTACCAGCGCAAGGAACAGGCCGCGAGAGACAAGGAGGCAGCTCATCAAGCGACCCTTGCGCGGAACCAGCGCATGCTTGAGGCCGACGAAGATGACAGCGATTCTGACTCTGACTCTGATGCAGATGATGAGGATGAAGTCCGGCAAGCTCTGGAAGGAGATGACATGGACATTGGCGGAGACGACATTGCCCAGGGGGACCGAAATAAGAGGAAGGCGGACAAGGGGATGGATGGTGCTGACTGGATGGATGGAGATGAGGGCTTGACCAAGCAGCTCTTATCTTTCGACATATATCTCAAAGGAAACGTGTCGAAAGCAACTTCCTTTTTTAAAACTACTGGACAAGCTCAACGATTTAGGATGTTTCCATACGTCGAAAAGAAGCGCCGGGTGGATGACTATGGCGAGACCATTGATGTAGGAATGTGGTTGAGGAAAGGCAAAGCTTTGGAAGAAGAAGCCGAGAGCGAAGACATCAAAGACTATAAGCGAAGAGCGCTGGCTGAAGAGGACGCCAAAGTAAGTTCTCTTTTCATTGGTTATTTGACGACAACTAATTTTATTTCAGAAAGCTATCAGGGAACCTCCTTCAAAATTTGTTACGAACGCGATAGAGATCCAGCTGGCATGCCGTCTATTATTCGTTGATATGGAGGGTCTGAACGATGGCCGAGCAGTCAAAACTATTGTTCCACAAGTCAACCCACGGAAAATGGTACCACAAACAACATGATATTTTGTCATTCTTTCTGACCCTCTCTAGATCGTTGTGCATGCTCCATCAGCTGCTGCAGACGCGCTTATCGAGAGCTGCAACAATATTCGATCCATGACGAAGGATATTTTTACCCCCGATGTTGGTGAAAGTGTTCAGATTGGCCAACAAACGAACAGTTTCTCGATCAACATCAGTGATGAGCTACTTGCTTCGTTGAAGATATCTCAGGTTGGTTGTATTTTTACATTCTGTATGGGGGCGTTGTTAATTGTCTTCATCTGTAGTTTGAAGACAACGAGATTGCATATGTCAGGGGATTGGTTGCAGCACATGCAACGTCAACTATTCCAACTTTGGAACCCATTTCGTCATCTTCCACGCAGAATGACCCTGCGACGCCTTCTCAAGCCCTGAACCAACGCATGCTCGGTTCGCGTCCTCAGGTCCCTCTTCCGCACTCGACCATGATTGGAGAGTTAAAGCTTACTGTGCTGAAATCACGGCTTGCTTCGATCGGTGTGCAAGCTGAGCTTATTGGAGAAGGTGTTCTGATCTGTGGTACCTCAACCACGTCATCGGAGGGATCTGTGGCAGTGCGAAAATTGGCCAAGGGGCGGATTGAGCTTGAGGGAAATGTATCCGAAGTGTACTATACTGTACGACGGGAGATCTACAACCTCCACGCCCTTGTTGCAGCGTAGCAGTGATATGATAAATTCGGTCCTTTTCCATTTTTGACCAAACATCCCGAAAAGGGAATTAGGGGCACGCCTTTCCAAAATTTGTTAGAAAAGCCAAGTTGCCCTCTGACCACTGTTGCCCAGCGAGTCCCTCTTGTCTCTTCCCACATCACCCTTGTTTTCTCGTTCGTCAACGTCCTTAACGAATCATGCGTGAAGTTATCTCTCTCCATGTGGGTCAGGCTGGTGTTCAGATCGGTAATGCGTGCTGTGAGTCGTGACAACCCTCATCCTTTGTCGCGTCGCTTCATATTTAACTCGATAACGACCACAGGGGAGCTTTACACTCTCGAGCATGGTCTCAGCGTGCGCCTCCATACATTTAGCCTACTTTCGCTTCTCTTATTCAGTTTTTAGCCTGATGGTCGCCTTATTGAGGGCTCGCCCTCGTCGACCGACAGCGGGTTTTCCACCTTTTTCTCAGAGACTGGTTCCGGGAAACACGTCCCTCGTTCCCTGTACATTGATCTTGAGCCCGGTGTCATAGATGATGTCAAGACTGGCCCATATAGGTCACTCTTCCATCCGGAGACGCTGATCACAGGCAAGGAGGATGCTGCCAATAACTGTGAGTCGTTATCGAGCCCCTCACTTTTTATTAAACGTCTGATTTCTTGATTAACAAAGATGCCCGTGGGCACTACACCGTCGGCAAGGAGCTCATTGACCCCGTCATGGACAAGCTGAGGAGGTTGGCAGACAACTGTTCTGGCCTCCAAGGCTTCTTCGTGTTCCACTCCTTCGGTGGAGGAACAGGTTCGGGTTTCGGGGCTCTCCTCCTGGAGAAACTGTCCACGGATTATGGCAAGAAATCGAAACTCGAGTTTTGCGTATACCCCGCACCTCAGCTTTCGAGTTCTGTGGTCGAACCGTATAACTCTGTTCTCACGACTCACACAACTCTTGAACACTCTGACTGCTCGTTCATGGTAAGCTCTCGCCTTTGAAGTGATATTCGAGTAGACCATGACTTTCGTTGCATCGTTTAGGTTGATAACGAAGCCATTTACGACATTTGCAAGAAGAAGCTTGGTGTTGTTTCGCCCAGTTTCTCGAACCTTAACCGTCTCATCGCTCAAGTTGTCTCGTCCATCACTGCGTCTCTCCGCTTTGACGGTTCTCTCAATGTTGATTTGAATGAATTCCAGACCAATCTTGTGCCGTGAGTATATCTTTCTTTGTGCAGTGGCAAAAATCCCTCATACAACAATGCTCCATAGATTCCCCCGTATTCATTTCCCGCTCGCCACATACGCGCCTCTCCTCTCTGCTGACAAAGCCAACCATGAGCAAAACTCGGTGGCTGAGATGACCTTCTCTTGCTTCGAGAATGGCAACCAAATGGTGAAGTGTGACCCCAAGGAAGGCAAATACAGTGAGCATATAACCCCGCATGCTTGGCCTTATTCGCATCCTGACTTCGTTTATCAGTGGCCTGTTGCTTGCTGTACCGAGGAGATGTTGTGCCCAAAGATGTGCAAGCTGCCGTTGCTAGCATCAAGACCAAACGAACTATCCAATTTGTTGATTGGTGCCCTACTGGTTTCAAAGTAAGTTTATATCTACCTTATCCGTAAACTCTTGTTTATCACTTCGTTCCTAAGTTGGGAGTTTGCAATGAGCCTTCAGCGTGTGTTCCGGGAGGTGATCTTGCCAAGACTTCTCGCAGCCTTTGCATGCTTTCAAAGTAGGTCGGACAGACCTCGTCTAACTATCTATGCTAATTATCTTGAAGCACCACTGCCATCTCTGCTGCTTGGGGACGTCTGGGTATGAATTCTTTTGTTTTGGCCTCCTCCCCTGCTAACTGGTCTGATTTTCAGATTACAAGTTCGATCTCATGTACTCCAAGCGTGCTTTCGTGCACTGGTATGTCGGTGAGGGTATGGAGGAGGTGACGTTTTTTTCCAGTTTGTACCCGTCTCTCGGTGACTGATATGCCGTTTCCAGGGTGAATTCTCAGAGGCTCGTGAAGATCTTGCGGCTCTCGAGAAGGATTATGAAGAGGTCGGCACAGACTCGGCAGACGTTGAGGAGGAGGGCGAGTACTAAAGAATCTTAGGGGCATTTGGTTTTGATTCTGTTTGTTCTGCAATCTTTCTCGATGGAGACCATCTTTGCCTAAAATACCCCCTCTCCATCATGAATTCCCTGGATTATGTCGCCTTGCATTCCTCTTCTACACTCGCTGTCGTTCTGTCTCCTCATCCTCTCATCAGTTCCCCCTTACTTGACTTAAAATATCGATCTTGCTGTTACTTATCGATCATTCAATCTTTTTTCGCTATCCGAAGTCTTTGTTATTTAACGGGATAAACGCTTAAAGCAGGGAATGGATTGAACTTCACTGGTCCAATGAGTTGCCCCAGCAGCATTTATGGAGTCAATTCTTGAGCATTCCGGATCCTCAATCCTTTTAGATTATATGGTGTACTCTGCTATACTGACTTTACGATATTCCTGATTCCGGTAGCCGTCCGATCCAATGATTCCCTGTATCGAGGTAGTTCTAATCTATCTATTGATTTTTGTTTGGCCTCTATATTCCACGTTCCTTGCTTGTTAAATCATTGTTTGATGGTGACGGTGATGCCCGATTCTGTGCGCTGCACGGAGATCCTGGAGCAATGGTGTGAAATGAGTCAATAACCACTGCCAGAAAGGGTCCTATATCCTATAACTCACGCTGATAAATTTTCGATGATGAAATCAGGTTGGGCGGCCTCAATTTGTTCCCTGGTATGAGTGGTAAGTAAGCCAACGGTCTTGCAACCAGCCGCATTTCCGCTTCGGATGCCCGACGGGGCATCTTCAAAGACAAGGCCTGCAAGAGGCAGGAAAGTCAGAATCAAGTCCAGTTCTGAGCTAGGTTGCAATCGAACAATTTTCTGGTTTGACGCCACATTTCTCGGCACCGAGGAGATAGGGGTCAGGGGAGGGCTTGCCCTGGCTCACATCCTCAGAAGTAACAAAGACATCTGGGACAGGAACACCAGCGATATCGAGAGCGGAAGACGCGTACGCCCGGGTGGCAGAGGTGCAGATTGCCCAGCACGGCTTAGGGAGATAGCGACCTGAAGCGATCTACAATAATGTGTTAAAAAAAAAAAGGGGGGTGATTCTTCATGGCGCTGAGCACCTCATTGAGGATTGAATTGACGCCCGGGAGTTGGACTATTCCTTGTCGACCACCCTCGGACGATGTGGTGACGATTGCAGTTTCAAAACGCTCTGCCTCTAACTAAAGAACAGCCATAAGAAAATGTAGTATACCGAGAGGAGAGAGATAACGTACTTCCAAGATCTCGGGATCCTGGATGCCACAATAGTTTCTGAGATTTTCGACCGTTCGAACTCCATGGGAAGCTGTGTCGCAGGGTAAACAAACAAGAAAACACGGAAATGCACGCGAAGCTCACAGCTCAGGATGTGGTGGACATCAATGGATGGGTAGGATAGCCGAAAGAGCTCCCAAGCGCCGACAACACCCGCGGTAGAATCGACGAGCGTGCCGTCCATGTCAAAAAGGCTATAGATGACGTGAGTAACCGGGTAGAGATGGTGAAAAGGTAGCCGACATACAGCGCATCGAGGTGCAGGACGATCTGAGCCATGAAATTCAAAAACAAGCAGGTGGATCCCCTTCGTGGTATTTCATCCGAAGGGTGGTGCCAAACAAAGGGTCGGTGATTTCTTGTTGGACAGATCCGTGGGCTTCCAGAATTCGAATGACCTTCCTATTTTGGAGTTGTAGACTAACCTCCTCCCCTCTTTAATTCTTTCGCTCTCTCGGCCAAATTATGCCTCCGCGCAGACGACAGCAGTTTACTCAGGACCACATTGACCAGCAGCTCCAGCAGATCCATCTTCTCGACCCCTCTTCCTCCTCAGAAAATCTAGAACAGCTCGGCCCAATCATTAAACAAATCCACAGCAACCGGCAACAGGATGTGTATCTCAGGACAGTGCAGGGCCTCATCGACTCGAAGGATGCAGAGATCGAGAAGATATGCAGTGATAATTACCAAGACTTTATTTCTTCCGTCTCTACCCTCTTCTCGGTCAAGTCATACACCGACAAGATGAAGGAAAACATTTCCTCATTGGACAGCAGTGTCGCCCAGCTTGGTGGTAGCTTGGTCGAGAAGAAACGCGCCTTGCTGCAGTCAAAGAAAACTGCTGCAAATTTGGACGAGGCCATTGATACTCTCCAGGCTTGTTTGCGCGTCCTTGACGTCGTTGATCGCGTCGGTGAGATGATCAAACAAGGCAAATACTGGGGTGCATTGAGGGTTTGTCATCTATGTTATGCCCGTCGTATACATATTTTCAATGGAACATGTGTAATTTTCAGTCACTCGAAGACATTCAGAGCATGCCTCCAACATCCCTATCACAGACCCCCTTCTTTCAACACCTCTTGTCCTCCTTACCCTCTCTACGTGGTCAGATCAAGGATGCCGTCACCGCGTCTGTCAAACAGTGGCTGCTCGAAATCAGAAACATAAGCACAGAGGTTGGTCGCCTTGCTGTCGAATCCATGGAGGCGCGATCTCGGCGATGGCGCTCACGACGCGAGAAAGATATATTACTCCGGCCCAGCCGGGTTGGAAGCGCCGTCGAATTGGTCGCCTATGAGAAGGTTGAATGTGAGCGCTAATCTATTTTTGTATGTTTACTCTAATTTCGACGCCATCCAGTCAATGTATTGGACAACGAAAAGCTCCACGTTGACTTCAAGCCACTTTTTGAATGCATTCATATATATACCACGTTGAACTCCTTGAATGAGCTCCAGAAATCATACCAGGCAGACAGAAAAGTAAGAAACTCTCACTATTTCCCTGAAGGATACCTTAATGAGAGGTTTATAGGCGCAATCCGATCTTATTCTCCCAACGCCTCTTCCACTTGCATCACTCCAATCCCTTACACAAGAAATTTCAGGCTTTTTCATCGTCGAATCTCATGTACTCGAAACAACAGGAAATTTCCGGTCACATCGGGATGTTGAAGAGCTCTGGGACGCTCTTGCTACACGGCTGACAACAGGTATCGAAGATGCCTTACGACCAGTGGCTGATCCGGAGACCTTCTTAAATGTCAAACAGAGCCTGTTAACCTTCATCATGACTCTTGAAGTGCGTCCTTTTTTGGAGTTTATTATGCTTGCCTTGACTTGGTAGTTAGACCTACTCCTACTCTACGGTTTCCCTTCATTCGTTCATCATTGTCCTCTTTGAGAAGTATGCGAAACTCCTGGAAACGCAATTTTCCAAGAGATTTGAAGCGGCAAGTCATTTTATCCCACAACAAAAAACGTGGCTGATGGAACTTGCACTCTACTTTAGATAGTTCGACAGGATGAACATACTCCTATGAAGGTGGATACAGAAAACACTATCGAGGCGATTCTGGAAGTGGTTTGGGTCACTGAGGCCGAGAGGAAGGAACTTGAACAGTGAGTTTCCATTTTCCACTCCCATTCAGACTTATGTTACGGATTTCCTTATTAGAACCCCTACATCATATCCTCTACCATGGTCTCTAACCTTCTATCAGTCCTGTCAAGACGTAAGTTGTCTTTTTTGTCTCATCATTATCCTTTTCTGAATCCCGCATGTAGATTCGCACCTTTATTCAAAAGTTCTATGCATTCGTCGAAGGGGTTTCCCAGCACCATCGTGACATTGACGAGCTTTTGAGCAAGGTGAAAGCAGCTATGCTTAGAATGCTTTTTTCCGAGATTAAAACTGGATTTTTGTCTGTCAGTCACTTGACTCATTACTGGAGAAAGGCATCAGCTACAGCATTGGCCAACGCTTAGCGGGCACCCAGAATCCGACACAGATCGCCCAGATTATCACCAACTTGGAATACTTCCAAGACGCGGGCAGCGAACTCGAGAGGTCCCTCACCAATCTCCGGTTAGCCATACCCTGCTATCCTTATTCGTGGAAGACTCCCTGAGCCTCGATTTATTTATAGTTCAACGCAGCGAGGTGGGGTCATCAGACTCTCAGCTTCCTCATCGTTTGAGGCAACCATCAGCCACTCGCGGGCGCGGATGTCAGGCCTAATAAACTCGAAACTCGACCAGTGCTTCGAGTTGTCGGAATACGACTGGACCCCGAGATCCAGGGAGAC
>Ga0307513_10011244_pt1 | contig 11141 bp, 9 predicted proteins | sample 15_EM_MG_FD_202174 | JGI IMG/M metagenome (GOLD analysis project Ga0307513, IMG submission 202174) | Populus trichocarpa ectomycorrhiza microbial communities from riparian zone in the Pacific Northwest, United States - 15_EM | ecosystem: Host-associated > Plants > Roots > Unclassified | place... | reverse complement strand
ATTAGCTTCAGTCTGTTACTACCATGTGTACATATGTATTGTGAGATGGAAAAATATCATTCCTACTAATTTTGAGCCTGTAGGAACCAAGTTGGAACCAAGTTGGAACATTTGACGGCTTCGGCACTGCCATTGTCAGCATTATGTCAGCGCCGAGCGGCAGTCGTCACCCAGTCACGTCAAAATAAACAAACCACCTTGTTGGCTTGGTCGCTTGCCCTCTTGCGCGCTAAACAACACTTGTCGTGCTCATCTTCCTGTATGTTTTCACTCTACCATGCCTTGTTTTGATTCGTGATTTATATTTTTTGAATTTGTGGGCGCCCTCGCCGAAAGCGAAAAGCAACGGTGGATATGATGGACAATCATGTGTGTGCAGATGAAGGATGCGAAGAAGAGATTACCGATGACGACTTACTGTGCTGTGACACATGTAAACTTGCAGTGTGTTCAACTGATTTTTTTTCTTGACTAGTATTACTGATATAATTTAAGTATCACTTAACCTGTCATGTTCTGGTTGAGAGACCCATTGGGGAGTGGTATTGCGATGATGAGTGTCATGAAAATGGAGGTGGGAGAGCGACCTCTGGTCGAAAACGGCAACGAAAGTAGAAAAATATGTCCTAATTAAGAAGAATTACAATTAAACACGTGATCTATTTCCTTTTTTGGAAGTGTGGGGGGGGGGGAGGGTCAGCGAGACCTTATCCAAATAAAAGGACCTCGTGTACCGGATTTTTTTTTTGCACACCCCTTGATTCCATTCTTCGTCTGCAAGGCAGTATTTATCACGGAGGTCATGGAATTCTGGAATGTTCAAAAATGACTCAAGGCACTGGGCGACTGCCGGCAACAAGCATTAACATCAAATCAACAGTAATTACTGGAAATATAAAAACTTACCCCTTCTAAAATCAACACACGTTCAATCATAAGCAGCGCAGATGACCATCAAGTATCAACATCGCGAAGAAGCTGAAGATCCTTCCCCATGAATGTTTTAACGATTTGCGAAAATTGTTGGCGACGAATTGATGATGCTCGTATCTGTATCTTTGCATCAGGAACAACTCATACAGGATAAATACTTAAACGTACCACACAAATGAGTGCGCGAATTGTTGCGATTGGATCTTTATCCACGGCGTCCAGGAATGAAACTTGTTCCTCAGCGGTTATTGGCTCTCTTGCATAGTTTAGATCGGTCAAGGCTGCCAAAATGGCCTTGCAAGCAAGGTTAACAACATGAGGAAAACATCTACATTAAGCAATTAATATCCTCTTCAATGAATGGCGGTTAGAACTTATAGCACCTAATTCTGTTTTCAACGTGATCAAATGGAATCCCACATTTACGAAGCTCCTCCAGCTTGGACATAAAAGTGTCATTATTACTCGCATTGTCTAAAGTAATCCAACCAAGCTAAACATTACTCAGTAAAAGTCTCTGAAAGCGATACATTGCATACCATATGTGCAACTCCAATGCGGTCAAGGACATAAAGAAAGGCATGTGTGATGTGTTCTCCGGTGTGATGTCCAGGAATGTGGTGGAATCCAATAAGGTCCGCGTGAAGCCGAAGATTATATTGTGTGCCTTGCGGCGTCGGTACGGCATCCACCTCAATCCAATGAGCAGTAACTGCCATAAACGGGGAGAGGTTTGTATCAGTCCAAAGATCCATCGTCATAGATATCTTCCCGAGCGAAGACTGAGCAGTGGTATAAGGTTAGAATAGAAGTTATTGGAAATAAAGAAGAAACATACTGTCATATCTTGTTTGAGCTTTGCCATATGTTCGTCCCACACCTCAGCAACACGGGTTCAAATATGGGTCCATCCAGGGAGGTCCGAATCACGCAATTCTTCATGCAACATGCGGAATAAAGATCGTAGCTCAGGGCTTTCAACAACATTAAGGGACTGCAGCAATTAAAAGAGTTAATCAATCAACGTTGGTCCAACTTGTAATGTGAAGGCGTACCTGATCATCAGCTACGATCCACTCCACAATTGCATCGACAAAAGCCTTGCACAAGTAAGCTCATGGCGGAAGTGTAGGATCCTCCCGTCTTGCCTGGCCACTGCCATTTTGAATACGATACTCATCAACACGAGCTTGAAACGTTTTGGCGATGATGGGGATCTTGAACTTGTCGCAGCCGTCGACCCAAGGCCCCAAATGCTCGCTGCAAAGGTGCGCGCGTAAAATGGTCATTCCAGTCTTGGGGCCATAGGTTTGAACTACGAACATCAGATCAATAGCTTGCTTTTGCCTACATAAAGTGTGAGTAATGATACCAACATCAGGAAAGGGCCACCTTGGTTTGGCTGTCTTTAGATGCTCTAGCTGTCTTAGAGCATGCTGACATATCCCTGAGACATCCCAGCATGGATCAAGGTGCTCTAGGACAGCTAAAGCATCCAAATACAGCCAAACTAAGGCAAAATATTTAAGTCTTTGATGTCTTTACTGTCTCCTGAGACACCCAGGCTGCTCTGGGTGTCTCTGGAGCCAATAGCCTTTTCCTGATGAATAATGCCAGAGGAACTGACGCACCTGCAAAATAGGCAAGCATGTTGGCCATTTTCATTCTTCTTGAAGAAAGACCATACATCCCTTGCCTTGAGTTTCTTCGCCTCGTTGACTTGACGTTGCTCCTGATGCTGTGCACGAAGGGGGCTATGCCATCCTACACGTGGCGTCCCATGGGTATGAGCGACGACTTGGAGAGTTCGTCGATTCAGAGTCGTGTTTGCTCGATGTCCTTGTTCCTCGTCGAGTTCTGACTGAGTTGGGCTCGGAGATGCGAATGATTCAGCACCAACTGATGGAGGGGAGCTTGGCAGATCCAAACGGACGTTTGCAGCTGTGGGAGCTGGCGACAGAAAAGGGTTGTCGTCATCAGCATGAGCCGGTGGGGCTGTTCCAAGTGGGGCTGGACATGGGATCGTAAATCGAAAATAAACCTTCAAATTCGCTATACTCACTCCTGTGAACCTGCGCCTGTATCACTGGCTCTTCTTCGACGATGGGTAGGGCAGTTGGACCATGTCGTAGGGTGTCAGCGGCCTCGCCAGAGGGGACACGGTGACTGTTGCTGGGTGTAACAACTGTGGGGGAAACATCAGCAGGCTGCATATAAGAGATAAGATGATCATGCACTATTTGCTTGGAATGCAATTTCAGCGGCACCATTTGCATGCAAAGTAGGAGCTGGGACGCTGCTGCGATTGCGGCTGGAAGTACGGGTCGCTGCGCAGGAGGTAGAATTGGCTTCACGACTGCGGCCGTGGCCACGCCCATGTTGAGAGTTTGAAGGCATGCTTTTTCTGAAGAAAAAGACATCAATGCGATGTTTTTAAGCAACGAACAGCATTTGAATGAATACCAGGGTGTTTCTTGGTTGAACCTGCTCCCCACCATGATGGCCGCCTTCGAAAAAAAAGAAAACCAATGGAATCTCGATGTCAGACGGCGTTTTCATGATCGTACTATTGATATAGCCAAAAAAAATTACCCGAGGCTAGCGCCGCTGCAATGGCAAAAGGTAAGACAAAATGGATAGGAAAATGCAAGTGGTGGAGAGCGGGTACCTACAACGAACCTGAGGCCTCCAACATCTGCCCCGCTACTGACTCCATTCTTGCATAGAAGTTCAGAGTTCAGCAATTGAGTGAAAATAATTCAGCTTACCGGATGCTCCACCCTCCGCAAATACCCATACTAATGCAACAACGTGTTCGAAGGTCCGTCTGTTCTCCATTACTGCTGACCAGCCTGACCAGTTTTGGGTTTAAGAATATATCATCGGCATCCCAGATAAGAATTTCAAAGTCTCAGGTAGAAATCAAGTCAGAGAATAGCCAGGAGAAAAATAGTCATACCCCAATTTGAATGCCTCATGATCATAGAGGGACTGAGCTTTTTCTGTCTCGTTGATGTGCCTGACAGCAAAAAGAAAGCATTGGAAAGGGTCAGTCCGTCATTGGTTCAAGCTGAGATGAGGATGGACATTGAGTGTGAGCGTCGCAATCGATGGATTATCTTGTTTGCGTTTGCTTGCTGTTGAAATCCAAATTAAGAGAAAAGTGGTGGCTGAGCTGGGTCAAGCCGAGAGACGCTGGCTCGTGAGCCACGTCAAGCCACTAAAGTGACATGAGCAGTGAGAACGGCTTCGCTTGGCTTTTTTTGGCTCAGCTCGCATGGCTCAGCCAAGCCGAGCTGAGCTCCGGCAACACTAAACATCGGTCATTACAACTTTGAACTGCTTGAAGTCACTGACAGCAACCACAAACAACTCTTGAACTTTGTTGCTCAAACCACCCGCTTCCACTCCGTTTTTGGCCATATCACAGAAATCCCAGACCAAGTTTAAAATCATCAGCCCATCTCCCACTATCCAAATTTCAACTGTCTCTCTTTTTCTTTTTCTTTCTTTCTTTCTTTCTCTTCTCTCCCTCCTTTCTCTCTCTACCTCTATCTAAACGTATATCATAGTAATCTACCCTACATCGGCTTGATGCCACATATCCCTTATGGTCCCATGGACCCTGTAGCACTCCTCTTAGTAGTAGTGCTTTGAGACCTTGGTCACAAAGCTGCAGCCTGGTCACCACAAGTCCCAACAACCCACATAGACAGATACCTACACAACATGTATTCTCTACCATATGGTTCGCCACACAGGAGAATAAACAAGGATTCAAAAAAAAAAACTACTTGAAGTCTGCTTCTGGATACTGAAATAGTGTTGCAGCATGGCAGGATCTTCTCATATGCCCACTGAATGCTTTGAATGAACAGTTACTACTATTACATGGAATTTATGTTCCTATTGTCCTGAAATTTACCAAGAAATACTAGTAGCTCCAGGCCAACTATCAACTCTATAAATTTTATACACAGTAGGAACACCTACAACCACTGAGCGCTAGGCAGGAAAGGCGGGTGGCTGACAAAACCAGTGGCAAATTGCAAATTGGTTATTTGCCATTGATCTGCCAAATGGTCAGTCTATCAAGGGGTGTGCAAGATATTTTTCAAGTATATGACATTGGTTTATTTGTTTAAGAACAACCTTTGCCCTCCCCCCCTCCCCCTCCTTTTTAATTAGGAAGGTATTACTATTTTAGGACATAATTAAACCCTGAATTTATGCCCAAAAACATTGAAAAAATCACTCATAATATATTCCAAGCATTGGAAGAACAAATTTTCTTGATCTAAACCCAAAATCTTTCATCTGGGGGACTTATGTTTAAACAACTACACAGCCAGACCTTCAGAAGGCTTTCAGTTGAAGGCCGTCCGGTTATCTGCCGGTGGGCTTGATATTCACACGGCGGTTCAACTTTGGTTAAACGGGGTGCATTTCCACATTTTTAACCTGCAGTTCAAATGAAAATGAAAATTTGTTTAACCCTCGAAAATTTGGCCTGCGTTCTACTTCCCCGTTAACCTATAGGCAAAGTCGAAGGGCATTGACGTCTCCAATGCTCGCCAAGCTGTTCCTCGTGGCAGGGATTCAGGTTTGTTTGGATCTGAAGGCCACCCAAACAGTTGAACAGCGCGTTGTTTTGTCTTTCCACCATCTCAAGCTCGCCCCCCCTCTGTCCCATGCTGAAACCCATGTGCAGGTAGGCATATTTTCTCTCAAGTGGAGGATGTGGGTTTGTCACATCCTCCTGGTCCGCTTGTGGACTCTTATCGCTGTCCGCCTGTGGACTTTCTTGTTGTTGTCCGCCTGTGGACTAGTGCAACTTGCTTGTTGACCACGTCCTTCCAGTACTGACTGTCCGATTACAGGTGCTTCTCTCTTCATGGAAATGCAGGTGAGTTCTCAGGTGCCATGATCATTGCATACAACTGACAGATTTTACAGATTAACATCTTCTCTTTTGGTTATTCTCTGGATGGTTGCATGGTCAAATGGAGTGGGGTTCAGGACGGTGGTGGATGTTTCAGGAGAGTATAGTCTTATATTTTTCTACTGGCATCTGTACTTCGTATCATCATGTGTATTCAATGAATTTGGTTGATTTTATTCTCTTGGAATGCCTTGGAATGTCTCGGAATGCGTGCCTGCTTGAAAATCCCAAATGATCCGATGACCTTTTTGCACACCATGTGAAATTCGAAGTTAACCGCCGTTCATCATTTATGAACGGCGGTTAACTTGCAGGATTTTGCATGGCGGGGAGTAAGTCCCCTTTTAAATGGAAAATCATGATTTGTTAAACGGCGGTTATCTCCACCTATTTTAAACGGTGTTTACAGCCGTGACCTCCCTGTGTAGTGAAATGGACCAGCATCATGGAATCAAAACTGATCTGAATTGCAGTAAAATTGCACAAAAATGGACACAGGGATGTCTTTTTGAAGCTTTATCACAAATTTTGCTCAAAATACATGGATATTCAGCTGTTCTGAGGTGCATCTTGCCCCTTATAGCTGATAAAAAGAAATTTGGTTAAGGGGATGGCTGGACCCCCCTCCTCCCCTAGGTCATGTCTCCCACTTTTTTCCCACACCCCCCTTGCAGTCTATTGCCCAGAGCGCTTTGGCAGTGATTAGGTCATTTCAGGTACTGCCACTGTCCACACCACTGGTGAATGACACCGGTGTTTCCAAATCCCAGATTCTTTGGAAGGTTGGCACTGCCAAATTTGGAAAGTAAACAAATGAATATAAACCCTAGATTAGCACTTCATAATTTTAACACATTAAAATGCCCTAAAATTTTATTAGACCCTTTATGACATATAAAGAACTACTATAGAGTCCTTGGTAAATTTTAGTGCATCAGGAAAAACCCTTTTGCCAAAAGTGTCACTTAAGTGTCACTTTAGGCAGCTAAGATGCCTAAGTTGAACAGGCAACTCAGGTGACACCCAAGACAAGGTTACCTGTGTAGCTCGGTCTTAAGTGACACTTTGGTCACTACAAAGCTTGCTTAGTTTCTTCGATACAACTTGGAATATTTTCAGTGTATCTATGTTCAACTTAAAACTTGCTTAGTTCTCTCTTGCATCAGGAAAAAGGGGTTTGGTCCTAAAGCAACCTAAGTAATTTCAACTTTCCCAAAGCAACTTTGACACTCTAGGACTCTCTAGGTTGCTTTAGATGTCTTTGGAAATAATCAAATTGCTCAAGTCTCTCTGGGGTAGGCTTGGGTATCTTTGGAAACATAAGACTTCCCTGGGATAGCCTTGGGTAGCTTTGGAAAAATTAGTGATTGTCATGGGTTTTGAAACCCGTGCGGGTTGCGGGTAGGGTACGCTGGGGTAAGGGTACGGGTCAGCTTCCTTCAACCCTCACTGTACCCGTACCCCAGACATGGGAGGGCAGTTTACCCGCCAAGTCGATGGCGGGTTTTCCATCGGAGTTTGAATTGAGATCAACCGTGACCGACACGGTTGATCTCGCTTTCCACTACTCCCACAACATCCCGCTGGACTCAATGAAGGTGGCAGGACACGTCAAATGGTAAGTAGTGTTTCTGAAACCTTTTTATTATATGTTTACTAACCTATTTCATCATTTTTAGGCCCCCCTACACCCAAATTCATCAACTGCTGGCCTCTCCCTTCAACCAAAGAATGTAGGCCACCCCCGTTCAAGTTGATGTCGATGGATTTCAGGTGGGAGTGGCAGGTAGGAAATGAAAGGGGAGACCTATGGTGGGGGAGACCCATGAGGTACGCAGGGAGACAAACCAGAGTTGGATTGCTGCCCCCTTCCTCTTTCCTTGCTGTTCTAACAACAAAAATACATCAGGACGCATGCCACAGGCTGCACTCGCTGCTCCCCCATACAACGGGATGCACAGCGAACGTTGCACTCACCGTTCCCTCATACATTAGAATGCACGCCGCATGTCGCACTCACTGCTTCAGGATGCACGCCGCACGTCGTACTCACCGTGACCATGAAGGCGACTTGCGACCATGACGACGACTCGCGACAACAGCGACTTGCGACAACAATGACTCGCGACAATAACAACGACTCACGACAATGACAATGACTGTCGATGATGGTAACAAGTACTGATGGACGATAAACAGTTTGGACATGCGCCGCCCTCACATGCTCCCCGCACATAGCCATCCGCGCCACCACCACCTTCCTCGCAATGCAAGAGCGAGTGGTTCTGCCTCCTCCACTTCCCTCGTCTGCCAGATTGAGCCAGAGGTGGACGTTCATGGGTGTTTTAACACCGCCCATACCTCTTCCATCGATGTAGGACAACCGCCCACCAAAGGTATAACCTCGCAATGCTGCACGGCAATGTCATTTGACACTCGCAATGCTATTGCGAGGTTTATCAGTTGGTTTTGGCAGGATACCCATGAATGGGTCTGTGTACCCCTGGGTTTTTCGAAACCCTTACCCCGTACCCGTCAAAACCTGTACCCTTGGGGCAGGTACAGGTTTTCGCGGGTACGGGTATGGGTAGCTCTGGGATACCCCAGGGTTACCCGTGACAATCACTAGGAAAAATAAAACTTCCCTGGGCCTCTCTGTAGTCTTTGGAAGAGTCCTGTGGTGCTTCCAGATGTAGTAGTTAAAATTTTTATAGTATATGACCTAAATACATATTACTGACTACAGAAAAAGAAAAAAATTGAATGGGGCAGCATGTGGTATGAACGCCACCTCTTCGTTGAGGCCATAATAGAAAACCCCTCACAAATGAGAGGGGGGGTCGTTGGCAAGAGTTCTGGGGAACGACGATGAGCAAGTCGTCATCGCCCCTTGCCCCTCCTTCTTCATGTCCTTCCCAATCATCCAGCTCGCCCTCTTCTCCACTTCATACATCCCTTCGAAACTGCCGAAAAGGACGACCTCTGGCTCGCGTTTGGATGCGAGGGAGGTGGTGGTGGTGGGAGCCTCGTTGAAGCACCGAAAAACACCACCTCCAGCTCACGTTCGGACACAAGGGAGGTGGTGGTGGGAGCCATGTCGGAACACCGAAAAAAACCACCTCCAGCTCGCGTTCAGACACGAGGGAGGTGGTGGTGGGAGCCATGTCGAAACACCGAAAAAAACCACCTCCGGCTCACATTTGAATGAGAGGGAGGTGGTGTGGTGGCAGTTGCGTCGAAATAGTCGAAAACAACCACCTCCAGCTCGCGTTTGGACGCAAGGGAGGTGGTAGTAGTGGCAGACGGTCGAAACGACGAAAACAAACCACCTCCAGCTCGTGTTTGAATGCGAGGGAGGTGGTGTGGTGGGAGACGGGTTGAAAGAACAAAAATAAACCACCTCCGGCTTGCGTTTGAATGCGAGGGAGGGGAGTCAGGTCGAAACTGCCAAAATGAACCACCTCTGGCTCGCGTTTGGACACGAGGGAGGTGGTGGTGGTGGGAGTCGGGTTGAAACACCGAAAAAAACTACCTCCGGCTCATGCTTGGACACGAGGGAGGTAGTGGTGGTGGGAGTCGGGTTGAAACAATGAGAAAAACCACCTCCGGCTTGCATTTGGACACGAGGGTGGTGGTGGTGGTGGGAGTCGCGTCGAAACGATGACAGTAACCACCTCTGGCTCACATTTGTATGTGAGGGAGGTGGTGATGGGGGGCAGCCTGGGTGTAACAGGCATTAGCGGCGGGTGAAGGAAGAAGGAATGGGAGAAAACGGGCAATGACATTTGTCATTGCCCATTTTCGCGATGCACTGCTTGGGCCTCCCACTTCATGGGTCCCCCCTCGCGTTTCTCCACCCCCAACTCCCTGTTGATTGATGCCCACATCCCTCTGAAGAGGGGAGGGGCGGATGTGGCTGGCATTTCCTGATCGCGTTGCAAGTTGAGGGAATCAATGATAAGTCATGTCATGTGCAGAAACGTGATGTGTAGTCATGTGATTCTGTTTGCACAAACATTATTCTGGTTCAGTTTCTTCTAAGTCCAACCACCTACCTTCATCTCCTACCTCCATCACCCGTGCCCCTCCCTCAAAAGATGTGGGCCGGATTTCCTCAACGCCTTTCAAACAACATGGACACCGCCTTCACCTCCCACTGCCCTCACCCTCCGCCCTGTTACATCACTCAACGTCGAGCCTCCTCCCCCGGTTTGCTCCTGCCCTCCCCTCTGCCACGTCAGTTGATGTTGAGCGTTGAGGACGCCTCCCCTGGTCTGCAACCGCCTTCGCACCCTCCACTTTGCCACATCACCTGACGTCGACCATCAAGGACGCCTCCCCTGGTTCTCCACCACCCTCCTCTCTGCCACGTCACTTGACATTGAGCATCGAGGATGTCTCCCCCACCTGCCACTGCCCTCGCACCCTCCGCTTTGCCACATCACCCAACGTCGAGCATTGAGGACGCCTCTGGTTTGCCACCGCCCTCCTCTCTGCCACATCATCTCACATCTAGCATTGAGAATGCCTCCCCCCACCTGCTACTGCCCTATCAAAAGCCCCGCAACACCTCGTAACACATTGTGAGTAATTTATTATTATTATTCACACTTCAACTCATCTTATGTCTATGAGCCTGCCTATTCAAGGACGCTGTCCCTTCCCCCTACCCTATTGTAAGCAATTTTATTGTTACCTTTACATTTTAACTCATCTTTTGTCTATTTACAGTATGTTGTGATGAAAACAAGCCACCACCACCTCTTCCACCACCCTCCATCACCTCAATCACCAGTACAATCTATACTGGCATCTTTCAGGAAGTAGTAGGTTAAATATATAGTTTATGTTGTATGTCTATAGGATGAATTTTAATATTGTTGATTATTATTTTATAAATATTATGAAGTGAAAAAAAGTGTAAAGGCCATATCCTAAGCTGCTCAGACTGCTCTAGAAGTGATCTGAGAATGCTCTAGGAATGCTCTGGGAATGCTCTGGGAATGCTCTGAAGATACTCTGGGAATGCTTTGGGATGCTTTGAGAATGCTTTGGGAGTGCTCTGGGTAATTCAGACATCAGGCACTTAGGTTGGGGGCCTCTCTGGGTGTCTTTTAGTCCTTGATGTCTTTGGAGTCTCTAGAGCATCAGGAAAAGGTCACCTAGCTCTGGCTGTCTTTAGATGCTTTAGCTGTCCTAGGACATCCTAGGACATACTAGGATGTCTTGGGATGTCTCAGGATGTCCTAGGACAGCTAAAGCATCT
>Ga0307513_10011243_pt1 | contig 11142 bp, 4 predicted proteins | sample 15_EM_MG_FD_202174 | JGI IMG/M metagenome (GOLD analysis project Ga0307513, IMG submission 202174) | Populus trichocarpa ectomycorrhiza microbial communities from riparian zone in the Pacific Northwest, United States - 15_EM | ecosystem: Host-associated > Plants > Roots > Unclassified | place... | reverse complement strand
GAGGTGCCGTTCTCCCGGCTGTGGCAGCGCGTGATCGAGCAGCGCGACGCCAACGCGCTGTGGAAGCAGCTCAAGCGGCTGATGTCGCTGCTGCTGATCCTCGCGATCATCGGCATCATGCTGTTCGCCGCGCTCGATCCGACGCTGGGCGCGGTCGACCGCAAGGCGCGCAGCGTGGTGATCCTGTTCGATGCCTCGGCGTCGATGAAGGCGATGGACGGCAACGACAAGGGCGACAAGTCGCGGCTCGACGCCGCCAAGGACAAGGCCAAGCGGCTGATCGACGGCATGGGCGGCGGCGACGTCGCGATGATCATGAAGGTCGACGGCCAGGCCACGCCGATGTCGCGGTTCTCGACCGACGCGCCGATGCTCGACAAGATCATCGACGGGCTCGCCGCGAGCGACACGCCGGCGGATCTGACGCGCGCGCTGGGCGCCGCGGCCGACGCGCTGCGCGACCGGGCCAATCCGCTGATCGTGCTGATCTCCGACGGCGCGTACCCCGAGGCGCAGCTCGGCCTGGTGAGCTGGGGCGCGCCCGCCGCGCCGGTGAAGCCAGCGCCGGCGACGCCCGCCGCGCCGCGCGCGTGGAGCGGCAAGAACCTCGCCGCGGTCGATCTGTCGGGCATCGACGTGCGTTATCTGGGCGTCGGCCGGCGCAGCGACAACGTCGGCATCATCGCGTTCAACGTCCGGCGCTACATCGCCAACAAGGCGGCGTACGAGGTCTACATCGAGGTCCAGAACTTCGGCCAGGAGCCGGCGCACCGCCAGCTCACGCTGTACAACGGCGACAGCGCGGTCGACGTCAAGAAGCTCGACCTCGCGCCCGGCCAGCGCGTCCACCAGATCTACGCCAAGCTGCCGGCCAGCGCCGACGACAAGCTGCGCGCGTCGCTGCGGCCGGTCGAGGGCCCCGGCGGCTCGGACGCGTTCGCGCTCGACGATCAGGCCTACGCGCTGCTGCCGGCCAAGAAGAAGCAGAAGGTCCTGCTGCGCGGCGCGCTGCTGGTCTACGACAACATCGATCTGCTCGGCGAGGTCTCGCCCGCCGAGTACGACGCCAAGCCGGCGGTCGCCGACGGCGCCGACGTCGTGATCTTCGACGATCACACGCCCGCCGTGCTGCCGTCGCCGCCGACCTCGCTGCTGTACTTCCACCCGACCGGCCCGGCCAGCCCGATCGCCGTGCGCGGCGAGGTCGCGGCGCCGCACATCACCGAGGTCGACGAGGGCCACCCGGTGATGCGCTGGGTCACGATGACCGACGTGTTCATGGACAAGTCGGACGCGTTCGCGCCCGATCCCAAGCTGGGCGAGTCGACCATCGCGTTCTCGGTCCGCGACTCGGTGATCGCCGCCAAGCGCGACGGCAAGCGCAAGATCCTCGCGATCGGCTTCTCGCTGCCGGCGCAGGGCCGCGACAGCGCGACCGATCTGCCGCTGCGCGTCGCGTTCCCGATGCTGCTGGTCAACGCGCTCGACTGGTTCGCCGGCGACACGACCGATCTGCTGACGACCTACGCGACCGGCAGCCGGGAGCGCGTCCCGCTCGACGGCGTGGTCGGCGCGACCGAGGCCGAGGTCCGCGGCCCGGACAGCAAGCTGACGCGCACGCCGGTGCTCGACGGGCTCGCGACCTTTTACGGCGCGCAGGTCGGCTACTACGACCTCGCGGCCAAGGCGCCGGATGGCAGCGTGCTGGCGCGCATCGAGCTCGCGGCCAACCTGTCGTCGGCCGAGGAGTCGGACATCGCGCCCTCGGCCAAGTTGACCCTGGGCGGCGCCGGCGGCCAGCAGCTCGCCGAGCCCGAGGCGTTCGCCGTGACCCGCAGCCAGAAGCTGTGGATCTACCTCATCGTGTTCGCGGCGGGGCTCATCCTCGTCGAGTGGATCACCTATCACCGACGGATCACCGTGTGACGCCCATCCGCAAAGCTCTGCGCTCGCTGCTCGCCGGCCCTACCCTGGCGCGGATCGCGGTGACCGCGGCGATGGTCGGCGCGATCATCGTCGGCCTGTCGCTGTGGATCGGCGATCGCTCCAGCCTGCACCTCGACTGGCTGCCGTCGCGGCCGATCGATCTGCTGCGCCCGACGGCGCTCTACCTCGCGGCGATCGTCCCGCTGTTCTACCTGCTGCGCATCGTCTCGCTGACCGATCTGTCGCTCGCGCAGCAGCTGACCCAGGCGACGCTGCGCTCGCTGGTCATCCTCGGCATCGCGGTCGCGCTGGCGCGGCCGTCGTGGATCACCGAGCAGAGCAAGGTCGCGACGATCGTGCTGGTCGACGTCTCGGACTCGGTGTCCGACAAGCAGCTCGCCGCGGCGCGCGACTACCTCGACGCGATCGAGGCGGCCGAGGCCGACGGGAATCTGCAGCTCGTCACGTTCGCCGAGAAGCCGACCGTGGTGCGCAAGACCGAGGGCAAGGCGCTGTCGACCGGCATCGCGCGCCACGTCGGCGGCGGCGCCGGGACCGACACCCAGGCCGCGATGCAGCTCGGCTACGGGCTCTACCCCGACGGCTTCCTGCCGCGCATGGTGATCGTCTCCGACGGCAACCAGACCCAGGGCGACGTCGCGGTCGAGGCCTATCGCGCCAAGGAGCTCGGCGTGCATGTCTCGTGGCGGACGTTCGATCAGGACAAGACCAGCGAGATCCGCGTGGTCGGCGTGATGGTTCCCGACGAGATCAAGGTCGGCCAGCCCTACGAGGTCACCGCCGAGGTGTGGTCGACCGAGCCGCAGCGCGCGACCCTGGCGCTGCAGCAGGACGACTTCCCCAACGGCCTCGAGCCGCGTAAAGACGTCGAGCTGCGCGAGGGCAAGAACCTCGTGAAGTTCAAGTCCGACGCCAAGCACGCCGGGGCGACGACCTACCGGCTGACGCTCGCGAAGTTCGACCACGACACCGAGAAGCAGAACAACCAGGCGGTGATGACCGCGCCGGTCAAGGGCCGCCCCAACGTCCTCTACGTCGAGGGCGGCATCCTGCGCGAGCCCGGCCAGGCCGGTCACCTGCAGCGCGCGCTCGAGCACGAGAACATCGACGTCACCGTGCGCGGCCCCAACGGCATCCCGGCGACCGCCAAGGAGCTCGAGAAGTTCGATCTCGTGCTGGTGTCCGACGTGCCGGCCCACCTGATGGGCGCCGGCCAGATGCAGGCGCTCGACGCCTACGTCGCCCAGATGGGCGGCGGGCTGATCATGGCGGGCGGCGAGGACTCGTTCGGCTCGGGCGGCTACGAGCGCACCAAGATCGAGCAGCTGATGCCGGTGCGGTTCGACTCCGAGAAGATCAAGGAGCAGCCCGACATCGCGGTCGTCCTGGTGATCGATCGCTCGGGCTCGATGCAGGGCCCCAAGCTCGAGGCGGCGAAGGAATCGGCGCGCGCGACCGCGGAAGTCCTGTCGCCCAACGACTACATCGCGGTGGTCGCGTTCGACAGCGAGGCGATGAAGCTGGTGCAGCCGACGCGGGCGTCGAACAAGATGCGGATCTCGAACGACATCGCGCGGCTGCAGTCCGGCGGCGGCACCAACATCTTCCCCGGCCTGAAAGAGGCGTTCGAGATCCTGCAGGGCATCAACGCCAAGGTGAAGCACGTGATCCTGATGACCGATGGCGAGGCGCCGTCGGATGGCATCGCCGAGCTCGTGCAGGACATGCGGGCGTCGCGCATCACGGTGTCGTGCGTCGGCGTGCAGGGCGCGGATCGGAATCTGTTATCGATGATCGCCGACGGCGGCGACGGCCGGCTCTACATGGTCGAGGACATCGGCGCGCTGCCCAAGATCTTCATGAAGGAGACCCAGGAGGCGCAGAAGAGCCAGCTCGTCGAGGACGTGATCCACGTGCGCGTCGCCAAGAAGGTCGAGGCCATCGAGGGCACCAACGTCGAGAACGCGCCGCCGCTGCACGGCTACGTGACGACCAAGCCCAAGCCGACGGCGGAGACCATCCTGATCTCGGACCTCGGCGAGCCGATCCTGGCGCGCTGGCGCTACGGCAGCGGCACCGCGGTGGCGTGGACGTCGGACGTCAAGAACCGCTGGTCGACCGAGTGGATCCGGTGGAACGGCTACCCCAAGTTCTGGGCCCAGGTGATCCGCTCGTCGATGCGCCGCAAGGTCTACGACAGCTACGACCTGAGCGCCGCGGTGGCGGACGGCCGGGCCCACGTCGTGGTCGACGCGATCGACTCGGGCGACAAGTTCGTCAACGAGCTGGACACCCAGCTCGAGGTGATCGACCCGGCGAGCAACAAGACGATCGAGAAGCTCGCGATGGCGCAGACCGCGGCGGGCCGCTACACGGCCGACTTCCGGATCCAGAGCTACGGCAGCTACCTGCTCAAGGCGGTGCACAAGCGCGACGGCAAGACCGTCGCCGAGTCGCTGGGCTCGGTGGCGCTGTCGTACCCGCTCGAGTACCTGCGGACGACGCCCGACGTCGAGCCGCTGCGCCACGCCGCGCAGGTCTCGGGCGGCCACGACCAGGCCAAGCCGGCCGAGCTGTGGAGCGCGGGCGACGAGAAGGTCAGCTACACGCAGGACCTGTGGCCCTACGTGCTGCTGATCGTGCTCGGCCTGTTCATCCTCGACCTCTACGCCAAGCGCGTCCGCCTGTTCGGCTATCGCACGATCAAGTTTCATTAGGAGTCCGTCGCGCTCGTGCGCGTGGCACGCGCGGATGACGCTGGCTCCGGGCGAGGCCTCCGTGTAGATAACCTTCACGATGGCCTTCACGCCGCTCAACGCGCTCAGCGCCTTCATCGTCGTCGCGCGACGCCTCAGCTACGCCGCGGCGGCGCGAGACCTCGGGGTGTCGACCTCGGCGCTCAGCCAGTCGGTTCGCCAGCTCGAGGAGCGGCTCGAGGTCACGCTGCTGACCCGCACGTCGCGCAGCGTCGCGCTGACCGAGGCGGGCCACCGCCTGCTCGACAACGCGGGACCCGCCATCGATCAAGCGCTCGAATCCATGAAGACCGTGCGAGCCAAGCGAGGCGAGGTGACCGGCCGCGTGCGACTCACCGTCCCCAGCGCCTCGATCTCGCTGGTCCTCGCGGACCTGCTTCCGCGCTTCTTCGCGCGCTACCCGGCGGTGAGCGTGGAGGTCCAGGTCGACGACCGCTTCGTGAACACCGTGGCGAGTCGCCACGATGCAAGGCAAGCCGTGACGCTGGCGGGATGGGCTCAGAAGATCTGCAGGTGGCACTGGTGGCAGCCGTCGCTCGGGTCGGCGTCGTCCTGGTCGTCGCAGTTCTCGTGCGCGTCCTGGATGATGCCGTCGCCGCAGCGCGGGGCGAGCGTGCAGGTCGGCGTGCAGGTGTCGTAGGCGCCGCTGTTGACGCCGTTGTCGCACTCCTCGCTGCCGGCCTGCACGATGCCATCGCCGCAGCGCGTGCCGAAGCCGAGGCAGCCGGGGGCGCACGAGTTGTAGCCGCCCTGGTTCACGCCGTCGTCGCAGACCTCGTCGGCCGAGGTCACGCCGTCGCCGCACACGTAGGTGCACGTGCTGTGCACCGCGTTGAAGCCCTGCAGCGTCAGCTTGTACGACGACGCCGTGGTGTGGCGCTCGGCCTGGAGCACGACGACCTCGTAGGTGCCGCCGATGGTCAGGTTGAGGGTCGTCGCGGTCGCCGAGTTGAGCGTGATGCTGGCGGTCTGCGCGCCGTGGACGCCGCCGAGGTCGAGCGCGAGCTTGCCGTTGACGAACACCCAGACGTCGTCGTCGCCGCGGAACGTCAGGACCTCGCCGCCCTTGTAGTCGAACCAGTAGCGCAGCTCCGAGGTGAAGTTGAAGTTGTGGCCGTTGGTGCGCGCCGGCTCGGTGCCGGCGCCGACGAAGCCGCGGCCGTCGAGCGGGAAGAACGTCGAGTTGTCGTACACGTAGGTCGCCGCGCCGGTGCGCGTGAGCACCAGCGTCTCGGCGTACGTCATGTTGACGCCTACGGTGTCGCGGTACCACGACTGGAACGCGCTGGCGCCCGTCGTGGTCCCCGCGGTGGTCGGGCCGTTGTACACCGGCTTGTGATCGACGCCGAGGTCGGTCTTGACGATGCCGTGATCGGTGCCGTTGAAGTGCTCGAAGTCCGGGTGGCCGCCCACGAGATCGTTGCCGCGGAAGTCGCGATACACGACGGAGACCGCGAGCGTGGCCGGCTCGGCGCTCGACACGCCGGTGCAGGTGTAGCCGACCTCGACCTCGCACGTGCTCGAGCAACCGTCGGCGTTGTGCAGATTGCCGTCGTCGCACTGCTCGCCGGTCTGCAGCACGCCGTCGCCGCACACCGCGGCGCACACGCCGTTGCTGCACTGCGGCTCGCGGTGGCACTGCGTATCGCAGCCGTCGCCGAGATCATGATTCGCGTCGTCGCACTGCTCGGTGCCCTCGGCGACGCCGTCGCCGCACAGCGTGGTGCGGCACGGCTGGCCGACGACGTCGCACGCGTGCCCGGCCTCGAGCTGGCAGCTCGCCGAGCAGCCGTCGCTGCCGGCGCCGTTGCCGTCGTCGCACTCCTCGAACCCCGCGATCACGCTGTCGCCGCACATCGCGGCGGTGCAGCGCACGCCGGGGATCGGGCACGCCCAGCCGAGCTCGATGCCGCAGCTCGCGTCGCAGCCGTCGCCGGGCCGCGTGTTGTGGTCATCGCAGCTCTCGCCATCCTCGAGGATGCCGTTGCCGCACACCTGATCGTGCACGCACGAGATGCCCGCCTCGCCGCACAGCCAGCCGCTCTCCTTCACGCCGCAATCGTCGCGGCAGCCGTCGCCGCTCACCGTGTTGCCGTCGTCGCACACCTCGCCCGGATCCAGCTCGCCGTCGCCGCAGACCGGTCCAGGCGGATCGGGCGGCGCGTCTGGCACGGTGATGCCGCCGTCGGCGAGGCCACCACCTCCACCTCCCCCACCGCCGCCGCCGCACGCACCCAGGGTCACGAAGCACACCACGAACAGCGCGAGAGCTTTCACCCTTGCACCGTAGACCGCGCAATCTTGTCCCGCGGTCAGCGGCCGGGGTCTACCCGGGTAGTCCTCGGCCTGCGACGCGCGCGATCAGAAGCGATACGCGATGCGGAAGAAGCCGGTGAGCCCGAGCACCGGTGGGTCGTCGACCGACACCGTGTCCGAATCGACGTGCGTGATCGCGATGTGGTTCACGAACGCCGAGAGGTTCGTGTACCAGTTGCGGCCGAGCCGGGCGAACAGGTTGCCGCCCGCCGACAGCACCGTCGACTTCGCGGCGCCGTAGCAGGTCAGCAGATCGCCCGCGCACATCGTGCCCGCGCCGTCGTCCTCGTTGCGGTTGTAGGCGGCCTCGAGCTCCCACTCGCCGACCCGGCCGAGCGCGTGGCTGGCCGACACGCGGATCTGCGTCGACGTCGTGCGCTGGAACGTGTTCGACCCGACGCCGAAGATCTGCGAGCCGTCGAGGCCGAGCCGTAGGTTGCCGATCGAGCGGCGATCGACGATCGATCCGTAGACCTCGACGCTCGACGCCGCGGGCAGGATCGTCGAGGTGGGCATCGTCGCCTGGTTCGTGATCGTGACCTCGCCGCGGTAGCGCACCGCGACCGCCGCGGTCAGCTCGACGCGCTGCAGGTGACCGAGGCCCGCGGACAGGCTCGCGCGCGCCTGGTTGGTCGCGATGCGCTTGATGTAGGCCTCGTTCTGGACGAACGCCACCGCGGGGTTGGGGTCCTGCAGGAACGCCTGGGCCTGGGTGTTGAGCGTCTCGGTGTCGACGCGGTGGAACGCCAGCGTGCCGCGCAGCCGCTGGTCGGGCTTCCAGTTGAAGCCGAGCGACAGGTTGGTCAGTCCGGTGTTGACGGCGTTCGAGCCGACGAGGTCGAGGATCGCGAAGTGATAGAAGTCGAGCTTCGAGCCAAACCGCCAGTAGCCGGTCGACGTCGCATAGACCCGCGGATCCTCGGCGGAGGTCAGCGGCGCGATCACCACGCCGCCGACCGCGCCGTACGTGTTCGCCGTGCGGTACGCCCCGCCAAACCCGCCGGCGCCGGTGAACCGCCCCGCGTCGCCGCGCAGCCCCGTGACCGGATCGGGTTGCGCGTACAGCGTCGAGTAGTCGTCGGTGACCGAGCGCGAGCCGCGGATCGGATACAGGCCCGCGAAGCCGAGCAGCGTCAGCTTCTCCGACTTCGCGTAGTCGACGCGCAGGCCGTCGATCCGCACGCTGCCGAGATCAGGGATGTTCTGGCGCCCGATGAACACGTCGCTGCGCTCGCCATTGCGGACCAGCCACAGCTCCTTGATCTCGAGCTCGTTCTTGCCGAGCAGGCCGGACTGCACCGACGAGTTGGTCGCCGGCACGTAGCCGGGCGTCTGGGGGCCCGGATCGGTCACGTACCGGCCGCGCACATCGAGCCGGGCGTCCCAGCGCCCGGCCGAGATGTGGCGGAAGTCAGTCTGCAGCCGGAGATCGGTGAACAGCCGGTTGTAGGGGCTGGCCGACGGCACCACGCCGCCTTCGTTCGGTGGGATCAGCGTGCCACCGCTCTCGTGGTAGCCGAACGTGCTCGAGGTCAGGCTACCTTGAACGAGCGTGCCCTTCGCGGTCTGCTCCGAGTCGGTCTTGTCGGCGAAGAACCGGTCGCGCTCGAACACGTTCTGGGTCTTGGTCGTGGCTTGCGCGTGACCGCTGAGGTCCTGCTTGACCATGGCCGGCGGCGCGGCCGGCTTGGCAGGGGCGTCGTCGCTCGGTGCCGAGCTGGTTGGCTCGTCGGCCTCGACGATCGTTGGATCGTCTGCCGGGGCAGCCTTGGCCGGTGGCGCCTTGGCCGGTGGCGCCTTGGCTTGCGCGGCTGCATCGTGCGCGAGCAGCCCCGCCGCCAACACGGCGAGGCCATATCGCAGGGCGCTCATCGGCACACCGAGCCCCGCCCGAAGGCCGCCGCGCCGCCGCCCATCGAGCTCGCGCCGCCCCACGAGTTGGGGTTGTGGCAGCTCGCGCACCCGGTGATCGCGTCGTGCGGGACGCCGGCAGTGACGCCGGCCGCCTGCGCCTTCTTCGCGTCGTCGTGGTGGCAGCTCTCACACAGCGGCGAGGTGCCTGCGTAGTTGCCGCTCTTGTGGCAGTCGGCGCACGCCATCGTGCGGTGCAGGCCGGTCAGGTTGCAGCCGACCTTGGTGTGATCGAAGCGCGCCGGCGCGAACGACCACTGCGTGTGGCACTCGCCGCAGCGGGGCGACAGCGAGTTGTTGTGGATGTCGTCCTGGCGGTGGCAGTTGATGCACAGGTTGCCACTGCCCGCGAGCGGGCGGCTGTCGCGATGGCAGCGCTCGCACGCGATGTTGTCGTGCAGGCCCTTGAGCGCGAAGTCGCCGACGTCGTGCAGCGGCTTGACGTCGCCCCACGTGCGCGTCGTGTGGCACTGCGCGCAGCCGGTGCCGTACTGGCCGCGGTGCACCGCCGGCTCGGGGTGGCAGCCGAAGCAGTCGGTCGGCCGCGGCTTGAACGTCACCGAGGGATGGCAGTCCGAGCACCGGACGGTCAGGTGCTTGCCGTCGAGCTTGAACGCCGACATCGTGTTGTGGTTGAACGTGTTGTCACCGGACTCGGTGTGGCACTGCTCGCACTTGTTGCCGAGCCGCGCCTTGTGGGCGTCGTCTTCCTTGTGGCAGCCGTCGGCCGAGCACGTGGTCTCGGCCTCGATGAACTTGCGATCGATGTGGCACGCGTCGCACTTGTTCTTCTTGTGCTCGCCCTTGAGCGGGAACGCCGGGACCTTGCCCTTGGCGTCGCTCGGGAACGGCTTGTCGTGATCGAACTTGAGCGCGTCCCACGTGCCAGACACGTGGCACACCAGGCACTGCTGGCCGAGCGTGCCCTTGTGCAGCGAGTCCTCGTGGCACTGCCCCGCCGCGTTGCAGTCCGGCTTGAGGCCCGAGAACGACGTCTTGCCGCGCTGGTCACGCCCGGTGTGGCACTTCGCGCACGGCACGTCCTTGTGCTTCTTGATCAGCGGGAACGTGCCGTTGTCGCCGTGGGCCTTCTCGACGATCGTGTTCTCCTTGCCGACGCGGATCGTCGGATCGCCCGAGCGCAGGTGGCAGTCGAGGCACTCCGAGCTCTTGTACTTGCCGTTGGGGTGCGCGTCGTCGCGGTGGACCTTGGCGTGCGCGTGGCACGACATGCACTGCTTGTTGCCGTCGAAGTTGAACTTCTCGAAGTCGTTCGGCTTGCTGCCGCGGTGGCAGTCCCGGCAGGTCTGCTCGGCGTGCTCGAACTTGAGCTCGAACTTGGTGCGCGCGCCGTGGTTGAAGTTGGTCGGCGTGAACTTCTGGCCGCCCGACGGATGGCAGACCTCGCACTTGGGCGGCGAGCCGAACTCGTTGAAGCGATCGCCGTGGCGGTTGTCCTTGGCGTGGCAGACCTCGCAGGCGCGGTTGGGCTTGGCCTCGCCCAGCGCCTTGGTGTGGCACTGCTCGCACTTGAGCTTCTTGTGGCCCGCGCCGAGGTCGAACCGCGTGCGCTCGCTGTGATCGAAGACCTGGATGTTCTTGAGCGTCTTGAACGTCGGCGAGTGGCACCACTCGCACGGTCGCGCGCCGAAGATGTGGCCGTCGTGCGGGCTCTGGTGGCAGCCGGCGTTGCCGCACGAGTCCGGCTTGGCGAACGGCAGGTTGAACACGTTCTTGGTGTGGCACTTGGTGCACGACACGTCGCGGTGCGAGCCGAGCAGCGGCATCCCCGCGTCCTTGCGATCGTCGTGGTTGAACTGGCGGTCCGCCTTGGCCGGCTTCCACACGCTCTCGTTGTGGCAGCGCTCGCAGGCGAGCATGTCCTTGCGCTCGAACTTGTGCGGCTGATCCTTGGCGTGGCAGCTGCCGCACAGCCGATCGGTGCCCATGTACGTCGTCAGGCCCTGCTTGTCCTTGAGCTTGTGGCAGTCCTTGCACTCGGTCGCGGCGTGCTTGCCCTTGAGCGGCCAGCCCGCGAGCTCGTGATCGAACGCCTTCATGCCGCCCTTGATCGACGACCAGCCCATCACGTCGTAGGACCTGTTCTTGTGCTCGTGATGGCACGCCTCGCACTTCTTGCCCTTGACCATCGCCGACGCGTGGAAGCCCTTGCCGGCCTTGATCCGCGCGCCGAGATCTTCGTGATCGTGGC
>Ga0307513_10011242_pt1 | contig 11142 bp, 7 predicted proteins | sample 15_EM_MG_FD_202174 | JGI IMG/M metagenome (GOLD analysis project Ga0307513, IMG submission 202174) | Populus trichocarpa ectomycorrhiza microbial communities from riparian zone in the Pacific Northwest, United States - 15_EM | ecosystem: Host-associated > Plants > Roots > Unclassified | place... | reverse complement strand
TTCGCCCAATGGTCTAAATTTAACCACTCTCTTGTCCAGGCGTTCAATGCTGCGCAAGATATCCAAGAGTCTATGCTGCGCGGGGAGAAATGGTTTACTATGAAACCGGAATCGGAATAACGATGGGTTTCTCCTGCTTTTTGTTTGGTATAACCATTGAAATATAGGACCTATTATTTGCATAATTACTTATACCTTTAGACGCGCCGATTTCTTGGGGATGTCAGCTCAGCGAACACGCTTCTTGGCCTCCAACCATTGCTTGCGACCGGCTGCCTGAGGGAAATATGGCGACAGCTGGGGTAAATACAAATACTTTGGATGATGCAACCTAGTCGGTACGTTACTTGAAACTTTTGAGCGCGTGTTAAGGTCAAGACTGAGATCGGAACGATCCCATAGGGGCTTTTTCACCGACAGTGTCGCTGTCGGGCGCGGAACCCAGCTGGAAGGAAGACAGAGTCGAAGGGGGAGTGAGTAGAAGTCGAAGGGTTGGACATAAAAGCACGAAAGTGCAGGTGGGAAAGAGGGGTGAGCCGAAGTCGGGGTGAGGGAACCCTGGGTCGGGACAGAAGAAGAAGGAGGTCCTAGGTGGGGTCTAAGTTGATATTCAGACTAGCGAACGATCTAGCAGCTTGTACAGGTTATAAGGGAGCTACATGGAATGTGCGGGAGATCATTCGGGCTGAGATACCAATGGGATATGACTGAAACAGGGTCCCAATGAGTGAAGCGATGGGGACGGGGGTTTCAGTCAGGGACATGAACGGGCAGGGAGACCGGGGCGACCATGGAGGATACAATAAGTAATCCAGGACATTACAACAGGGTATATCGAAATCCTGAGCAAATACCATCAAGGGTCAGCTCTTCCGAAGGGGGCCGGTGGGATGGACAGTACCGGCTAATACGCGTGCATGCAAGGGCGCATAACGACGAGGACACGCATAACTGACAAGGGCAGGCACTAGCGGGAGCAAGTCCACACATAGGATATCATCATGGTATGACACGTCTACAACCAATCCTAACAGCACGTCGTCCAAGTTCAAGAGAGCGATGACCACACAACGCGCAGCCTCACTACCATGCTTTTCGATGGAAGGTATGAATGGTTAGTCATGCGTTCTTATTGGTCACTAGCTCCTCAACAAATATGTAACCTTGCCAGATCAGATCAGTCGAAACACGCCGACCAAGTCTTAGTCCACTCGTTATTAATTGCAGTGAGCTCTGCCTTCCGCTCTTATGCTTTACATGATATACTCACACGTTTTCAAGCGCAGCAATTCAAGGGCTCGGAAGTGGCAGCATTCAGTCGATAACTGGAATCATCATGAGTGAACTTGGTACCTTTGGTTAAACGTGGGATTTCCTTCGGTATCATCGGAAGGTTTATTTACACCTCCTGGATTCGAGCCCCTCTGACGTACTCGCAGTGTCCGGGCTATAGCCTTTGCTGTCGGTCCTCCTGGAGGGAGTGGGTTCTCTTCGAATGTAACATGACGATGCATGGGTCTCCTGGAAGTACTCATGAACTATCATTTCAATATCTCGCCACCGTTCAGGGATCAATTTACCGATTACCGGAGTTACCTCAAACTCAAGGCTCCAACTCAGACGTTCCGCGCGAAGACGCAACGCGTGGATTGGATGCTAGTATCGCCTTACCTTCGTTTATATTGTGCTCAATTTCCACGCAACGGAACTTATTATTGGTGGCTGCACTGCGGCAACTATGGGACTCTCAGGCGGTTCTCATCTACCCATGGAATTCACCTCGTGTATTGGTTCCTCTTATCATCGGTCTCGCTCTACTGTCCATCACGCTTTCCTACGAAGCGAATAAAAAGCCTTTCATCCTATCCAAGAACCGGACCAGCCTGCTTGGGTTAGGTCTCCTTCGGCCCGTTGTCCTACTTCTGACCTCTTCGTATGGGTATGTACCCACCGTCCTCCGTGCTATGTGGAGGAGCGCTATGGGCTACTATCTCCCGGTCTACTTCCAGACGTGCAAATTGGCCTCTCCTCTTCAATCCGGTATCGACAACTATAGAGTTACATTCAGTGCTACTCCAGCGGCTATTGCAATGGGGGCGTCTATCAGTATCCTGCATCGTTCTCGTTGAGTTACTTGACCGCCTCATAGTACCGAAGTAACAGGGGTTAATTTCCCCGCCGAAGACATGGGTCACCACTATTGATAGCACGGTCCTGTAAAATCACCTCGAGAAGAATCTACCACGGTACTTGTTGGGTGTCCCCCGCCGGTGCAGAAACCGCCTTAGTAGCTCCGCTTCGCCAGTGAGGTACATCGCTCTCGTTTCTCCAGCAACTAGGTAATGAGATCGGAGCTTCTGCCCAGTTGCCTTTGCAGATAGTCTTCAGATCGCCTGGCTAGTGTTTACGTGCATTGCCGCTGTCAGAGTGGTCCAGTCGCTCTTCATTAATGAATTCCCCTTGACGTCCACAACAGGGGTCTCAATGACAAAGTCCCCACTGGACGGGTTCATCAAAAAGGACGGCAAGGGGAAATGGGTCATCGCCAGCGGCGACAAAGAGAATCTCTCGCAAAAAGACAACTACAAATTCATTCGAGGTATTCTGGTGATGACAGACGGAGGATCTAGACTCTCGAATATTTCTGTACCTGCTGTATACCACACAGCCAGCTATAGAACCTTCTTTGTCACATCCCTCTCCCCTCGCTGTCGTTGCTCGGTTTGGGAGAGAAATACAGAGGCGGTGAAAAGGGTGGATACATGGAAAAGCTGAGGTTTATGAGTCGATATTTTGGGTACCGGGGGGGGGAGAAAAGCAGCAGCCCACGTGTAAATTGAGATCCTGGAGCGTCCGAAATAGGAGGAACGAGAAGTACAATGAGAAGACCAGAATAGCAAAGTAGAATACAGAATCATTGTTCAAAGGGAGTCCATTTTGACGCGAAAGTAAGTGGTAAGTCGAAGGATGGGCGCGGGACACGTCCTGTGGTACGGGTACTAGAGTCCTGCGAATGGGCACGGGGGTGCCGACGGCTACACTAAAGGCAACGCCAATTTGCCCTTGGCATATCTGATGGATGGTGTGTGGACAGAAGGTGGACCTGCTGCTGCTGGGTGAAACCCGGCCGATTTATCGACCGGCGCATTTATCAAGTCCAAGTTAGCCGTTGTGATGTTGGCCCGTATTGTTGGAAGGCGGACGGTTGGTTCCTTGCAGGGGTCGCTCGCGCGGTGGCCTGTGGTTCTCGTCGTGTGTGCTGTACCGTGCTGCTCCAGGAAGGTACGAATTGGCCGCGGTTCGTGTGCGCGGAATGAAGCCGCTGAGATGCCCACGAGTGGAGTATCCTGTTGCCGATGAGGGTGGGTAGTTATGAGGCGGGAAGTAGCCCGGCTGGACGGAGTCCAAACCAGCCCCTGTTCCGGGGAGCTGCGGCGGGTGCAAAGAATTTGGTGGCCAGTGGTTTTTGGTTCTTCCATGATCTGCTTGGGCGCTGCTGGAGTCGCCAACGGCGGGGCGTGCCCGCTTAGGTTCGGCGGCGCCTGCCTGATGCCTATCATGCCAGCTTCCGCTCCGTTTCTTGTACATGATAAACCAAACGATGGCAATGATGACGATTAACCCAGCGGCACCTCCACCAACGCCTCCGATAATGACTGGGGTGTTGGTACTACTCGATTCATATTGATTTGACACGGGTGATGGTGTTGATACGGTTACTGACGTCGAAAGGAAGACGGAACCATTGGGAGCGGTGGATGTGAAAGTAGTTGTGAAAGTGAGAGGAGCGACGATGGTTGGGGTTGACGTGGGAATTGTGGTTGGGGGTGTGACAGTGACAGTCGAGGACTCTGACGGAGTTTCTCGGCATGAGTCAAAAAGGGTTAGGGTTGGTGTTGTGAATGTACGAGCGAATGGGGGGAACGTCTGTACGGTCGTACGGAGGACCGAGGTCGTTACTGAAAATTAGTCAGCATCCCTGTCAAAGGTAATTGGCGTGGAAGGCTCAGAGAGTGTCCGAGAGTGTTCGAGTACGCAGAGGTCCGGTGGCGGTACGGCGTTCGGAAGGACGATAACAAGGGTCGTAGGGTGATGTGGTAGCAATGAAATACTGACTGATAGTGACAAAAGTGTTTGTAAGTGCTGTTGGAAAGCAGGTAGATGTGTTTGCGATGACCGTCGGTATGCAGGTAGAGATGAGGCTTAACCCGTTGGAGGTGATGGTTTGAGCTTCGGTGGATACTGAAGTGGAGACACTCTGAGATGTAATAACCACACTCCCAAACAGGGTGGACGTCGGCGTAGGTTGGCAGTCCATCGGAAATTATTCGTGGATTTGTTGAAGGACGTCGAAGAAAGCAAACCGAGGCTACAGGGTTGGTGTGCGAGTGGGGCTGCAGTCGTCGAAGTAAATTTACTACGGGAAGGTGAGCACGGACCGAGCTGTGCGAGGTGTCGCTGGTGCGTTGAACGTCGTTGAGCGTCGTTGAGCGCTGCCTCGGCAGTCGTGATCGCGAGCAAAGAGCCTGGCGCTGGTCCTGCTCGCCAGCACTACTATCTCTGCTACTATCTCTGGCGGCCGGACGCTGTACGGGCTGGCTGCTTGGCTGCTTGGCTGCTGTTCTTGGCTGGACATATGACTCAATATCACCCAACCGCAACTGTCCGATTTTCAGGAAAAGGAACGCGCCGCATGTCAGGGGCCTAAAGTGTGGCGATCATATGGCGAAGTTCAATTCAAGTTCGTAGTAAATCCGTCACTAGAAATTCTCGAAACACTATTCGAGACCGGCAACTCGTTTCGCTTCCGTCAAAGTGGCCACCTCGAAGTGCTCCTTGAAGCCTTCCACCGGAGCCCCCAGGTCCCGATATGTCAAAGGTTCAAGTAAATCTGAGGGTAATAAAACAGAAAACCACTATATACTATAAGAGTTGGCTGTAAAAGACAAGCATTTTGGGGGACTTGTGCTCAACAGTAATACAATCGAAAACCGCTGAGCACAAGTCCCCCAAAATGCTTGTCTTTCACAATCAATCCTGATATGTGCTTATAGTTTACTCAACACGGTCTCAATCTCAATTTCTGACACTATGGTCCAAAGGCGACCCTCTCCCGAATTTGATCCTATCTGACTTCATTTCCGACCTCCCGTCGTCGCCCTCGTATATGAATGACACTGTTCAACGGGTTCGGGGTCGTTCCTTCATTAATACATTCTCGAGCAAGTTCGTGGGTCAGGGTATGCTTACTTCGGGGAGAAAAACCGGGAATGAGGAAGGCTATCCTTGAAGGTCTGTAGACCCTTCGATTTTATGAAGGCCAGGACTGAGTTTTAAGTATTCAGGTATCTCGGTCCTCCAAAAACTCCTCGTCAAACACAGCAAGGACCATTCTTCCTAGGCGAGTAGTTCGGCCCAGCGTGCGGATGCCGCTGCTGCTCCATTCTTGCAACGCTTCAAGGCTATGCTATACAACAGTATAGGCAGCTATAACGCAAATAAATGGAGGACCCTTCTCAATGACCTTCAAGATGCAAAGTTCTCGAGATTTTGCTGCCTATCTTGATGCGGTTCCGAGCCGAGAAAGCGCCAAGAAGACTTTCCCTATGGTATGTAGCTCTTCCTCTTTTTGCACGTTTCGAAATAACCCGTCAGTGTTACAGAACAGGGTTGTTACATACCATCGGACGCATTTTGGTGAAGCTGAGTAGTCGGTATTCGAGTGGTGGCCATTCCTTTTGAGGAATAAACGTCACCACGACACAGGGTAATGTCTGTTGCTACCTTGCGCTCACTGTTTGTAGACGACATGCTGGTAGGTAAGGGTCTTCAACATTGTTGCTAAGTTTCCCGGTACCCGATACACAACTACCCCAACACGTGCAGGTCAATTAAGGTGTCTAATTTGTCCCTGGGCCACCGTGTCCGCCTCATCGACTCGTGATTTCCTCGTCAATTAGGCGTCCACACCTATCCTGCATTACACCCTACTACGGTGCATATGAGTACTAATAATCTCCTAACCTATGCGAGTACTGGGTTGCTTTTGCAGGTTTACCACCTATTGAGATCAGTGCGCCGCGCTGGTTTATAAGCCGGGACCTGGCAAGAAATTTTCGGTAACACCCCCTGAGGGTGCGTCGATTTCCATTGATATATTCAGGGGCCTGTGTGAAAATCGGACGATCCCAGAAAGATGATGGCACTATATAACCATGAGAGGGATCAGTACCGCAAAACACCTGAATGCAAACGAGTGTGTACTAGGCCGAGGTGGGTTCGACCTGTGCTTTTCTATGTTTGGCCACTCCGTTGTCACACCTGATGCGGCAGAACTCGCAAGATTAATTGCAGAACGAGTACGACGTGTATGTGAGTGAGCATCTTACCAGTCACAAGTATACTGTACCACCGATAATACCAGCCAGGGTGGCACAATCAAAGTTTGGGTACACGTCCATTTCTGACTCCTGTTGTTTGCTTTAAACAGTGCCCGTATCTTCCGTTTTATGAGCAGTAGTTATCTTACATCTGGTCCCTGGATGGAGACGGACGTCAGGGTTACTCCCACCATTCTCCGGTTATATGCAACCTGGAGGCAAAGAGTTTTGAATATCCAACTTGAGGGATTGGCTAAGACGAAAGGGGTCTCAATATCGGTATATACTAACTCCAGAAGGATCTCCACGTCCGCAAGCAGCTTGAGCAGCGCTCCGAGGAACCGCCGCGGGTGGCAAAAAGTGAGCAACCCTCGACTCTCTGTGGTCGGCTACCACCGTCGATTGCAAACCGGCTGCGGACGCTGTCCGTATCCGTGGGCAATGCACCCGCCGGTACGACGGAAGTCCAAACACGAGCTTTTGGTAGTGAAATTCAATGTCTGGCTCCATCGTCGTTTCAGTATGCCTCCTTCGTGACCTATCACGATAGTGTATAATTCGTAGAAATACCGCTCCGAGAATTTTAACTGTCCTCAGTTTGCCTTTGTACACGAGACTTCTCATACAAGCTACATTTCACGGCCGATTCTGTCATAGGAGAACAACCTACTAATGTTCCGACACCATCGTTTGAGAAAGAGAACTTGTATGTTGGATTAATAGTAATCATTACGGACGAAGGCGGACGATATGCCTAATCACGAATACCGGCTTCGACAGTGCGGTGGACGAGCTTGGTGATTTCGACTGACCGCGGAATGATATCCACCTGGAAGGGTGCTGGGTGACTAAATCGAAGGGTTAAAGAGCTGACTCGACGTTGATCAAAGACCAAAGGCTAACCTTATAGATCCAGTGCTATAGTCAAGCTTGAGTTCGAACACATTCCCGTCTGCGTCCCTCTTCTTACGAACGTTGTAAGCGGAGAGTGTCATAGCTATGCTCAGGAACATGGATGCCTCAGCGAGGTAAAGTCCGGGACAGACGCGCCGTCCGTATCCAAATGCATAGGTTAACGGGTCGCGCTCTTTCTCTGCCTGAGGATCTGAAAGGGGGACCATATACCGATCCGGTTTGAAGGCGAAGGGTTCGGGATAGAGACTTTCGTCGTGAAGGATCTTCCAGGAATTGGCATATATGACGGAGTCCTTGGGAAAGTCGTAACCACGGAAATTGTCATCCGCTCTCAAGCGATGCGGAATAGCTGGATACTAGGTGAGAGAAGCACAGGAGCTCCCGATGGCCACTCACCGAGAGGGGCGACTGGGTTCAATCGCATCACTTCTCGCAGCACACAATCAACGTACTTCAGATTGGCCCGATCAGTTACCCTGGGAAGACGGTCTTTTCCAATGACACGGTCGATTTCCTCTTGAGCTCTTGCCTGGACGTCTGGGTACAGAGCCATCAAGAGGAAGAAAGAGGCTATAGCAGAGACAGTCGTGTCGGCACCTGTGTCCAATAACATATAAACGTAGTTCGGGGCCAAGGGCGGGAGAGTCATAAATACCTCCACCATACAGGGACACGCCAACGTTCCTCACAATCTCTTCTGTCTCGGTATCACCAGGAGATACATCACTGAGGTGATCCGAAACGAAAGAAGTGATCGCACGTCCCTCTCTCTGCAAGTGAGATTACTTTCTGGTAAATAAGGGCGGGATATGTGTCAGAATACACACCATCTGCGACTTTGTCCACTCGTAAGGGATAGTGTAGAGCGCTTCACGAAGTTTAATACCGTGCTTCGCAAACTCCTTCCAGGCGGTACCTGGAAACCAGTCCGGAACATGCTGGAGGAAAGGGAATACGTCCACTAGGAATCGACCGGGCTGCGTCGTAATGCTGAAGGAATCAAGAGCCTGTTCTGCCAGTGCGATGAAAGGGTCGTCCCGCCACTTGACGTCGTAACCATGTGAAATCCTCAAGATGATCGCACCAGCAGTCCTTTGACGAGGTAAACCAAGAGTAAACAGGAATACTGGGGTTAAAAATACTTACCACCTAATGTGGTTGATGAGTTCGTCTGAGTTTTCCTCAAGCCGTTGAAGGAAGCGCGCAGTCTGCCATTCTTGTAGACTCCAGAATCTCTTTGCTTGAGATTTTCCCATTGTCTGTGCGAGAAGCTTGCGTGAAGTTTTGTGCCTGGCCTCGTGCTGAGATAACACAGTACCTCTCCCCCATCCGATAATCTCACCGCCTAAGGGCAAGACTGGCCTATCTGAATATATATTCGACCTCTTCTCCAGAAGTTCGTGGACGACTTCAGGAGAATTCAAGACGAAGACGTTTCTGCCGGCCGCTCTGATATACACAATATCCCCTATTATATGGAAGCCTCAGACACCCCAACGAACATACAGCCTCAATACTTGGTTATACCATATTGTTTTGCCCACTCTGTATATTTCGACCATGGGTGAGTTTTTGGGACCTGGTGCGTGTTCCCGATGAGAGGGAGGGGCTTGGGGCCGGGAGGGAAGTTGTAGTGTTTGGAGAATTGGCGTTTGAGGATTAGTAGAACGAGGAGGACAACTAAGAGTGTTATAGACGTAGATAGAGCCATGATTAAGGTCGGTTAGTGGGTGAGTAGGGCGAGCGAAAGATGCCAAACACCAGACGCCCACCGCGCGGTATTTAAAGCACGAGGGTGGTTGGAGAATAAGTGCCTTCGAGCCAATCCGCCGGCGAGAATTTCCTCGACCGACGCTGAGCGCTAAGCGCGGCCAAAGCGGGACCAGTTGCGGCACCCTCTATATTCTTTCCACTTTTTTTACGTAATGCTGTGCTACCCAACGGGCCGAGCGTTATTCATTGGTCAAAGGCCGATGGTTTCGGACTACAACCGTATCACTTCTGCCGACGGACGGAACATTGCGGTGCTTCCGATAAAGTCTCTTTTTATAAACATCCTACTGATCAGGGCCTTCAATTCCCGGGGAAATCCAATCGCTGTGTCAGAGCTGCCGGCGAGGAAGAACCATGAGACCAATGCCGTCACATAAGCCCAAAGGAAGTACCAAGGTCCGTCAATGACGTTCCGGAAGGAGCTGAAGACTGCGGGAAGGCTCACGGAAGGTCATGGGCAGGAGGACAGTGAGCCATTCCAAACCTGGAGGTCAACAATAAGCAAGAAGTAGAGGAGCCCATCCCTGCAGGCTAATTCAGCGACACATCTTGGCTACAAGGATCATGTAATTTGATCGAGTTACATACGGAGATATAAGCGCGGAACCAATCGATGACGACAAGTATTGAAAAAGGCTATACGCCCTACTTCATGTAGATGTTGATAATACCCCCTACCACGCTCCAAAAAACCAGACAGGTGATACCGAAGGCCAGAGTCACAGCAAGATTATGACAGTAACCGAAGGTAACCCCGTCAAACGTAGACAATACAAAGCATCCAATCGAACGTGTAACATAGGTAGTCACCTTAGCACGATAAATTGGATTACAAAAAAATAAAAATAAAAATAAAAGATCGAGTTGCACCGGTGAAGCAGATAGAGAACTGGAGCTCTTTTCACGATTCTCATAGCTTTAAAGCGGTGGCCACAAGGTACCAGTGAACAACGAATGCAAGCAGTACAACACGTGAAGACGAAGAGGAAGCTCCCAAAAAGGAGGAATGACAAGATTTATTTGTACATACAAGTGCTCTCCTTTTTATATACATGGAGGGATCCCTCCTGTGACGTAGCAAGATGACGAATAATTGACTGTAAATATAAATAATGAAATTATAATCGACCCTCACCCGCGATCTGGGGGTACCAAGACTCTGGGAGGCTGACCTGAGCCTAATGGCAGCCTACAGCTGCTTGAATCGACCCGTACTCAGTGCGGTACGCACAGAATTGTAGACTGGTGAAATGAGGGCACTGTAGGTTATGATGCCATAATGTATGCGGAAATCTGAATGTCGCACGGCACCTCTCACATTATCGAATGCAGTATAAACGCCGAAAATATTAGAGGATCTTCTTTTGATCTACACCGCTGTCGGCGTCGCATTCCATTTCTCCATTGAGGTATTTTGTGGCCATTCCTTGAGCGATATGGGGACATTGGAACTGCCGGGGCCGACAAGCTCAATAAGGTGGTGGGCATCTCACCGATCTTTTGGACATGGACTGACTGCGCGCTCATTATTGTCTGTACTATTAGGAACGCGATTTTATAGGTGCCTACCCGAAAATATTTTCAATGGAGCGCACTATCTAGTCTTCTAAGTGGACGGTTTCGGAAACGATTAATTGCGGGGGGGTAGTGAGCATTGAGCGGACTTCAAGGCGGGGATACTATATATTGAAGGAGGGATCCTATTGGGGATTCAGAGTGGAGGCGCATCTAGCGAGTCACATAAATTATGTGAACCTACATTAGGCCGAGCTGACAGGAAGCGGGGACTCAGGTCGAGATAAGGCTGTCATCAGCAATACAGGCTTATCATTATACCTCAATATTGGTCTTGGTGGGACAGGGTGAGATGTTCGAGAATCTACGACAAGAACAGGGACGCGCATGGGAGGGGCAAGATTCGTAAACACCCGATAGAAATGACCATGAGGCTAACCCCCCAAGTACCTCAATTTGGACTCCAGGAGTGTTCACGGAAGCGGGCAAGGCGAGAGTTTAGGGCAAGCGAGTGGTCCGGGGCAAAGCTACATGAGAAGAAAGTGGTATATAACTCCCG
>Ga0307513_10011241_pt1 | contig 11142 bp, 8 predicted proteins | sample 15_EM_MG_FD_202174 | JGI IMG/M metagenome (GOLD analysis project Ga0307513, IMG submission 202174) | Populus trichocarpa ectomycorrhiza microbial communities from riparian zone in the Pacific Northwest, United States - 15_EM | ecosystem: Host-associated > Plants > Roots > Unclassified | place... | reverse complement strand
AGATGAAATGTGGGATAAAAGGTGCTCCCTTTGGAGGAAAAAGAATACTAGCTAGCCCACAACATCGAAGGCAAAGCTTGCTCATTTTTTTAAGGCCACTTTAGCATTATTCCTTTCTTTAATGTCCTCACTAAGCATAAAGGAGTGAAAGTGATCTTCAGAAACCAGTATTCTTTTGCATAATTAGCACAAATATTGCTTCATCTCTCCCCTAATCAGAACATTATTTTATGTGAATGACTTCATGGGATTTTGGACAAGATATAAAGAAAGATTGCAAACAGACTTACTCTCTTACAGTTCATGCTGGATATCAAAAGTAGCTTCAGTTTCGTCATTCCAAGTCTGTCAAAAGGCAAAAAAAAAAAAGACTTACTCTCTACAGTGCATGTTGGATATTGAAATCATGAGACCTCCGGCTAATAATAATTTTATGCTGTTCATGGTAATAATAAATATTTTTGGATTTATTTAGGAAAGATAATTGGAAACCACGTCCCTTGGAAGACAGGAGGGAACAGGGCAGGTGGCGAGGCATGATTTCGTGCATCTGCATGCAAGCCAAAGGTTCTCTGTACCCTTATAAGTTATATATATATATATATAGGTTTATGGCACAAGACATGGTGATTAGCCAAAGGTTTTTTTATGTTTGAAACTAGTTAAACCAGTTCGAGGAGGTTATATATGGTTTAAACATTGATTTGGAGGGTTAATTTTCTTCATAATTATAACAGTTAAGGATCTATAATATATATAATCCATCTTAGAAGCTTTCTTTTATATATATTTTCTTGTATTTGAGGAAAGCCTGAAGCAAGTTTTCATAATTATGTTGCTTTCTGTTATTTAGTATGAAAATATACACAATTTTATAATCAAATTGATGGGTCAAATAAAGACCTATATGGTCAAGCTATTGAACCAAGAAAAGTAAAACATCAACACATCCATCAACTTATTCTTTATTGAATATTATAACATCTTTTGATTTAGGCACAATTTTTTATAAGGACATTTTTTATAAAAGACAGCAATTTCATCATTAAAACACTGACAATTACACATTCAATTATCCAGACATGAAAGGTTGTTGGAGTTTGGACTTGTAATTTAGGCAAAAGTTCAAAAATAAAAACAAAGAGAATATTAGAGGAGCAAAAGTTATGGATTGGTTAAGATTACAAAAGTTAGAGAGAAAATTTTGATGATCTTATGGCCGTAAATTCATCTATCCTTAGACTTGATTGGAACTCCTTTGTACATTTGTACCTTATCCTTCAAAGCATCTCTTCTTGGCCTTGCCACCTTATTGTTAGGATCAAAGAGCAGCACTTCTTCGAATGCCTTGAGAGCTGACTTCAAGTCTTTCTTCTTTTCATAGGCATCGCCAAGATTGTTCCAGGCTGTTACATACCCTGGTTGAAGCTTCACAGCAGCTTCAAATTGCTTGATTCCCTTGTCAAGCTTCCCATCAAGAATATAGCTAACACCAAGCGCATTGTAAACCTGTTCAAACATTTGAGAGGTTACAAGGAATTTGTCGTCAAATTCATGCATGTAAAGTGATACCATACTGGTGCAAAATATAGACTGGAGCACTCCCTATCTTATCTTAATTGCTCAAAAGTAAAACCCTGATCTTAATTAAGTTCTTATTTCTGATCTCCTAATCTTTGTTCACAATTTTCCAAACTAGAATATAACAACTTTATCCTTTTGTCAGTGTTAGATACGGTCAAAGGGTTGCAGTGGTGAGCTGCGATGATTTATAAATTTCCAAAACACAAAAAAGCAACATTAAACCATTCGGTAGATGTTTTTGTAGACCACAATCTAAACATATGAACTTGACCATCCAATATGATTAAGCATATGAACTTTTCCTTTCCCTTTCCCTTTTTTAATCAATGAGAGCAGAAAAATGATGTTGCTAGGCATCTCTCCTAAGACAACACATGCATGTTAGGTCGAACAAGATGCAATTACCCCAAGGCAACAGCATTACTTGATGCTTGCAAAACAGGAAGGAACAAAGACACAATCATACCTGGGCAAGATCTTGATCCTCACCATCCCACTTCTCAATTGCCTGAAGTAAATATTTAGTAGCAGCCGGGTAAAATTTTCTCCTCAGCATTACTGCACCGAGTTCAAAAAGTCCAGTTGCAGAGGCATCACCGCTTCTTACTTGCTCCTGAAATTAAAAAGGGCAAACACAAAACAATAATAAGATTGTATTCTACTACAAAATACAGATGGCCAATGCCCTCTATCAAACGGCAGGGGGACCAAATGGATCTTTTTCTTTTCAAAAAGCGTTGACTTCTCCATCTAAAGATCTAATAATCTCCAAGATGGCTTTGTAATAAATGTCTGTTTCAGAAGAGAGTAAAATCCTCGAAAAGCATAACACAGATTACAAAGAAGAACTTGCCTGCAATTCTTTAGCAGAAAGGTCGAGCTCTCTACGCATTAGAACTTGACGAATCACAAAGAAAGTTCCAACCCCTAGCAAAGCTAAAAGTAAAAGAAGATAAGAGAGCTGGATTCCCAATTCAAATAACTCCCCAACCTCATAAAGTGCATCTGGTTTGATACTTTCTCCTGCATGTGCCACTTGTACAGAAGTTAACAATGAGATTTGTCCAAATGAGAGTGCAGACACAGAAACTATCACTCTTTTCATGCAAGCATTGTCCTCAATGTTCTGAGGATTCCTCGAGGGTTCTGCATTACAGTTATGATATTAAGAAGATGGGATACCAAAAGAAAAAACAAAAGAAAATTAGTAAGCAAAAGGCAAATAGCGTGTCCAAGAAAAAGCTGATGTTGCTATCATTTGCCTATAAATAGAGAGATCCTTCTTCCCACTAATGGCTAATTTAAGGGGAAAAACCTTCAGGCTGCTCTTGTTGAGGAGTCCAAACATGAACTCCAATATAAACATTTTCTTCTGATTGGCTGAGAGCAGTATATTATCAAGCTTAGCTAGTTCATAAATTCATGGTTTGACTACGTTATAACTCATATGAAATAGAAAAGAAAAGGTAAACAGTGAGTTGGCATCGTTGAGCGTGCAAATCAATCACCAAACAATAACCATTGTTTTTATGATGTTCTTTGATGCCTCAATTTGGAAGTGATATAGGGTGGCAGGAAGCAGTCACTGGAAGGGTAAGAATAAGCCAAGGATAAAAATCTGCAGAACTAGATTTGTAAGTTAGGAATGGAAAACATAGTATGGAAAGCAACAATGCTAAGGACCAAAGTTATCAACAGAACAAGATGAAACATGCGTGTGTGAGAATGAGCGCGCATGTGTAGCAGTGTCCATTATATTTCAATTAGGAATACCTAATCTTGAAGAAATTATCAATTCCTGATTACTCAGAATCGTGACCACCACTTGGAGAACATTTTGTGCACACAACCGCGCGCGCACATGTCAAGATGCATGTTGTATATTGATTCCCATAATGAATCTTTCATCACCATGATTATGTCTCAAACAAGATTGGTATATCTGGATCATTATTCAGTTTGCTCAAGACATAACAACCAATAATAGGATGTTTCAAAAGGATCCTTACTGTCAAGTATAAGGGTATTCTGCCAGCTCTTAATAAAAATCAAAGCAAGGAGTGGTTTAAAGTAACAAACCAGATAAATGATTATAAAAGAACAGTACAAAATGATGATCTGAGGATGTTGACGAAACTCCTACATTTGATGTATGAGATGTGTAGCATCTGCTACACATAAATTTAATTTAGCCTCTAAAATCAGGGTGAAATGAAAAATCAAAGTGAGAAGAGGGAATACTCTCAGTACTAGGTGAGCTTGAGGATACCATTAGTGACTCCTTTCCATGTATCTGCCTTCACCCACAAGAGAATGCAAAATGAGTGATGAAAAATGTACATCACCTTAAACAAGAATATTCTGTTAAAAATACATAAATTAACATAGAAAGATAATGAAAATCATTCTGCAGATTCACAGCATAAGACACAGAAGAAAGGGAGGAAAATCATAACTTGTAAAGAAAAATGTTTCTCCAGACTGTTTGGCTGTGGGCAGATATATCAGATATCAAAACACTTGATTTGAACAGGTTGACCATGATTTTGGTTACACACAGTGTGAAAAAAACATTGTTGCAATAGCCACCTTTTATATGATTAGGTAACAATCTTTACCTAAGGGAATGTAACTTATGAAATGAAAGCAGGATATGTTGAAGATGAGAGCCCCTGAGAGCTACACCCAATTTCTATAATACAAAAATATGTACTGGATACCTATATAAAGTACAGATACAAAGTACAGATCAGTCAAGCCTGAATTAGAAGAAAAAATGTTTCTCATGAAAACAAAGTTCTAGTCATCCTTCTAAAGTTCTTCTCTTCCGCTCTTGCCATATAATTCATATTGAACATAAGGCTGTAGTTTTCTCCAATCCTGAATCTGTTTTACCGCTATAAATTCAAGCTCAACTTGTGGCAACTAGAGCCATTGCTAGGGAGTATTCAATTAATTCACTCCAGTCCAAGAGAAGGCTGATAAACATGATGATCAAAGATCCATCTTCCGAGGAAACCTTTGTTAGAAATTTGTTTTAAAAAACATGGTCAATGGGCACATTTGAGTCCAAATTAAAAGTGAAGACCACTCAATTTTAGGGTTAAAACTTTATTGGAAATTATTTTCCAACAAAAGTTCTTTAACATGGAACACTACTATGATTAAAATGAATTGTGAGTGAATGAGAAATTGATATAAAAAGAATTTGGTTGGTATGTTTTTGTGAAACCCAAAACCATTTATCCCACAATGGAAAAATACAAGATTTTCTTGTAGTTTATATAGCAGGAAGTTGAAGAGTCATAAATGAGCCTAAACAATGTGGATTTGGGCTTACGCCACACGTGCTCTTGCTTGGCTCGGGAGAATAACTATAGCTTAAGCTCGCTTTCTTCAGCAATGCAAAAACAAGTCTTATGACAAACTCAACTCTACAAGCAAGTCAATCCCTCATGGAAATGAGGCTCAGTTCTTCTCAGAATTAAAAACAAATTAGGTGCTCAATAAGAAGGGGTTTGGGGACGCAGAAAGCTAAAATGACATGAAGAAAACAGAAAGGGTCAGACTATTATCTTGACATCAATACCTGAAGATTTTCAAGTCAACTGACATCAATAAAATTTCGGCCAAATACAAAATCGACTAAGATGTTCCATCAATAAATGTGTTATACACTGTATTCCCAAGAAGAAGACCATACATTCAAAACCTAACCACCCTTTGCCAACTACGAATTCACAAAGCCTATATTGCACCTTCAGTCCTAAAGAAGAGTATAAGCTTTATCATCAAATAGTGTTAAGGAAAACAGAAGTGTTGATTAAAACAGGCTATGGAGATAAACAGAGCAAATTTCTTTGGGAAATTCTGATGAAGAGATTCATATTTGATGACAACCATGAACTCAGAAAATTCAAATATAGCTACTATTGAAGCAAAGAGATTGTTGGAATACATACCTGGAAATTAGTAAACTGAGTGGCATTCAGTCCATGGCCTGCCCTAAAATTTGTCAAATCTGGTGGACTATAGTGCTGAAAAAGGGCCTGAAAGGATGTGCAAAAATTTCCCAAGTAATATTATTTTCATATCAATAATTCTATATGTTAAAACTCACATTAAAGAATTACTCCATTATCATGGCATGTTCAAACAATAACAATATATATTTACCAACATAATTCAAGACCTAATCATGTCAGCTTTCAAGAAAGACTAAGAAATGCTCTAATAGAAAAGGAAAAAAAATAAAAGATGAAGAAAGTGAAAACATTTCAACTTTGAGAAACCAGGATACTTTAAAAAAGGATCTGGAAATATGGTACCTGAATAGAGAGCTTGTGGGGCCTAAACTTGAGAGACCCAAATGGTAGGAGAGAGTGAGGATGCTGGTGGAGGTGTTGTAGAGGTGGAGATGATGAGATGGTGGTTTGGAGAAGCATATTTCTTTGATTTCACTGTGTATGGGAGATTTCTTTGGAGCAAGAACTGCTTTGTGTGTTGCCTCTGTCTACGTTTATGTGAATTTGAGTGTTCTTTTGAACATGTATGTACTGTACTCTCTACAGAGTTCGTTGGTGGTTCAAAATAAAAGTTCTCTTGTAGAGTGTCAACTGACAACAAAAGAAGATAAGGCCGCGCTTGGTTTCTTTTCATTAAAAGGGCGCCTCTTCAAGAAATAGGAGCCTCTGTACTCTTCTCTTATTTATGTTCTTTTTCTATGACTAAAAAATAAGGCATTGTTCTTACCATGATTTTGATTTTTGTTTTTTGCTCTACTTTCAGATAAAACTGACATAAGAAAGCTTTAAGAAATCGAACCCAAAAATGCACACATTCTCTTCACAAACTGTAAATTTCATCTGTGACAAAAAGAAAGATAAAAAGATTGCCATCTTACAAAAAGATGGATTAAAAAAAGGCATAGAGATCAAACTAGGGCCAAATGTTAGAAGCCGTAGCCATTTAATTGTCATCATTTCAGAAGGACAAAGTGATAGAGAATTCGTATTGCATCCGCACGCACTATTGCATTTAATAAAAATTACAGTTCTCTTTGGAAAATTATAGACTGAAATGGGGTCCAAAACCACAATAGAGTTGTCCTTGGTAAAAGAGACAGTTGCCTTCCATCATTAGAAAACTGCGTAACCTATAGACTGTCTTTCCAATACAAGAATGTTGTTTAACTATATAGCTTGCAATCCTGTTGAGTTAACCTTCTCCTGTGTGCCAAGTAGCTAAGAACATTGTGTCTCAGTGGAGTGGGGGAGGGCACCAAAAAAAAAAAAAGACAACACCGGCTGTACATTGCTGGAGTAGCCATGTGTGGAACCACAGATGCAACAGCCATTTCTCTATACACCATAATCATGCTACTGCAGCTCTCTTGCATATGGGGCCGTGGTCTTCACCATACCAGTTGCTAAACTATTCGTTTTCAAGCTCACTGTTTGCTTTACTGAGACATTATGACTACCTGATATAAGATTTCTGACATAAAGCTATCTGTTTAAGCATTATATGTGTTAGTAGCAACTTCTGAAAGTTCTATTCTTCTTCCTCCCATCTCTTTGTGTGTTCTCCCGTTTCTAGATTTTTCACATTCAAACCATCCATACTATGGCTGTCTTCATGAATATCAGGACGTTTGTCAGTGATACTGGTGAGATGATCTTCAACTTATCGTATTGAAACTTCAAAGCTTACCAATGGGGGCTTAATCAATTTTAGAATGTGAACCACTTTGGTAGGTAGGTCTTTTGCTTTGTTCCAACAACTTGAAGAAGTTGGATAAAATAATTGAATCATTGCATCTGTCTCTTTCAACCAACCATTCCTCTTTTAGCTGAACATCAACGTCCCTGTATGAAAGTGTGATCCATTGTCATCAAGAGCTAAATACAATAGACAATGATGCAATGAGAAAGAAGGGAACCTGAATCTGTTCCTTTTTTGTTGCGATGACTATGCAGCAAGAAACACCAAGAACTAGGAATGTGTGTGAAAATTAATTTATGGATATATGAAAGAAACAAACCACCTCCTCAGTGCAAGAATTTCATAATTCCTTCGCAGGTAATCAGAATGCTTTGTTAAGGCATCTTGAGCGTATTGTTTACCCACAGTTCGTACTGCTGCTGCATCTAGTAAATTTTGTAATGAACCATGCTTTCTCAAAAGCTTTAGAGCAGTCTTTCGACCGAATCCAGGAGCCACATTTTGTATCCCAGGTACACCATCAACCTCATCACCCATAATGCATCCTACACAATTAATACCAAATAGAAAAGTTATGGGCAGCTCATGTAGAAAAGTAGAAGTAGATTGCACTAAATGCTGAAAAATAGAGTGGAGCAACTAGTGTTAAGAACATAATCCCCCACAAACGTGACAACACTTGAAACTTTCCTCTATATTGTCAACTCTTTCCTACAGTCGAGGAAGGATCCTTATCCTTGTCTCTTCAATTAATAACATCATGCTGGTCAAAAAGATTAACAACTGTGCTAAATCAATAGGCAATGAGTTAGTGCTATAAAGCCGCAAAACCTTTATTGACAACATATGCACATAAAAGTACAGAGCTATACAAGATATATGTTGAACATAAAACAAATCTCATAATTTTTCTTATTATCAAAAATTAAAAGAAAACAAAAAAAAAATTCTCACACTTACTAAGGCTCAGATCAGAGCACGGATCACAATTATACTGAGAGATGTAGTGCTTTAGGGTGTAAAAGGACCATCTATTTAACTCTGCAATAGGCAAAACAATCTGTACATCTTCAGAAATAAGCTGCTTGAAATCTTTATCAGGAGAGGCAATAACCACATTATGTCCGTTTTGTAGAACTTGTCCTGCAAGTGTCGCAACAACATCATCTGCTTCATGACCTTCAATTTTTACAACCTGCACAAATCTCATGTTGTCAATTTTTACAGAAAGGTGATCTCTCAGACAGTTACAATAAACCATTTCAGACAGTTACAATAAACCATTTTGTTCTCAAAAGTAAATTTTTTTGTGAAATGATGGTAATCTTTTCAAACTCGAACGTGAATTTCTCATGATGGTGATTGAAACCCAACCTATTCACATGTATTTGTTTACAGGACCGGAGGAGTTCTAAATTTTTATATCTTAAATTCAGATATATATTGAGTCGGCCATTCTTGAATATTAAGTCTAGACATCCATATAAAATGCAAATGATACTACACATAAACCAGCACAATTTCTATGAGCATTACTTTAGAAGACAACAGTGCAACAATCATGCAGTATGCAATCTGTAAGCATACAATTAATTTTAAACACCTGAAAGTAGGTAACTTTAAATATAGAATGCTAGAAACAGTTAACCAAGGTTCACCTACTGGAACATTGCATTTTGTAAGAACATCCATGACAACATGAGACCTTTCAGCAGGATATTTTTTCGGTGCTGATGATTTTCTTGAGAATTTCCTCCTATGTGCTTTATACGAAGGTAACAACTGTCTACGATGCTCACTTCCTCCATCTCCATCAAGAACCTGTAAACCAACACGAAACAACTATTTCTAAGCCCAAGCAAGCTATAATAAACCAAGAGAAGGTTATCATGATAAATTATTTTTTGATAACTTCCAATCAGAGTATATCAAGTATGAGAACCAATCTCAAAAGAGTAAATTTCAATAAATTCACAATTTGGGACCATATATGGATAAATCCAAGAAATGTTCTTGGTTATGAAGGCACCTAGCTTATACATACATTTGGAAATGTAACAAGTCATTCCCTCTCAACAAAGTCATCCACAGGAAGTCGCAGCCATTAGGCTGTATTACAGAGAAAGTGAGGTATGTAATTTCCTGCTTCCCTACACTTTTCTTGAGGCACCTCCTGTATAACCCCCTCTAGAACACAAGCTTTTACAAAGGAGAAGCAAGAATTCCAAGTAGATCATGCTATGCAACATGCACCTTCTTTTCACCCTAGACCCACATTAATGCAAACTTGTCACTTGACAATTCAGACACATCTTTGTGTTCCAATGCTTGAAAACTAGATGAGTTTGAAATTTACAGTGAATTTTTTTTTTCCAAAGTATAACATATGCACAAATGAATCTAGAAGATCAAAAAATTGGCACTTCTATAAATTTAATCAAAACAGTTACTTTAAAATCTCAAAGAATTTTATCAACAACAATTATTATTCTGATTATCTGGGTCATCTGCATATCCCTCTATCAGTCAATAAATTTGCAAGATACCCTCTTTCTTTAACCATATCCAGTAACTTTCAATGAACAACAATCTCATTTTCACATAAAATCAAAAGTAAGAAAGAAAAGGAAACTCACAGCAATAACAGGGTCAGTGAGGCTAACTTGAGAGAAGAAAAGAGAAATCCAGTGAGCAAAAGAATGCAAGCTAGGTGTACTTCCTGCATAACAAAGTGGGTTCACGTCCAAAAAGAATACCCTTTTCTTGCTTGCTCTCTTTTCCTTGTTACTCCCACAAAGTTCACTCCTTGGCCACAATTCCTCACCAATGGTGTCATGAGAAGAAGAAGAAGAAGAAGAAGAAATGGAAGCAAAAACAGCACCAAGTTTCCTTTTTGCTGTTTCCCTTGGTTTCTTTCTTAGATTCCATGTTGAGATGGAAGCAGAAGGGTTAAAAGTGAGAGTGGGTTTGATGTGGAGGTTGGTGGGCATGGCGATTTCTACTATCTTCATCATTGGTGGTGGCGTTTCACTCCTAAACTAGAGCTAGCAATAGTGTTGACAAGTAGGGAACTTATCTTGTAGAGAGGTTTTTCCTAGGAGTCTAAGTGACCAATCATCTAACCGATCACAATTTCAAGCAACCCGTCTAATGCCCATTTGTAAATGGGAAATGCAATTTTTAACGATTTGTTGTTTTATATTAAAATTTAGAAAAATAAAATAAAAAAAATGATTGTCATGAAGAATACACATTAATTTTTTTTTCTTCCAACAAAAAATAAATGAAAGATAATATAGTATTTTTCATAAAATTATTAGTCAATTGATTCAAACAATTCGATGTTTTTATCTTCTAAATATAAAATTATATTGCTTTTAAAAATAATTTTTTTAAGGAATTAATAAGAGATAATTTGATATTTTTATATTTTATATACACAATGTAAGACTATATTACCCTTACAAGCAAATTTTGTTAAAAAGTTGATATGAGGCATTTTGATCTTTTTAAATATCATATTTCTCTTAAAAACAAAATTTATCAAGCTATCATCTAGGAGCTTTTTCATATTTTCAAATTGGTTCTCACAACTTGACTATGATGATTTAGTTTTTTAACAAACATAAATATTATTTTTTAAAAATTGATGGCATATGTTATACACTTACCAAGTGAGCAATTCTCTACCTTTCGGGTTACACATACATTGTTATCCAACTTCTAAACACTGCCTTACAAGGTGGTGTTGGAAGCATCTTATCGTGATCTTATTGTTGATGTCGTACATGTACATGGAGGAGCAATGGTTTGGCTTCGATAAACTTTTTTCTT
>Ga0307513_10011240_pt1 | contig 11142 bp, 10 predicted proteins | sample 15_EM_MG_FD_202174 | JGI IMG/M metagenome (GOLD analysis project Ga0307513, IMG submission 202174) | Populus trichocarpa ectomycorrhiza microbial communities from riparian zone in the Pacific Northwest, United States - 15_EM | ecosystem: Host-associated > Plants > Roots > Unclassified | place... | reverse complement strand
TAGCCTTTGCTATTGTCCATTGGGGTAGCACCAATTATACAGTTCTTGAATTACCCTTATTTTGTGTTGAGTTATTATGGAGGATTTATGGGGAATTTACTCGAAACATAATTCAAGCCTGACAATGCAGCTGGGTCGATGTGTCGATGAGGTCCCCATTGGTCGTGTGCATACGCGGCTAGGTAGATGCATCGATGAGGTCCCCGTTAGTCATGTGCGTATGTGGCTAGGTCGATGCGTTGAGGGTCGATGAGGTGGGGGGTCTGGTGGGGCTGACCTGTACCGTGGCGGGCTGGACAAGCGCACTTGTACTTGACATGTCCTTGCTGCTGTTCATCTCGTCAGCTGAGGAGGCTCCCCCACTTGCAGAACTTGCGCACCTTGCTGGGTCTCCCACACCATGGGTCTCCCCTTTCTATTTGCTATGCTACCCATAATCCTTTCTAACCCGAACCTTCAGAAACACAAAAAAGCGGCCTACATCCCTCGTTGGAGGGGAGAGGCCAGGTGGCAGCTGCAGGCAAGAAGTTGGGGCCTGTGGTGATGTGAATAGGTCAAATGTGAGGTGGTGGTGCAGTTGTCAAACCCCAGCTTGGACCAGCATGGGCATTCACCGAGGGCTTAACAACACAGGTAGTGGTGGTGGATGGGAACAAGAATGGCTGACATAGCTGATGTGGCGGTAACGTGTCACACATGTGACAGATAGACTCGGAATATAAGCCACATAAATTTCAATTAGCCATAACTTTGTTAATTCTCAACCAACAAATATGATTTTGGGGTCGTTAGAAAGCTTGTAAACAGGAGAATAATTTGGGACACAAAGACCAGTTATAACCGGTCCTAACCGGTTTTCTTCGGTCTTGAATATCCCGAGATAATGACTAACGCTAACCGGACCATGGTTATGGTTAGGATCGGTTAGGTAATTTTGCGGTCCTGATCGGTTAGGGTCCGGTCCAGTCTCGGTTATTTTCCAGTTAACTAACCTAACCTTCAAACACTACATATGTGGTAGTGCAAGGGACTGATGGTGAAGATGATTATCAGGAGTGGCAGAATGAATGTTCAGAAGCAAAAGAGGGGGAGAAATGAGAGAAGGGGAAAGAAGGGGCTGAAGGCGGCGATTGGCCATGTGCAAATTGGGAGGAACTGAGCTGGATATTTGGGGTGCAGTGACTGGGTGCTGGGGTTGAATGCTGGGTTCAGAAATGGTGGATGTGTGTAGTGATGTGCCGGCTCTGGCTTGGCCTGAAAGCCCTGGCTTTGGCCTGGCTTTAGGTGGCTTTGGCTTGAGGAAATCGTGAGCCGGGCCCGAAGCCAAAAGTCAGGCTTGGCTTGGCCTGGCTTTGGCCTAAGCCGGGGCTTTTGGTGTATATGTATAAATTCGAAAATTTTGACCTTTACAGCCGATTTCAAAAAGGTTGGCACTATGGTCATGTTGTGAGGAATTGAGTAAATAGAACCCGATAGAACCCTAGCTTAGGGTTACCGTCATTTCTCAGCCTCAGCTCGCGTTTGACGTGGATTTTGACCTTGTACGACCAATGGCACCCTCTAAAAAGTCCAAGAAAGCACAAAAGCAACCTCCAGCACATAGAACCTTTCACATAATTGGTCCAAGGCCTGTTGAAGAGGAAGAAGAATCATCAGAGTCTGATTTTGATCCTCCAAGTCCCCAGGATCTCATCAACAACGTCAAACCTCAAGCAGAAGAAGATCAAGATTCCGGTGAAAGAAATACTAGTGATGAAGAACATGAGGAGGATATTTCTGGAGAAGAAGAGGGTGAGGAAGAGGAAGACGAGGAAGAAGATGAAGATGAACAGATTCAGGTTCCCATGAAGCGAAAGCAGGTTCCAAAAAATGCAAACAAAAGTTCTTTCAATCATACCCCTCCTTTATTTGTGTTGCCCCTCACCACCTTTCACAGAGAAAACTCAGAGGATTGAAGCAGAAGATGAGCTTTCTGACATCTCTGATGAAAAGGAGGTTCCAAAGATATCTTACACGATCTCGACATTCTCACTTGAGGAATTGAAAAAACCAGTCACTCATCGCAAACCAAGGTCTCGCCTTATTGATTTGTCCAGTGATTTGGAATGGGTCGACGTAAAGGCTCACTTGAAGATTGTGATATGCGATCAACTCTTTCCACAAGAGGCTGTTGTTGAAGACAACTGTTATGAGATGACATGGTGCATCCCCCACATTGTTACTAATGCTCTATCTCTTTATACAGTAGCCGACTATCAGCAACTTGTGAAGAATGCATTGAAAGGAAAGGAACCTGGGGTGAAGATTTTGGTCGATGAGCTTCCTAAAATTGTCTCTGTAAGAATTGCGACATTCATGATTTGAAATAACTGATGATTTGATAGGAAGTTGAAAAAGAAAATATTCCACAGCCTGCAGTGGTGGTGGCAGGGCCTCTAGCACCAAACTTGCAGGCGCCAGCATCAGTCACCCCACAAATCAAAGCTGTTGCGAAGGGAAAGAGCAGGGTTTGTTTTATGTTTATTTATTTCTTCAATGGGCTCATCTGATATCTGTAAGGCTTGGAAAGAGGCAGATATTCTTCCAGCAAATGTCACGATGAATGAACAGATCAAACAACTTCGAGAATGCTGGGAATGCAGTATGACGACATGTCATTCTGAGGTTTGTTTGATCCCTGCCAAAGGGCCGCATTTTGCATTGAGTCATGACCTTACTGAGAAGTGGGCGGCTGCCATTGTACATTCCTTTGTGACTTATTATATGCATGTTCACTTATTAGGGTATAATAGCTTCGCAGTCCTGAATTCACTACTCTCAACTCCTCCAAATATTGCTGCATTTGACCCCGTTTTGACTCATACTGTTGTTTCAAAGTCTGCAATCCTGCAGGCTCGTCTAAACAATATGGCAAAGGAAAAGGGCGCACAAGGACCTGTCTTCAATGTTGTTCTTCCAAACAACTTCGGAATGTATCCAGATTTTCTGTATGCACATGTGCCAGCCATCCAATCTCCTCAGCCTGCGCCCACCATCACGGCACCTGGTATTTCGACCAGTCTCATACCCGCAAACTATGTTGAAGGATCAAAGATCGACCTCCCAACCTTTTGCAAGATTTATACTCTTGCCGATTCCATCAAAGAGCGCTTGCAAGAAAACGCTATCACAGGAAGTCATGCGTTTTCTCATATGTCGACCACTGACTTACAAACTATGGGACTCAAACTCGGTGAGGTGATCAATTTGAAAGAGGCGATAAAAGAATAGGCGCAGAAGCTAAATTGAATTTCGAAACCGTTTTTGTTACACTGTTCTCAACCTAGAAATATCCTGCATGTAGAAAGTACCCAATTGCATCAGAGGAAGTGACAACCTCCATAATTTGCATTAGATCGAATACCATACCATCTCCTTCTTTAGTGAGTAGTGACCTGTGTCGCCGAATAAAAGCTTTGACTTTCGAGAATCCTTCCTCAATTGGGTTGAGGTCTGGCAAATAAGGTGGAAGAAACTCAATCTGAATCTCTGTAATGGACTATTAGCTATCATTGGTAGCAAGAAAATCATAAAAACAGATGGAATTGATCAGCTAGCTCCAGGATCTGGTCTCCGTGGTGGATCCGCACATTGTCCATCACAAGAACACTAAGGTATCCCAGAAACGGAGAACACAATGGCATCTTGAAGTAAATATAAGGCTGTGGCATATGCAAGGAAACCACAAAGTAACGGAGATATACCACAGTAAACTCAAGATAATGAAGGAACCAGGCATGGGTCATAGACCCTTCGACAACCGTGTTTGAGATCATTCCGTCGATGGTGAGTAGGCCTTCCGCAGAAAAGCGTCGACCACGAACAAAGACCCCTTTTTTCACTGCGCGGGTACCCTTCCTAGAGCAGCCTCGCAATCTTGCTAATGTTCTCTCATCTTTCGAAACTTCATCCAGAAAACCAAGCTGTTCTGGGGAGTAACGCGCCATGTGCCGCATATAATCAGCCTGTAGGTTTTCATTGCATTCCAAAGCTATTTTTTTTAGTTTTTTGGTTGATACACCAGCATGTTGAAGCTCCCAGTGAATAGTCGTGTAATGAGCTGAGATGAACCGGTTGGTTTCTAAGAGGTCCAAGAGCTCATCTAAGAACCAGTCAGGACAATGCCTGATGATGCGCCTAAGGTAGTCTATGTCATCAAAGTGGAGAATTTGGGGCCTGCCACGCACACCATGGGTACGGCAGACAATGTCTCCTGTAGTGATCCAAAGGTCGAGAATGCGGTAGAAAGTGCACTGGCTAATTTGGAGGCAGTCGATAATGGCACCTACTGGAAGAATTCCTTGATCATGCATCCACATTGCAGCAAGTTTCAGGTCGCGAGAGATTTTACGGAAGCCCATAGTCTTATATAAAGCAGGAAAAGGAGAAACAACGACACAGAAGTACTCGAGAACAATAGAAATGCTGGGAGCAGCGAGGAAAAGGGCAAACCCTAGGCTAGGGTTCTATTTCCCTCTGTTCACTCAATTCCTCACAATGTGACCATAGTGCTAACCTTTTTGAAATCGGCTGTAAATCGATTTAAATATATGTAAATATCTACTATACAGTTTATTTACCCTATTCTATTTATTTTTGAGTGCAGGAGGTGTGGAATAACACCAGAATCATGCAAAATCGCAGTGAATCACATGCAAGAGGTTTTGATGGAAATTTAAACTCCGATGGATCTCGCTGAATGGGTTTTGCTTTGGTACGTGGCTGTTCTTGAGTGCCGCATCACATTTTAAACTCAGTTTAAATGTGTTTCAATCTGAAAACCTTCGTGAAAATGGTAAAAATTCTGTCTCCAACAGCAAATTTAAAGCCATATTCCTAGGGTACAAAAGCCGGGGCCCAGGCCAACGGCTTTGGCTTTCCCATATCCCAGGCTGGGCCAAAAGCTGGCTCAGGCCAAAGGTCAGGCCCAGCTTGGCCCGGCTTTTTTTGGCTTGGCTTGGCCTGGCTTCTGGCCTCAGGCCAAAGCCGGCACATCACTAGATGTGCGCGATGGACGTGCATATATGTGGCCGTGCGTCGGTGAAGTGAGGTCCATGGGTTCGGACATGAAAAAAAGAATCATTACGGAACTGGTCGTGAAGGAAAAATAAAAATAAAGTGAGAAAAAATGAGTTGTCTGTTCCTGAGGCGTTGTCAATGATCTAGGGCTTGGATTCGGGGCCCATAACCTGTAAGACCTAGTCGAGTGTACGAGCTCAGTGTCAGGGAATGGATGACAACTATGTGGTATTACCTAGTCGAGTGTACGAGCTAGGACGTGTGATAATAAGTACAGTGAGGAAAGTACGACGGGGAACGACTATACCTCAGTGTCAGGGAATGGATGACAACTGAGGAGGGAAGGAAGTGGTGTCATCGATATATAAACAATGGTAACACGTGATAAGTAAATGGAGGCGTGACGAGTCCGGACAGGATATGACCATAGGTCCAACAGTAAATGTCACGTAATAGCCGGCGACGTACATGAGCATCTGATGGAGGTACTTTAGCTATAGGCAAGGTCACAAGACTCACCTTGGGTTAAAGTAAGGTAAATGGGTCTCGTTGCAGAATGCATAACTTGAAAGTTGAAGCGATTTTATAGATGCTGAAAAAATAAGAGACAACTTGTGAATGTGTGAAAATTTGGTGAAAATGGTTGGAAAATGGCACCGCTCGGAAGGAAATCAATATGACAACAAGCCCAAAATGGGACGGAGTAATGAAGAGCCCTCCACTAAGAATAGAAGCTAATACGCGCATCGCTAGAAAGGAGGTTCCACTGCAATTGGGCCTAGGAGGATCGAGAGCATACCCATCTTACAGCTAAACGTTAACGCCGTCAATGCGTGTGAAAAGTTGACTGGGTTTGATTATGTAACTTATCATTTTTTGTCCTTGACCACAAAGCCTGTGTCCTAGGTGTGTTTTATTCATCCTGCATATTCTCGGCAGTTCACAACTCATTTTAGGCGCTCATTTCAAGTCCCAGCTTCGAATATGCTCCGGAGACCCGACATGGAACGACAGTTTCGAAATTAAGATGTGCAACAACAGATAAAAGCAGCGACCCCACGACGTACTGGATCGATTGGATTCGAACTACTAGCAACGAGTTGAATCGAGGATACGACACCATATTGTCCCCTCGCTTCGAAATGTGGCTCTTCCTCCCAACGAGAGATATCGTCACCCGAAACCGCCTCCACGTACCGCCCTTCATTGTCAATGTATCGTTCTAATCCCTCATCCACTTCGTCCTTATAATATCCGATTTCCATTCTTCGTTTCCACCACGCATTTCTCTCCCATTCAAGTGTCACAATGTCTGGTTTCGCTGTCCTCCATTAATCCATGAGTGGACGAACCTCACGGAGCACCTATCCTATCTCACCAACGGCTGTGTATCTTCCCTGCTCATTACCCCGCATCCGTCAGCATTGACCGGTGTCCCAACAGCGAATAGTTCGTAAACTTGGCTATCCCGATGTCACCAAAGTTTTAATTACCCTTCTCGACAGCCCATTTTTACTTGGATGTGGGGTTCTTGGTGGCAGTGGATTGAGGGGCCTTTTCTACGAACGAAGTTGTGGATAATGGCCCAGATCGCCAGGTGGACGTTATTGTGCGTTATCTCTCTCGCCATCCTGCAGCAGCGCGCGGCTGATGTCTTTTATTTCTCTCCATTTCCTCGTGGTTGTCGCCTATTTTTGCTATCTTCCATGAATTGGCACCACCCACACGACCGTCCCCATCGCTCTACTCGAACACCGAACCTGGACCCTCAAGAACTTGTTCCAGGTGCGTAAGCTGTGTATCGATGATTTCATGTTTGTGCATTCTACTGGGAGGTCCCAAGCCTGGCATGCCGGTTCCCGTTCCCAACTAGCCTAAGTTCTAACACGATGGGCATGGGCTTGTGGCGTTTATGGCTTGTTGCCGCTTTTCAAACACCATGTTCGTGTCTTTTATAGGCGTCATGATCATTTCTTTCGATAAATTGGATGCTTTGACATCGCTCGTGAATGCCTCGACTCAGACTTTGCCCTGCCAATGCATGTCATGACATCTTTCATGGGCGTAGGAATGTCGCTGCATTGTCAATGCGCCGTTTTCTATGTGGATGATGTTCCAGGTCCTGAAACGCAGGTCAGGGCACCTGTCGTGAACTTCGCAGTTTGAGTGGGCTCCTCCTAGGGCAGATCTCTCCTCCGTTCATTTGTTCGTTCGTTCACAGAATAGTGTGTGATAGAGTTGTGTGATAGAGTGGGATCGGGAGTTGGAGATGCAATACTCAGGACTCTATTTTGTGGGGAACTTCGCGGCCCATTTCAGCTTTTCAAATGAGGGCGTCCTGATTCGACGTCCTTGAATACAGGCAGCCATCCATGCCTTCCTTTGACACCCCCTCTTTCATTGCAAATATCATGTTCTTCTCCTGGATTCCCTCGTTGGAGGAACCAACGCAAGATTCGTCAAATTTTAAAAATTAGGTACCTGTTCGTTTAAATATATCGATGTCGTTGGTCAGTATTGGCTTCTGGTCAAGCTTGCTATTCCCCAGGATTGCACCACTGGCACTCTTCCTCTCTTCGGGCGAATTCCGACTTCCTCGATCCCTGTCTTTGTATGCTTCTCTTGTTTTTTCTTTGTTCAATTCTCACCAACGACTGTCTGCGATTGTTAGAGCAAAGAATATGGTTCGCATAGGTAGGACTATTTATACTCTCCCATTAACCCCATATGGTTAAAACTTACAATAGTGGCGAGTGCGCAGCGGCACCGCAGAAGATGCACCCTTGTTCTTGATTCGGTCAAGCGTTGAACATTGAATATTGAATACTGTACTTTAATTCGCCAGACCTCGGAGTTATCCAAAGATTAATCTCGCCCTGCGCGTTCCTTCTCCCTTCCCTGGTGTTTACGCTCTTGCCTCCAAGTCCGTTGACGACTCCGGAGAGAAACCGGACCACATCACCGCCGAACAAAAATAGATGCAATAAGAATCTAATCCCTTACGGAAGTGTCAAAACGAGATGTTCTAGGCTTAATACCTGCCCCACTAGAGTTTGGTATTCGGCGTTTCAAATGAACAGCATGTAAATTCCTTACAACACCGCAGGCGACCCCAGCTCTGTTCTCCTCCACCATGTTCTCCAGCGTCTCCCAGTGCGCTCTGGCCTTCGCTCTAGTCATAAACATCGAATATGTCAAGGGAATCATGGTGCGGTCAGTCGACGGTTCATTCGTACCATGGAGCTTCGCGGCGCGTGCGCCTGGGGACGGCCTTGCTGTGCAGATGACCAACAATCATGACTTGGCCTACCTCGTGAGTTCTCATCGTTTTACTTGTGTGCCTTCCACCGATGAGGTCATGGTCATAGGCAACTGTCCAAATGGGTTGGTCTTCGTCGCTGTTTCTTTGCTCGGTTTCGGCTCAATCATAATGCTATGCGATAGGCACTCCTGCTCAGCAGATCCAAATGGCTGTTTCTCTTTCGCAAGACCATATCTCAGTGGCAACTCCTCCGGGAGGTGTCAACGACCAATCATTGTGCGTATGATTGTCAATCAGACATCTAACCACTGCCGCTGATCTATTCGGATGTAGCTACAACCCAGCTGCGTCCTCAAGTTACACCCCCAGTACTGCATCCGCCAGTATCTCAACTATCTCAGGACAATCCACCACAGGTCACTTTGCGGGAGAGACATGCACAATTCAATCCGCAACGAACGCCCAGTCTTTTACGTATAATGCCTCAGGTACGTGGACGTGTCATTCCCTATCCCAATCGATCGATATACCTTTTTGCACCCAGTTGTCTTGACAGATTCAAGCGTGACGAACGACCTTTTCCCTCCCGGCGCGCGTGCGATTCTCGGCTATGGAGTGAACGCGCCCAAGGATTCGCCTCCAAATACCTCGCTGATTCCCACATTTTTACCGTGAGTCCATGTTCAATTTGCGTCCCTGCATCGTGAATAGATCACGATTAACCACGTTTACTCCTAATCAGAGCAAACTTTACTAACGCAGTTTGCGGGATCGAGTTGAATCACTTCAACGATCCCTTTCCGGATGGAATCTTGACGATGGGTGCTGTTGATCCGACTGCGTGAGTACCGCTCAATATCCATTGTTTCCGTAATCCGAGTCCGCATTTCATAGATTTTCCGGAGACTTCACTAACGTGATGGTCCCTACATCCAGCAGCAACACCCCATGGTCCATACCAATTGACACAATCACATACTTAGCCAATGGAATGAGTCAAGGTGTGGCGGGCGCCCTCGCCAGTATCGACATGTATCGTTCGTACACCATTCCTTTGTCGTATTTTGATTATTCGCGCTCCTAGCTAAACTTGCTGTTTGCCTCACAGACACTGGCATCCAGGTAACAAATGAGGTTGCCCGTCAAATCTATTCAGGCACCCCAGGCGCCCAAGCCGTCTCGGACACGGAGTGGTCGATTCCGTGCAGCTCGACCTTCCCGATTGCATTGACCTTTGGCGGTAAACTGTTCACAATTACCGAGCGCGATACTATCCTTCAGCCATCCCCTGGAGTTTGCCTTGGCGTGGTAACTGGGGGTGCCACAGAGGCGATCGGAAAGGTTGGCGCGCCATTCCTGCGAAATGTTTACACGTTCGTGCCAGTTTTTTCCTATCATAGACTTTGGGTGGCGTCTGATCCTTTCTTTCAGACAATTCGCGGCGGCCAAATCCGCGGATGGGACGGTTCAGTTCAGCGTCGGGTTCGCGGAGAAAAGCCAGCGCCAGGCTCCTTCCTCGACCCCAACCGGAACCATTCCACAAACAACTATCCGGCCATCGTCAACCCCCGCCAGTGCGACGAACAACAGTGGTACCCAAACTATCCCTAAGCACTCTTTACCAACATTGGGGTTGATGCTCGTTTCAATTGCGGCGGTGATCTTGTTGTGATGGTGGTAGTGACCGTGATTTGGTTACTAGTTAGTCAAGATAGGACGGCAGCGGATAAGGAGGGCACAGGAAAATCTGCGTGCCACCTGCGGTCATCTGCGAACAATGGTTGCGTGCAAGTTGCGAACCTAAAAAGATTTTCTGCGGTCACTTGCGCGCAGAACAATTCAGCTGTGCGCACCTTGATGGAGTATCTGCGTGCATCTGCGAGTATTTGCGTACTTGCTGAGATGCTTTATTTCTTACTTGTGTGGACCCGAGTACATGCTCGGTGTATGAAGAAACGAAGTTATCTTTCTAATTTAATACGTAGTAATGTATCCAATTTTTTAGAAACTCAGTAATTTCTGTCTTCACCTTGGTACGGAAACCATTTTTGTAGAGAAAGGTAAGCGGCAGTTCACATCGAACTCGGAGTTAGGGAGTGTTTGAAGATGTTCCTCGCAGCCACGCAACAAGCACCTCGCTGCGGCTGCAAGCTCTTCATGGGACCGACCGTCAGTTTGGGGGGTCCAGAACTCTATAAATGCAGAGATAAATCCTGATCCAATCGTTCTGCTTCACTGAAATACATGATCTAATAAAGACGCAAATAATGAGAAACGTAAAAAACAGGATGAGCCTGGAAGCGAATCCGTTCATCCCTTGCAATATGAGGAATATGCCCAGGCCTTCGATGCGGGTGGAACCCATCATTGACGACGTACACACCCTTCGAAAATGTCCAGAGGGTGAGCTTGACATCACACTTCTGGTGTAAGAAAACAGCTCCACATTTACATCGTTCGTGAACTTGCTTTGCGACGCCTTGTTGACTTGTCTGTGGTCGAACGGTTATGATACAGATACATCCCACCCCGTTTTAGGTTTTAGTATATAGCCGGTGATGTATCGGAATATATGGGCTAGAATGAAACTATAATATATTGATAATATATGCTATGAACTCACCACGCTCATCATAGTATGGCGGAATAATGCCTCCCCGCGATTGCATTTAGTAAGGTACACTCTGTTCTGGTTCATCCGGAACGAAGTATTTATACAGATGTCTGAAGAAGCCTGGAAACGATTTGAACCGAAAGAACATGCTAGTTATTGGGTATTAACTTACCAAAACAATTTTCGATGTCACCAGATGGAAGGAATC
>Ga0307513_10011239_pt1 | contig 11143 bp, 9 predicted proteins | sample 15_EM_MG_FD_202174 | JGI IMG/M metagenome (GOLD analysis project Ga0307513, IMG submission 202174) | Populus trichocarpa ectomycorrhiza microbial communities from riparian zone in the Pacific Northwest, United States - 15_EM | ecosystem: Host-associated > Plants > Roots > Unclassified | place... | reverse complement strand
CCTTCCCCCTTGATGGGGGAAGGATACGGAGACTTGGTCCGGCGCAGCCGGGCCTAGTCGCAGTTGGATGGGGGTGATGTTTGGCGAATGGCTCTACGCCAAACATCACCCCCACCCAGCTCCGACTAGGGCCAGCCAAGGGGCGGGACCAAGTCCGCACTCCCATCAAGGGGGAGGGACGTGACCCCCATCCTCTCCGATCCCCACCGCGACATCCACATCGCGCCGATCCGCCATCACAGCCCGGCCTGCGCCCAGCACCTGCGGGCAATGATCGCCGAACTCGCACCCGCGATGATCCTCGTCGAGGGCCCCAGCGACTATGACGCGCTGATCCCGCTGATCGTCGACGCCGCGACCAGGCCGCCGGTGGCGATCGTCTCGATTGCCGACGCCGGCAGCGGCCGCGCCGTCAGTTACTTCCCGTTCTGCGCGCACAGCCCCGAATATGTCGCGCTGGTCGACGCCGCCGCGCGCGGCACGCCGGTCCGCTTCATCGATCTCCCCGCCACCGACAAGGCGATGCTTGGCGACGCCGATGACAACGAAGACGGCGCCCACCCGACAACGCGCGACGAACAGCCGTTCGACAGCAGTGCCTATGTCCGCGCGCTCGCCGACCGGCTCGGCTGCCGCGACGGCAACGAGGCATGGGACCATCTGTTCGAGACCCGCATCAGCAGCGGCGATTGGCGCCGCTTCTTCGCCGATGTCGGCCAATATTGCGCGCATATCCGCGAGAGCACCGCGCGCGGTGCGATGGAGGCCGACGGCACGATCGCGCGCGAGGTGCGGATGATCGCGCATCTCGCCGCCGCCCGGCGCGACGTGCAGGGTCCGGTCATCGCCGTCGTCGGCGGTTTCCACGCCCCGGCACTCGCCGACGCGCTCGCCGGACTCGACACGGTGGCGGCGCCCGGCGCGACCGCGTCGGCGCGGCCGCCCTATCTGATCCGCTACGGCTATCGCCAGCTCAACGCGCTGTCGGGCTATTCGGCGGGGCTGCCCTTGCCAGGCTATTATGCCGATCTGTGGGCGGCGGCGAATGGCGGCGGTATCGAGACGCTCGCCCACGACATCCTCACCCGCTTCGCCGCCCATGTGCGCACGGCGCTGCCCGGTATCGGCCTGTCCGTCCCCATCCTCGTCGCGACGCTCGAAAACGCCCACCGCCTTGCCGATCTGCGCCAGCGCCCCTGGCCGATGCGCGACGATCTGATCGACGCCTGCCGTTCGACTTTGCTCAAAGGCGAGGAGGGCGGGGAGACCAGTCCGGTCATGACCGAACTCGCCGCCTTCCTGACCGGCTCGGCGATCGGCGACGTGCCGCTGTCGGCCGGATCGCCGCCGCTGGTCGAGGCGGTTCGCGCCCGCGCCCGCGCCCTCGGCTTCCGCCTCGACGATGGCGAGCGCCGCACCCGCGAGCTCGACATCTACCGCAACCCGCGCCACCGCGCGGCGAGCCGCTTCCTCCACGCCACCGTTTTCATCGACAGCGGCCTCGCGCAGCGCACCGGCGGCCCCGATTTCCGCTCCGGCGTCAATCTCGACCGGCTGTTCGAAAGCTGGTCGGTGATGTGGTCGCCCTTGTTCGAGGCGCGGCTGATCGAGCGCGCCGCGGATGGTGACTCGATCGAGGAAGCGGTCGCGACCCAGCTCGACCGGCAGGTCCGCGCGCTCGAAGAGCAGGGCCTCGGCGGCAGCGCCACCGCCGCGATCGATCTGTTCGCCACCGCCTGCCAGGCCGGCATCGCCGCGCGCGCGGTCACGGTGCTGCCGCTGATCGAAACGCATGTGACGCGCGATCCCGACCTCGCCTCGGTCGCTGAAGCGTTACGAGATCTCGTCGCCCTTTGGCGCAACCGCATACCGCTGGGGTTCGACGACGGCAGCGCGATCGAGGCGCTGATCGGCACCGCGTGGCGGCGCGCTCTGTTCCTGCTGCCGGGGCTGGTCGACGCCGGCGAGGACCGGATCGCGCCGACGCTCGCCGCGATGGCAGTGCTGCGCGAGGTGGTCGGTCTCGCCGGCGATGCGCTGCCGGTGCTCGATCCTGTGTTGTTCGACGAGGCGGTCGCGCATCTGCTCGATGCCGAGCTCGATCCCGCGCTCGCCGGCGCGGTCGCGGCGCTCGCTCTGCTGTCGGGCCGGCTCGACGACGATGCCTTCGCCGCGCTTCTGTCGGGCGAGTTGCGCGGCGCCTATACCGAGGCGGCGCGGCGGATCGCCTGGCTGCGCGGCGTGATCGCGATCTCGCGCGAATTGCTCGTCCGCGTACCCGCGCTGATCGACACCGCCGATGCGATCCTTGCGGGCCTCAGCGATGAGGATTTCCTCGACCTGCTGCCGCATCTGCGCATCGCCTTCGCGCAGCTCGATCCGCGCGAGATCGACCGGCTCGCCTTCGTCGTCGCCGGCCGGCACGGTGCCGACGCCGCGAGCCTGGTCGCCGCGCACGCGATCCCGATCGCAGACTATGAGGCCAATCTGCGCGCCGATCGCGCGGTGGCGGCGCTGCTGCTGGCGGACGGGCTGTGAGCGACACCGCGCCGCCCTCGCTCAAGCGCTGGCGCCTGGTGCTCGGCCGCTATGCCGATCCCGCGTTCGGCGACACCGGCCTGGTGGGCACGGAGCGGCGGATGGATCGTGCGCTCGATTATCTCTATGCGCGCGAACTCGCGCAACGCGGGATGCGCCAGCAGCGCAAGCCCGGCTTCGGCAGCCTCGATCCCAGCAGCCTGTCGGCGCTCGACTGGATCGGCGAAATCCGTGACCTGTTCCCGCGCTCGGTGATCGACGTGCTGCAGAGCCACGCGATCGACCGGCTCGGTCTTACCGAATTGCTCAACGATCCCAGGACGCTCGACGCGCTCGAACCCAATCGCGATCTGCTCAAGGCGCTGATCGCCTTCAAGGGCCGCGCGAGTCCGGCGGTGCAGGACAAGATCCGCGCCGTCGCCCGCAAGGTCGTCGAGGACATCCTGCGTCGCCTCAAGCCGGCGATGGACCGCGCCTTCACCGGCCGCCGCAACCGCTTCCGCCGCAGCCAGACCAAGCGCCTGCAGGACTTCGACTGGCGCGCGACGATCCGCGACAATCTCAAGAATTACGATCCCGCGCGCCGGCGGATCGTCGCCGATCGGCTGCGCTTCAGCGGCCGCGCGCGCCGGCAATTGCCATGGACGATCATCCTGTGCGTCGATCAATCGGGTTCGATGCTGGGATCGGTGATCTACGCCGCGGTGATGGCCGCGATCCTCGCCGGACTGCCGTCGGTGTCGGTCCGCCTCGTCGTGTTCGACACGGCGGTGGTCGATCTGTCGAGCGAGGCGGCCGATCCCGTCGCGGTGCTGATGTCGGTGCAACTCGGCGGCGGCACCGACATCGGCCGCGCCGTCGCTTATTGCGAGCAGGGTATCACCCAGCCGAGCCGGACGATCTTCGTGCTGGTCAGCGATTTCTGCGAAGGCGGCCCGGTCGCGCCCTTGATCGCGGCGGTGCGGCGGATGGCCTCGGCGCGCGTGACGATGATCGGGCTGGCCGCGCTCGACGATCAGGCCGCGCCCGATTATGACCGCGCCACCGCGCAGCGCCTCGCCGATGCCGGCATGACGATCGCCGCGCTGACGCCCGACCGCTTCGCCGAATGGATCGCGGGAGTGATCGGATGAGCCTCGCCGCAGCGCTGGCGCCGTTCGACGAGGCCGCGCTCGCGGCGCTCGCCAACAAGGGGATTGTCCGCCGCGCCGCGCGAGATGTCGAGGAGGGCAAGGTGGTCATCGTCTCGCGCGATGGCGATGCCGCCGAGGTCGCCGCCGATGGCGAGACGGTGCGGATCGACGCCGGCGGTCCAGCCAAAGCGCGCTGCACCTGTCCCGCGCCGGGCGTCTGCCGCCACAAGATCGCCGCCATCCTGTTGCTCCAGGCCGGCAGCGACGCCACGCCGGCGGCACCCGATGAGGATCGCACCGACGCGCTGATCGCCGAGATCGCGGCGATCCCCGAGGCGACGCTGCGTCGCTTCGCCGGCCGCGCGGGCTGGCGCGCGGCGCTCGAACTGGCCGAGGCCGGTGCCGGGATCGTCGCGGACGGCACCGCGCTGGTGATCCGGCTCGCCGGCGAGGACCACGAGGTTCGCTATCTCGGCGGTCTCGGCGCCGACGGCATGTTGTCGAAGGCGAGCCCCGCCCGGCGCAAGCCGGTGCACGCCGCCGCCCTGATCGCCGTCCGCCTTCGCGCCGGGGTCGAGCCGGACGCCGTGCCGGTCGAAGCGGTCACGGCGGAGGCGGTGTTCGTGCTCGACCCCGCTTTTCTCGCCGAGGTGCGCGCGGTGCTGGCCGAGGCCTGCCGCAGCGCGCTGTCGTTCGCGCCGCTCGCGCTCGAGGAAAGGCTGTTCACATTGTCGGTGTCGTCGCGCGCCGATGCGCTGCCGCGACTGGGTGCGATCCTGCGCGCGATCGCCCGCGGTATTCGCGAACGGCGGACGCGCAGCTTCCGCTTCGATCCCGACAGGACGCTCGATCTGATCGCCACGGCCGATGCGATCGCGCGCGCGCTGCCGGTGGTCGCCGATCAGGCCGGTCGCGCCGCTCTGCTCGGGACCGCGCGGCAGGTCTATGGCGATGTCGGCGCACTTCGGCTGCACGGCTTCGGCGCCGAGACCTGGGCGATCGAAGGCGGCGGCCGCGGCGTCACCGCCTTCCTCTATGCGCCCGATCATGATCGCTGGTTCACTTTGTCGCTGGCGCGGGGCGCCGGCCAGGATCCGATGTTCGATCCGGCGCGCGCCTTCGCCAGCGAGGCTGTGCTCGGCGCACACACGCTCGCCGCGCTGTCCGCCGCCGAACTCACCGCCGAGGGCGTCGCCGCGTCGTCACAGGGTCGCCTGTCGCTGGCGGCCGGCGGCCGTATCGAAATCCTGCGCAGCGGCAACATGCTCTCCGAAGATTGGCCCTGCGTCTTCACCCGCTGGTCCGCGCTTGCCGAACGGCTGCGCGCGCGCCTCGCCGGACGCCTGACCGCGCCCGCGCCGATGCTGGAGCCGGTGATCCTGCGCCCGCGGCGCACCGGTACGCCTTGGTTCGACGATCTCGCGCAGACGCTCTGCTGGCCGGTCGAGGACGAGGACGGCGCCTGGATCGCGCTGTCGGTCGCCCACGATCCCGATCGGCAGGCGCATTCGGATCATGTCGCGAGCCTGCTGACCAGCGGCTTCGGCGGCGCGATCGTCGTGGCCGCGACGATCGCGGGTCCGAAATTCGATCTCCGGCCGATCGCGCTGGCCGACGCCAACGGCATCCGTTCGCTCGACTTCGATCGCGCGGGCGCGGGCAAGTCCGGTCTGACCGGCCGGATCGCGGCGCTGTGGCAGCGCGGCCGCTCTGGCTTCGCGCCGGTGCCGAAGTCCGCCACCATCGTCCTGCTCGACGGTATCGCCAACGAGCTGACCGGCATCGCCGAAATCGGCTGCCGTGCACTCGGTACCGATGGCGACCATCGCCTCGCCGCACTGGCCGAACGCGCATCGCGCTTCGGACTCGAAAGCATCGCGGGCGCGGTTGGCGGCCTGCGCACCGCCCCCAATCTCGCGCCGGCCCTGCTCGCCGCCCGCAATCGGATCGACCAACTCCGCCGCCAACTCACCGCGCTGCCGCTGGTGGGGCGGTGAGCAGTGTTGATGCTGTGCGATCTATCAGGTGCAGTTCGACAAAGTCTCCCTTCCCCCTTGATGGGGGAAGGAGAGAGGCGGTGAACACATCAATCAGAAACCCCCGTCCGACTCTTCATCAGCGGCTGGATCCGCTCCCCGAAATCCACCACGCCAGCCACGAAATCATCGAACGTCAGCAGCACGCCGCCGGTGTTCGGCACCGCGGCCATCTCGTCGAGCATGCGCGCGACGCTTTCATAGCTCCCCACCAACGTGCCCATGTTGATGTTGACCGCGCCCTCGGGCGCCGCGAGCTGGCGGACGTTGGTGTCCTTGTTGTGCGTGTCCCTGGCGCCCTGTTCGGCGAGCCAGCCGATCGCCTCCAGATCGACGCCGTCATTATAGAGCCGCCACTTGGCCATCGCCTCGGCATCCGTCTCGGCGGCGATGATCATGATCAGCACGAACACCGAGACGGCGCGGCCGGTCTTCGCGGTCGCCAGCGCCAGCCTCTGGTTGTTGAACGCGAACGCGGTCGGCGTGTTGACGCCCTTGCCCAGGCAGAAGGCGTAATCCGCCCATTTCGCCGAGAAAGCGAGGCCGTCGTCGGACGAGCCGGCGCAGATGATCTTCATGTCGCCGGTCGGCTGCGGCCGCACCCGGCAATCCTCCATCCGGTAATAATCGCCCTTATAGTCGGAGACGCCCGTCTCCCACAGCTCGCGCAGGATGTGCGCATATTCGTCGAGCATCTTGTAGCGGTTGCGGAAATGCTCGTCGCCCGGCCAGACGCCCATCTGCGTATATTCGGGCGGTTGCCAGCCGGTGATCAGGTTGAGTCCGAACCGGCCATGGCTGACCGAATCGATCGTGTTGCACATCCGCGCGGCGAAGGCGGGCGGGATGATCAGGGTCGGGCAGGTGGCGTAGATCTTGATCCTGCTCGTGATCGCCGCCAGCGCCGCCATCAAGGTGAAGCTTTCGAGGCCATATTCCCAGAATTCGGTCTTGCCGCCGAAACCGCGCAGCTTGATCATCGAGAGCAGGAAATCGAGACCATAATGCTCGGCCTTCAGCGCGATCTCGGCGTTGAGATCGTAGCTCGGCTTGTACTGCGGCGCGGTCTCGGAGATCAGCCAGCCATTATTGTTGATGGGCACGAACACGCCGACCTGCATACAGGGACTCCCGTCAGGCGCCGCGTGGCACCGTGCTGGTTTCGAGGAAGGGAAGCAAGGCCGTGGCAAACGCCTCGGGCTCGGTGACGTTGCAGGCGTGGGCGCCGCGCGGCAGCAACGCCAGACGCGCCTCGGGCAGATCCGTCGCCAGCGCGCGCGAACTGGTCCACGGCACGAGCATATCGTCTTCGGCCGCGAGCGCGAGCACGGGCACGCGGCAGCCGGCGAGGCGGTCGACGACGTCGAACGACGCCAGCGCCGCGATCCGCCGTTCCATCGTGTCGGTGGCCGGGAATTGTCCGATCACATGTTCGGCCTCGGCCTCGAGCCGCTCGAAGTTGCGCGAGATCCAGGTCGCCGGATAGAGGAACAGGGGCTGGGCGCGGACATAGGCGGCGACGCCGCTGTCGCGCAGCAGCGCCAGCCGCGTCTCGAAGCAGCGGACCAGATGCCGGTCGGCGCGCGACCAGCCGTTGACCACGACCAGCCGGTCGACGCGGTCGGGCGTGTCCAGCGCCAGCGCGAGTCCGGCGATGCCGCCGGCGGCATGGCCGATGATCGCCGCGCTGGCGATGCCGAGTTCGTCGAGGATCGTCGCCATATCCGCGCCCATCGCCGCGATCGACGCATCGGGCAGCGCGCGGTCGCTCCGCCCGGTGCCGCGATGGTCGTAGAGGATCACGCGATACTGCGCGGCGAGTGCCGCCACCTGCAGCGTCCAGTAGGCGCCTGATCCCCCCAGTCCGGCCGAGAGGAGCAAAGGCGGCGCGCCTTCGGGGCCATGCGTCTCGACATGGAGACCGGCGATGATCATGGGCCGATATGCGCCACGCTGGCGATTTCGACGAGACAGTCGGGTTTCACCAGATCGGTCCTGATGCAATAGCGCGCCGGCTTGGGGCCCGGAAAATATTCGGCATAGACGGCGTTGAACGCGGCATAGTCGGCGAGATCCTTGAGGAAGATATGGTTCATCGCGACATCGGCCAAGGTCGCGCCGGCCGCCTCGAGCGTGATCCTGATGACATCGAGGACGTGTCGTGTCTGCGCCGCCGCATCGCCGGGGTGGAGCACGGCGCCGCCCTCGCCCAGCGCCAGCACACCCGAGACATAGACGGTGTTGCCGGCCTTCGTGCCCGCCGAATAGGGCGCGATCGGTGTCGGGAACTGCGGCGGGTTGATTGGTTCGAACGGCATGGACTCATCCTTGGTTGTCACGTCTTCATCTGCCACGTCTTCATCTGGTTCAGCGCCCCGCAGAAATCCGCGACGGTCGAAACCCAGCCGAAGAATTTTTCGACGTTGTAGACCGTCGCCTGCTGCAGGAAATCGGGGCCGAGATGGTGGGTCGCATCCTCGAGCATCACCCCGAAATATTCGAGGTGGAAGCCGTCGCGCAGCGTCGATTCGACGCAGACATTGGTGGCGATGCCGACGAACACGATGTTGCGGATGCCGCGCGCGCGCAGCGTGCTGTCGAGCTGCGAGTTGAAGAAGGCGCTGTAGCGGGTCTTGTGGAGGCTGATGTCGCCGGGCTGCGGCTTCAGCGCATCGACCAGATCATAGTCCCAGCTGCCGCGCGCGAGCAGCGTGCCCGCAAGTTCGGGCCGCTTGCGCATCGTCTTGAGCGCATTGGACTTGTGCCAGTTGGGCGATCCCGGCCCGCCGGCCTCGACATAGTCGGGATCCCAGCCGTTCTGGAGGTAGATCACCTGCAAGCCGGCCGCGCGTGCGGTGGCGAGCACGGTGGCGATCTTGCCGATCGTGCCGGCCGCGCCCGAAATGTCGAAGCCGGCCAGATCGACATAGCCGCCGGGCGACGCATAGGCATTCTGCATGTCGATCACGACCACGGCGGTGTCGGCGGGCGAGAGCCGGATCGGATCGGGCCGGGCGGGAAGCATCGTCGCGTCGGGCGCGGCCGATCCGGGCACGGCGAGGTCGTCGGACATCATCGGACGAGTGTGTGCCAAGCCCTGACGCACTGCAACATCCTATTCTTCGCGACTTATCCGGCGCTTCCCACCGTCGCGCAGGCGAGCAGCATCAGCAGGCCGGCGAAGCGGTTCGAGCGGAACTTGGCCAGGGCATCGCCGCCATCGGCCTCGCGCAAATTCATCACCTGCCAGCCCAGATGAACGGCCATCGGCAGCAGCGCCGCCAGCGCGAGCGGCTGCGGGCGAACCGTCCAGAACGCCGCGGCCCACAGCATCAGCGCCAGTGCATAGAAGATGCCGACGCCGCCGCGGACATGCCGCCCCAGCCGCAGCGCCGACGATCTGATGCCGATCAGCGCATCATCCTCGCGATCCTGCAGCGCATAGATCGTGTCATAGCCGATCACCCACAGGATCGAGCCGAGATAGAGCAGCATCGGCGGCAGGATCGACTCGGGCCAGCCGGTGACCGCTGCCCAGCCGACCGGCAGCGCCCACGAAAAGACGATGCCCAGCCACAATTGCGGCCACCAGGTGATTCGCTTCATGAACGGATAGGCGGCGACCGGTGCGAGGCTGGCGATCGCGATGATCGCGACGGTCCGGCTCTGCAGCGCGGTCAGCACGGCGAGTCCGACGAGGCAGAGCAGCAGCAGCCAAGCCCACGCCGCCTTCAGCGACACCGCGCCGCTGGCGAGCGGACGGGCGCGGGTGCGGGCGACCTGGCGGTCGAGATCGCGATCGACGATGTCGTTATAGACGCAGCCGGCGCCACGCATCGCCACCGCGCCGATCATGATCAGCAGGATCGCGCTCCAGTGGCTGACGATGCCGCCGGCCAGCGCGACGCCCCATGCGCCCGGCCAGAACAGCAACTGCCAGCCGATCGGCCGGTCGAACCGCGCGAGCAGCCAATAAGGGCGGATCGTGTCGGGCAACGCCGCGGTCAGTCCGCGATACTGGCTGTCGGGGACGATCTCCGGCCCCAGATCAACCGATGTCATTGGCCGACCATCGTCTCGGGCCGCACGACGCGATCGAAGGTCGCTTCGTCGACCAGTCCCAGCGCGAGTCCGGCCTGCTTCAGCGTCAGGCCGTGGGCGTGAGCGTGTTTGGCGATCTTCGCGGCATTGTCATAGCCGATCTCGGGCGCGAGCGCGGTCACCAGCATCAGCGACCGATCGACGAGGTCAGCGATTCGCACCTCGTCGGCCGTCATGCCCTCGACGCAGCGCTCTGCGAAACTCGCCATCGCGCTCGCGAGCAGGTCGATCGAGCGCAGCACATTGGCGCCGATCAACGGCTTGAAGACGTTGAGTTCGAGATGGCCCTGCATGCCGCCGACCGATACGGCCTGGTGGTTGCCGATCACCTGGGCGGCGACCATCGTCAGCATCTCGCACTGGGTGGGGTTGACCTTGCCCGGCATGATCGAGCTGCCGGGTTCGTTTTCCGGCAGGATCAGCTCGCCGATGCCCGAGCGCGGGCCGGAGCCGAGCAGGCGGATGTCGTTGGCGATCTTGGTCAGCGCCACCGCCAGCGTCGAGAGCGTGCCCGACAGATGGACCAGCGGATCGTTGGAGGCGAGCGCCTCGAACTTGTTCTCGGCGGTGAAGAAGGCCAGCCCGGTGAGGTTGGCAATTTCCTGTGCGATCGCCGCGCCGAAGCCCGGCGGCGCATTGAGGCCGGTGCCGACCGCCGTGCCGCCCTGCGCCAGCTGGTACATGCCGTGCGTCACCGCCGGCTCGATCGAGCTGGTTAGCATAGCCCGAAAATTCCTGGCCCAGGGTCAGCGGCGTCGCATCCTGCAGATGGGTCCGGCCGATCTTGACGATGTGCGCCCAAGCGTCCGCTTTCGCGGCGAGCGCCGCGCGCAGCCGTTCGAGCGCGGGGAACAGCGAATCGGTCGCGGCACGCGCGGCGGCGATATGCAGCGCGGTCGGGAAGCTGTCGTTCGACGACTGGCCCATATTGACATGATCGTTGGGATGGACCGGCGTCTTGCCGCCGCGGGTGCCCGTCAGCAGCTCGTTGGCGCGCCCGGCCAAGACCTCGTTGACGTTCATGTTGGACTGGGTGCCGCTGCCGGTCTGCCAGATCACCAGCGGAAACTGGTCGTCATGCCGGCCCGCGACCACCTCGCCCGCCGCCTGCTCGATCACGTCGGCCAGCGGGGCGTCGAGTCCATGCGACCGGTTCACGCGAGCCGCCGCCTGCTTCACGATGGCGAGGGCGTGGACGATGCCGATCGGCATCCGCTCGTTTTTGCCGAACGGGAAATTGGCGATCGACCGCTGCGTCTGCGCACCCCAATATGCGGTAGCGGGCACTTCGATGGGGCCGAAGCTGTCGGTTTCGGTGCGGGTTTCGGTCATCTG
>Ga0307513_10011238_pt1 | contig 11144 bp, 7 predicted proteins | sample 15_EM_MG_FD_202174 | JGI IMG/M metagenome (GOLD analysis project Ga0307513, IMG submission 202174) | Populus trichocarpa ectomycorrhiza microbial communities from riparian zone in the Pacific Northwest, United States - 15_EM | ecosystem: Host-associated > Plants > Roots > Unclassified | place... | reverse complement strand
GATCCCCTCCTTTAATGTTTACGCTATACTAGGAGTGCCAAGCTGCACATACCATTTATACCACATCTTCATTAGTCGAGGAGCAAATTATCTCAATGAATTAAATTACATTGCAGAGAGTAGTTACGATACAATTCAATATAAAAAATTTATGGAAGTTGTCTCGCTTGTTGAGAATGAAAACAGATAAATATGGAAGGATAAACAAAGCAGAATACCAGTATGTAACTCGATCTGCAAAAATGCCAAACACATAATTGTAAAATTGAGAGGCTCGAAATGTTGATCTTGCTGGGTTCGGCCACTGGTAGAATCTCCAACCTTTTCTAGTGATATTATATTGTGGATTATTTCAGACAAAAGTGTTAATGAAATGAACTTATGATATGTTTATTGGATACAATCCATTACATTCTTCCTTCCTCCCCTATATTTCTGCAAATGACAAGCAGTTCAATTGATTCCTGTTCTTCTGCTTCCATACAATCTACAACTTTCGCATCGATTCCTGCTTGCTTGCAAAACCATGGATTTACACATGACATACGAAATGAGATTCTTTTAATTTCAATTCTAGTGATAAATAAGCTAGTTTCTAGCCCATCTAGGCGAAATAATTTATTGGTATACATGGAATTTAACTTAAGTTCCAAAACTAGTAAAATGCTCGGATTATAGATTAAACGAGTTTACTAAAAAAAATTAAAATAATATCATTTTAAAAATAATTAAAAAGAATAAAATGATGTTACTTTGAAAAAAAATCTTAGAAAAAAATCAAATTAAATTTTGATAGAATTGACTCATCGACGAGTTGTTAAGTTTGATCGGGTCATCTCTTATCTAATTTTTTAAAGTCTGACTTGGATTATATTTCAAGTTGATTGAATTTCAAGTTAACCTATCAGATTAGATCAGACCAATTTTTTTTTTTTTTAGTTTAATGTGGGTGTCCGGGCCAGCTTGCGTGCACCTCGACTAATTCCACGGGCCCTGAAGTTAACGACCATGTAAGCCTCCAGTGACCATCATATGAGCAACCTAGAGCTCGAACCTGAAACCACAGAGGGAGCAAACCTCTTGGTCTCAAGCTGTTACCACTGGGCCACCACCTATATCAGACCAAATTTAATAATACTGAATTTAAGTATTCGCATCAACATCTAGTGTTTAATTTCAAAATATCATTTAATGTTGATGTATAGAGTTAACCATCTCAAGGGGAAGAGGGAAGATGGACCACTGGCTCTTAGATACTATACTGGATCGGTAGCTTTTGCGCTGTGAGCTAGATTAAAATAATTTTAACCCGAAATAAAAGTTTAAGAAACGGTTATGTTCTTAAAAAAATAAATGAATTCCAATAAATGAGTTAAATCCTGATTAATTTAGTATTACAATACAAAATTAGACAAAAACAACAAATAAATAAATAAAAATATTGCTCTAAACAAAGTTGAGCTAGCATGTGAGATTTGTGACTTGGACATGAGATATGTTTAGATTATATTTTTATTGTGTGTCGTAAGTCATGAGATTGAGATAATTCAATAGATTTTTTTTAGAAAAAAACCATAAAGCTATTTTTTTATTAAAAAAACTAATATCAAACAACGATATCAAAAAAATATCAAACCTTGTTAATTCTTCAAACCCATGATCCGGGGTCATTATATTAGGAACACTATACATGAAAAAAAATCACGAAGCTCAATCCCTATAAAATAAAATGTTAAAGGATGAAATTGAAAAAAAAATTACAAAAAAAATACCAATTAAAAGAATGAGGGTTAAAATTGACATAAAACAATAAATTAAAAGACAACAATAAATTTTTAATTTGGGAGCTAAATTGAAAAGAATAAAAACATTAACAAAAGAAAAAGAAATTAGAAATTAAAAGAATAAGAATCAAATGAAAAATATCAATACATGATAAAAAAAAATTAAGAAAGTAGATTTTTTTAACGTGTTTTTTTACATAAAAAAAATTCTTAAAGATAAATTGAAAAACTTATACACACACCTACTTAAACAAATCAAGAACATCTTGTAAAAAAACTAAAAGAGTCATGAATAATAAATAAAATTAAAATTAAAAAATAAATATACACCAACATATTTAATATCGCAACATAAGTTATTTACTCAGTTATATTTAATAAATTTGTTTATCAAAATTAATTTGTAATAGAAATTGATACACATATAAAGTTTATTTAATAAAATGAAAAAAATATTATGTAAGATTGAACATATTAGTCTATATAAAATAATAATAAGGTTACATGTAACTCCTAATAAACTCTTAAAAAATTAAATATATCCAACATAATTAAAAAAATATTATTATTTCGAAAAAGTTGTAGACTAAAGCAGACCAGCGTCCGAACCATCAAGAAAAGATTCTACAAACTTTGCATGAGCTTTGCTTAAGACCAATATATAGATCTCACAACTGACTCGATTTAATATTTTTTATTCCAAAAATAATTCCAACTGGCTCGATTTAATAGTTTTTATTCCAAAAATACTTTATTTCATGGTAACACTTTTTCATTTTACCTCTTTCTATTTTCTTTATTCTATTTCTTCCCCAAAAAATATATTAAATTTAAAACGAACATAAAATAGATAAAATCACTAAATTATCAGCACGCTTAAAAATATAAATATTAAATTTATAACTTCTAAGACTACGAGTATTAAGTAATTACTTTTGTTAAACTACAAGGACTGAGTTATAATAATCTCTTCAGAAAAAGTCACCACAACACTAGTGCTGAACTGGACTTTAAATTCTTCTGACACGTGTAAATAACATTTGTGGGCCCATTCTCTCCCTCATTGAACGCTACCGAGGTGGTTTTGCAGATCTAACACGTATCCACAAGCTAAGCTTCACCTCCATTTATTTATTAAAAATAAAAGTTCCATTATATATATATATATATATATAAAAGCTTGTTAAGTTTTTGAAAAATAAAATAGGTGAGAGTCCACCGATTTAAACTTGAGAAACACCTCACTATTTAACTTTTTTTTTAAAAAATAATTTTTTTAATATTAAAATAATATTTTTTAAATTAACCCAAATCAATTCATATTAATTCATAGTGCCCGATCCGAACCTTAACTAGATTTAATTAACTGGAGCTATTGTAAGTTAGCTCCCAGGTAGTTGTTATAATATTTAAATAGAAGATAATTATAACTTATTCAGTGAAAAATTAATTAACTAATTTTATGTTCTTAGAAATTAAAAGTTCAATTCTTATGTTTTTAATTTATTTATATTTTAATATTTTTTGTTTATATTTTTCTTTACAAAATAGAAAAATAAAAAATATAATATAGAAAATAATGAGAAAATAAAGCATCTTTTTATATGTAATGATATTAAATTAAGCACGATTAATTCTAGTGAAGGTATTATTTATCTTGTTTTTAATATTATAAAAATTAATTAACTTATTTTGATAAATTATAGAAATTTGGATAAACTTATTTCATCGGTGATAATTGGGAATGAAGCATGAAGTTATATTATAAAAAATAAGATTTTAATGAATTCTTTAAGTTAGTATTAATGTCTGGAAACTGGTCAAAAAATTGCAATTGACTGAAAAAAAAGAGTAATTAAAGGTTTCTTAATTTGCTTGCTCCACAATACTGTAAATCACCTTCAACCCACAAAAAATCTGATCTCACACACGCTTTTGTATGCTAATGAAGTCATGGGACATGACCATAATCAAAGGCATTTGAGTTGCGTTGTTTTGAGCTCAGCTAGCTACCTATGGCTAGCTAGTGTAGACTTCCAGTTCTTGATGATGATCGATCAGAAAATTCTGTAAAGTTGATGTTCTGTTGTTTTGAGCTCACCTCCCTGAGTTCTTGCGGTACATCTTGAACGTGAGCAAGCGTCAGCACTACTAAATTGTCTGCAGAGAGAAACCTACCTCTTGCTTAGCACAGCATTATATATATATTCAAGGCTATATATAATTCAATTACATCGCTTTCTTGCTTGCCTTGGATAGTTAAAAATAATTAAGGTATCATGGGAAATTGTCCAGCAGCAGAGGCAGCAACTGTTGTGATACAACATCCAGGAAATGAGGTCGAGAGGATTACTGGTCTGTTAGTGCTCGTGTAATCATGAGCTCCAATCCAGGTCACTACGTGGGACTTGTTGTAACATCACCAACAATGAGGACAGAAAATGGGTTGCCATTGAAACAGCTCAAGCTTCTTAGAGCTGACGATACTTTGCTCATTGGTCATGTTTATCGACTTGTCAGTTTTTAAGGTACACTTTTTTTAATTATTAATTCTTAAGTAACTAATTTGGAATTAATGTTAATTAAACTTTTAATTTCGAGTTTGCTGCAAAAAAAATGTGTTAAATTGGGAAGGCTGTTGAAAGAGAGTGGAGGGCTTGGAGTCGAGATGAAGAGGATGAGCTCAATAATCCCAGCCCGTTATCTAATCCTGACAACTCCAATTCCATTACGGTAAATGATCATTAGCATGTATTTTAATCAGTTTTTATCCAAGAATTAATGATAAATTAATCAATGAAATTAATGATAAGTTATCTTCCCAAACTTGAATTCATGAGTTCGTAATTACTTCCTTAATATATCCTCCACACCTATGAAATATCACAAAACCCCTAATAATACTTTTATTATTTTTGAAACTAGACTTCCTTAATCCCACCCATTATTTGCAAGGACAGATAATCATCTTCCACTTGGGAAAAAACCCTCCTCCTCATTGCTTTCCCCAAACCCAGAACTCAGAAGCCAATGGATACTGCAAAACCCTATGGGACCTCCGTTTCTATCTTCTCCGTTCTCCTCTTTTTCTATATATAGTTATTTGCCCCGCCTTCCCTTCCCCTTCAACTCTCTTTAGGTACCCTACTCTCTCCTTGCTTAATTTTTTCCTTAAAGTCTAAGAAATTTGATATTTAAATATAGTAATTATCAGAATTATTAATATATTTTTTAAAAGATTTGTACTTTTAGTTTCTTGGGGTCTTGTAGTTGTTGGTGAGAGTAGTAAAGTGCAAATATATCCTAGCTTGAGAGTTATGAACTCAAAGCTAGGGACTTTGGTGCTTTGCGAAAGAATTTATATCAATGGGTTGCCAAGGCTTAAAACACCTGAACAAGTTTTCCCATTCTTTGAAGCTCAAACTCTCACCTTCTAACTCCAGTTTTCGTAGACCCCATGTAAAGGTATGTTTTCACAGGTGAGTTTTTCTTTTACGAAAATGGCAATGCTTTTGACTGCCTTTTCTTACCTAGGCATGAGGCACTAGCTTTTGAGCTGGAAATTTAAGAGCCACTGATGTATTTTCTTTGCCGGAACGCGTCTCGTGCGATAGGGATGTGTCCGCTGGAAATGTGGGAGAAGATTGATAAGGGTGGTTCGTGGGTTCGATCCATGTTACCTTTTGACCGCAAGTTGTTAGATATAAGAATGGCTGGTGTATTCTCAAAAACCCTTGAGCTGTCGATTGAAGAGGGTTGGTTTTACCATTTCTGTTCTACCTGTTGTTTTCAGGAGTAACATGTCAGGTTTTTGGTACTTCATTTTTATGTTAGCAATTTGTTTTGCTATTGTTCTGCGATTTTCTCGTATCGTCTGATATTCTTAATCTTGGGTGTCATTATGCCAAGCGTTGCATCCACTTTGAGCAGGTCTTTGGTATTTTACTACAGCAGTACCATGGCGATTGGGATCAACCTTGTAATACTTGTGGTTCCTTTTCAGGTAGTGTAGTTATAAAGCCCTCGTTCTTGAAATTGTGAATTGTGATCGTATCAGTTAGTCATCCCTGTTCCATGTTTTTCTTAATATTTGTTGAACGTGTAAATGAATCCTTGGAGTCAAAATGCATTCCAATAGGCATCGCTAATACTTTCTAGTTGTTCCTTCATATGTTCATTTCTTTTTTTGTGTTATTTGCTTCTTCTTGTTGTTAGTTCAAATTGGTATCCTAATTATTAGTGCCACTCTAAATGATTTGGAGAAGAAAGTGTGAATCACTCTAATTGGATCTCTTGTACAACACTGATGTTCTATGAGCCTATTCTTTACATCATTGGTATAAGGTTATTATTTATAGAAGAATTGGATTGTTGACAGGGGATGGAGCTTCTGCCAACAGGTCAAAAGAGCTCGCATGCAATTTTCATGTACTAATTCCTTGTGTGTATCGACTTTCTCATTTCACGTTCAGTTTTTTATTCACCATCAAAAGAAGGTTCATTTTTATTTTATGATGGTTGTTGTTCAGGTTGGTTTGGAAACTTTTCTCTTTCGCTACTTGCCCAGATTGTTGCATTCAATACTCATGGAAATGGGAATAAGCAAAGACATGCATTATCCTGTATGTATGCTATAAGTATTATGATATTGGGCTTGTATCTCTGTTCTAGAGAAGATTATGGTTCTCCTTTGCTTTTGTAAACTAGTTAACATTTAGGCTCTGTGCATTTTTCAAGTCTGAAGCTGTAAACTTTGTTACAAAAAAAAGCAGTTGTTTCCTGGATGCAAGCAAGGGTCCTTATGTTTATAGATCACGTATGTAAGGCTACCCTAATTCTCTCTGGTGATATGTTTCCATAGAAGCACTCAACTAAGGGTCTCTATGTTTATAGATCACACATGTAAGGTTGAAATTGCTATGATGGTAATTGAAAGTTTAAATTAATACCAGTTCCTGTTTAGGCTTGCTTCTAAGGAGCTGATATTTCATCATGGAACAACTTTATAGAGTTATTGCATCTGTTTGATGCTCTCAATCACTACAAAATGCTTTGCCAATCTGTGGCTAATGGTTTTAATCCATGGGCCAAACTCTTTCATGCAGTTGACTGTAGATTACATTTTTCGAGCAACTGAAAAAGCTATTGAACAACACGTTCTTGTTGGTTTCATTATCCTGCTGACCGTGCTTAATAAGCTTGTTGAAACTGTCCAGCTTCATGCCTGTGCTGGCAGACAAGGTTCTACTGCTTTTAGATATTCTTTGTTGGATTCTATCTTAATCTTGTTAGTATCTGTGAAAACTCAAACTTTCACCTATGAGAACCCTAGTTTCTTGTTACTGATGTGCTTCTTTGCCAACCTTGTTAGAGGAGTATCTAGTTCTTTTCTGGACATGCCTGTACCATGCTACTTAGTGATTACACACTTGTCAACTTCTAGTGGTTACATCTTTGTCTATACCATGTTAGAGGAGTCTCTTTTGAAGTGCGAGTATGTACCTGCAATGAGTTAAATTGACAATAGATGACCAGTGAAGACAAAAACTGTACCACCTTGCATCAGACCCATCTTTTTTCTATTGTATGTTGCTCTAACAGGACCTGCTTGAGGACTCTGTCGTTAACATGCGTGGCCATGTTTTCTGCTATCAGTGTGTCAGAATACTTGACAGGAGATGATAATACTTGCCCTGCTTCTGACTGCAAAGAACAACTTGGTTCCGATGTTGTTTTCTCTGAAGCTACTCTTAGAAGAAGAATCTCTGACAACCTTGATGTTAGTTCCTCAAATTCCACATTTGATGATACATCAATGAGTCCTTCAGCATGAGTATAGTTCCTCAAAAATCAAAGCTGTTCTTGAGGTTCAATCCCATTGTAAGGTAGAGAGTCCAATTTCAGGATTTAATGGTTCTACAGGATCCAGTGCTACGTCGATGGCATATTCAAACTCGTAAACTGAAGGACCAATAAAAGCAATTGTTTTCTCCCAGTGGACTAGCATGTTGGATTTGGTTGAAATTTCACTGAATCAGTATTGCATCCAGTATAGGAGGCTTGATGGGACACTGACTTTGAGTTTAAGAGACTGGATTGTTAAAGATTTGAACACTGATCCCAAGGTTTGGCCCCTACCTCATGAATTCTTGAAACAATCTTAATTCCGGAAGGTGTTTTTTCATTCGTTCTCAATGAAAAACATGTTAATAATCAAGACCTCTACCTGATGAATGGAAAGAGTACTGTAACATTATTGCTGATGCTTTAATACTGATCTCCTCTGTCAAATTGATGATGTTGTGCATGATAATTATTGTTGATGCTTTAATTCTTGCATTACATTCAGCATCTGAATGATTGAAATTTATTGCAGGTCACTGTGATGCTGATGTCCTTAACGGCAGGAATCCTAGGTTTGAACATGGTTGCTGCATGTCATGAAATCCTTCTGGATCTTTGGTGGAATCCAACCACTGAGGATCAGGCTGTTGATCGAGCTCATAGAATTGCACAGGTTCGTCCTGTTAAAGGGGATTCATTCAGCCAATTTGACAACAGTAACATGACTTACGATAGAAGATAGAATATTAGCTCTTGCAGTATTATTTCTTTCTACAAGCATTGATTCCGTCCCTAAGGTTTTGGATGACTTTTTAATCTTGTTTTTGCCTTTTGGTCGCTGGAGAGTCTGGATCATATGTTGCTAGGGTTAAAGAGAGAAGTTTTTCTTCCAACTAATTATGAATCTTTAGTTTCCCATTTTCTTATCTCTTCTAAATATCATAAACCAACAACAATCCAGAAAAGCCAGAAAATATATCTGGGAGTTAGGAGGGATTCTGATAATTTATCTATGTTGAGGTTGTCATGCCATGCACAGTATAAATCCAAGAGAATTGCCTTTTGCTTTATTTTATATCAAGGGAAGTGATTACAGATAAACATCATCGAGGATTAATGATACTTGCAATAAAATATGAGTACATCACATCAAGGTGGAAGGCAAGTATTGAAACAAAAAGGTAATTAGTTGATTATGGTCCTATGGAAGCGGCTTTTAGGGTTAAATTTGGAAACAGCATTACCATTCAACATTTCATCTTCAAATGGCTACTCTTTACTTGACATCCACGTTAACCTCTTTAAACTTATCAAGAAGGCAACAAATTGCACTTCCAGGGTGGTAGATGGTCATGACAGTTACACAGGTGCCAGAGGCTGAAGCCTTTGTAAATGACAATGAGAATATTACTTGTAATCTTGAAGTGTGATCTATTTATTATCTAATACTTTTGCTCGTATATGCATTTCTCTGTGTTCTTATATTGAAAATGTGACCATGGTTTTCAAAGATAATTTTCTTTGCTGCTGACCACAATTTGCTGGAAGAGAGCAGAAAAATGGTTGCATCTGCATTTGGCGAAGATCAAAGTGGGGGTTCAGCTACTCGTCTTACTGTGGAAGATCTCGAAGTGGGGGTTCTAGGACACCCCCCCAATTCATTCACTTTGCTTCTCATTGCCATCTATTTCTAACTCAACTAGGAAAAGAGTCCAAGAATTTTGAACAGTTAGGAAGCCAGGAGGAAACCAATGGCTGCACTTGTGAACACCTGCCCATATTGTAGCTCAAATCAAAATCGTGGGGACTGGCATGTTTTTGGGTGTTTTCTTTCTTGTTTTACGAGGGCCATAATTGGCATTTATGTTCTCTCATCAAGTGCAGAGGACACCGAAGGCAGAAATATTTGTAAATATTATTATAATTGCCTAAAATATATCAAGCAATTAGTTTGTGCAAATGCATCAAGTGTGTGGAGTGTGTAATATGTAAATACAGGTACACAAACCTGGTCATGAACTACTGGTTTGAAGGCAGATAGAAGAGGAAAATGGTATAGAAAGAAGTCACTTTGAACATTTTTGGTGATGTTCATGACAGTTTCGACCCATCTTTCTGAGTATTAGGTGGAATATTGAATTTCACTTCAATTGTCAATATATATAGCTTAATGAAAATTGAATTCCTAAATGTTGAGAAAGATGTCTAAAATAAAATAATAGAAGTAACATAGCATACAAGCAATAATTCACATCCATTCCTATATTTTGGTGATAAGCCGTCAGCTTCATCCATTTTGGATCTAGTTGTCCCCTTACTTCTTTCCAGGCCTTTCATTTGTTTATGTATTGCTTTTGCATCTTTTTCTTGTCTTTCTCTGCCTTTCCCCTGTTTCTGTAGTTTAGAGTGGTGGGTTCTTAGTTGCTTCTCTTGGAGCTTTTCATTCGAATGGCTTCGCCTGTGGATTCGGTGAGCTTGTGTTGATCCAGTTTCAAATTTGGTTGCTGTCCTTTTTTGAGATCTGCACTCTTTGGATCATCTTTGAACTTTTATTTCTACATTTGTGTTGTTTTTCAAAGGATTTTCTCGCCCTTCTCATTTGCAGAAGTTCCAGCTGAACAACTATGGTGGTTCTTTCCCACGCACAGCGCCTATTAGAAAATCTTGAGAGAGCATGTATACAATTAATCATTGATTAAGAAGGAGCATATAATCTAGAAGTTAAAAATCATGAGATCTTTTTTGAAGGGAATATGTAGCAGAAGAAGAACCTTACTTTGCAGGTGCTCGGACAGCTCCCGCATGGAAAATACTGTTGTCCTTTGGTTTGATTTTGTTGTTAAATATGAAGCATCATGCTGGGAGATTGAAATGCAATTTTGGAGTGACTGTGTTCCTCTTCATAAGCCACAACTAACATGCTAGGATCCTCCAAGCTCCTCTCTACATGTTTTCTTGCAGGGCATCCCCTTTTGCTGCTGCATTTACTCTCCTTTGAAACCAAAGAATGAATTAAAGAGATTTTAGTAAGCAGTTTTAGTGGTCTAGGTAGCTTTACTCTTAGATAGCCAAGTTAGTGTCGAAAGCTTGTGTTCAGTAATGAAGATTACAAAATCCAAATTGCAAATCCGCATTCTCCACGGCCTGCTTTCCCTGTTCTTCTCAAGCCATGGAACATCGATCCGATAATCCAATGGGCAGGCTGGGATAAGGAACAAGATGCCACTATTTATAAAGCTTTCCTAATTGCAAGAAGATAACCATGAATTAATAGCAACATATTATTTAAGATGAAGGTAGATTTACAAGACAAAAAGTACAATTCTTCTTCAGATATTTGGAGTACATCAGCATAATCATCTATTCAACAAGAACATTAATTGTTCTTTCTGCAATTACAAAATTGAGCTTTGAAATTCTCTTCCTGCCCAAGAACATCATCAACATATATAACCTCATAAAAATCGAATACTTTAAAGTTAAATAACAAAATCAAATATAAAATAATAGAAGTGA
>Ga0307513_10011237_pt1 | contig 11145 bp, 13 predicted proteins | sample 15_EM_MG_FD_202174 | JGI IMG/M metagenome (GOLD analysis project Ga0307513, IMG submission 202174) | Populus trichocarpa ectomycorrhiza microbial communities from riparian zone in the Pacific Northwest, United States - 15_EM | ecosystem: Host-associated > Plants > Roots > Unclassified | place... | reverse complement strand
AGCAATACGATAGCATAGCCTATCTGACTCAGAGACAGTGGCGGAGCTGAAATCAAATCAAATAATCCAAATATAAATCAACTAAACATAGGAGATCCTGCACTGCCCGCTCCTGTGTACCGTTACCAGAACATGTACACATGTTACAGTTCCTAAGACCGAACTCATCCACTGCAGGACTCCTCTTCAGAGAGACCCTGCTGGCGCCCCTTCCCTACCCCCGATTTGCCTGGAAGGCCAGATTTCCCCCCCCTTCCCTATGTCAGATGAGTTGGGTACCGGTTTACACCTAACCTAGGGTCGTGGGCGCACCTCTGCAAAAGACTTGGACTGGCTCAAGGGGCCTTCGCCACTATCAAAAGACTCACCCTGCCTGGCTCGGGCCTCTCTCCTCACCTCTTTCACTGCGTAGAAATATCCCTACTCCGCCTCACCCTCCTATATGGGGCTGACATCATAGTCCCTAGCAGAGGAATGCTTACAAAGATGGATATCTACTGGCGTCAAGTCCAACGCTGAGTCTCGAACTGCTGCAGATCAACCCGTATACCAATCCTGTCGACGGAAGCCTGCATTCCCCCCCTACAAGCTATTATCCCTCACAAACGCGGCATGGCAGTCCTAAGACAGGTTTGTGCTGCACCCACGATCAACCCTGCGGCGGGCCGCCCCTGCCGGACCTTTCCTTTCCTACTCAAGTACCGGGCCCCAAACTCGCACAGGGGACTCTGCACTCGCCTTTCCCCCAACGTTATGCTACTCTCCTGGAAAACAAACCACTCGCCCTTGAAAGTCAGGTCCCATCTCCCCGTAGATAAACTTGCCAACCTGGCACGACCAATACTTGGCTCCCTCTCTTTCACCCCTCTGGCAAATGCTAGCCCCCTCCTCCCCGAATGTACAGCACTCCCACCACACAATATCATGGCAAATGCCTACACAGCCCTCAAGGGAAGGACAAGACTAGTCCTCCTTGAAGAGTGGAGATGCCTGGCACTGCCCTCCCTATACTACACCTCCCATTGTCATTGACCCCCCACCCATTCATGGGTCTGGGAAAGTTTATAGCTAGCCGTATCTACCAAAAGAGAGCCCAGAAGAGCCACCTCGCCGCCCACCCATCATGGTCAAGGTTAGACGAATCCAGATACTGCCCCAGATGCGGTGAAGAGGAAGAAACCTTTAGCCATGCCACACTCCGCTGCCAGTCAACATCTTACCACAGGGAATACCTCCTCCAAGGCCTCTGTAGTGTGGGCCCTGACTCCCCCCTCTGGACTGATAAGGACCTACTCCTGGCCCTGGCTACCTTCATAAGAGCCACAGGGGCCAACTACCTACCTGACATCCTCCCTTTCCTTCCTCCCTCGCTGGCCTCAATGGTCTTCCCATCCTCACTGGCTTCGCACCCTCTGGCCCTTTTTTCTTCCTCTCCACTATGCGCTATTTAGGTTTTCACCTCCAGTGGAAGTTGGTATTTTCCACTACTAGTAAGGAGTTGTTATAGTTTCCTATGATTATTCTTTCCTTTGTTAGCCCTGTATTGGCGATGTGTTGAGCACTTGACACAATTTGGAGATGATTTTATAAAATTTTCTTTAGTTTTTTGGTTGATTGAGATTAAGGTTTTGTTTACACTATAGCTATTACTGCATGCGAGTTCTTGTACCATAACAATGAATACATGATATAAAAACCAAAAAAAAACCAACCAAGAGATAGGATCTTCACGCAACCATCTAAGTACTTTTCTATACTTAAGATTGCAATACGATTACTCTTTTTCTCTTTATATACATTCCTCCTCTACGAGAACCTACCTCCTAAAGAACCCTGAGACTATTGTGATAGTCTGAGCGACGGGTTGCCTGAGATAGAACCATTGTGATAGTTCTCTCAAGCACGACAATCCACCCTTCTTACTATATGATGAAATAGTATCCTTTGACGGATCACTCAATACAAGCAAGCCAGTTCCGTTCTATCTGAAGAGATATTACCTTCCTACTCCTTGGTGCAAACACATGAGACTCGCTTATGCAGGAGACGACTGCCAGTGTTGTTGCCTGTTGCATACCTGCTCAACAATATGATTGTTACACAAGGCTTGGCACTGTTCTCAACTTCAACTTTACAATCTTGCATACCAAACTGTTCAATAATTCTTTAATAATCAGTCATGATTGCTTGGAGAGATATTTGAAAGAATTCTGAGCCAAAATATCAAATTTTTAAATCTCTCACTTCTCTAGAATGGGTTGAATGGAAAGCTTGAAGTAGCATAGTTTGGGTTGTTACATGCCGTCCTACTTATCATAACTTTTGTCACTAGTCTCGTATTATCTGCGCAACAAATCCTTTCTAGAAAGATCAACAACAAATACATCAGTTGTTATCCAATTGAGGATTTGATACCAGACACTTCAGAAGCCTGTGGTCTTTTTAATCCAAAAAATAATATTGTTATTTTTCACACTCTTGGATATAAGTTAGAAGTTGCAATAAACAGTATTTAAAGCTTATAAATATTTTTTTTAAGCTTATAATATACCCCACATGCCTCTAAAGCTTGCTAAGCAAAAAGGTTAAATTGTTGGGTGTTGGGTGCCCATGTCAAGGTCTGGGTCCTAGACAAATGTGTTCATATTATGGTCCTAAGTACCACTAAGCACCTTTTGAGAATGACATTTTACATGAGGTGCCCAGATAGGATCCGTTTCTTTTGTCCAGACTATACTCGAAGGTGACAGGCAAGTATAAACAGGTGTTTCTTTTCTTAGCGAAAAAGACAGGTTGAGCTAAGCATAAATTCCATCATTGGGGTGCGAGGTATTATGAAGAGTTAACCCAAATAGGGCAGGGGTATATTTGACTGGCTAACCTTAAATAACTGCTCAATAACTTTTTGCGAGACCTTGGACCCGTCACAAAAGCATCCAAAACTGTCACTCTTTTTGTTAGAAAGCGGTCCCACATCTTGTCTTCCGGAACAATGCATGCCGGATTATCTATGGGGCTCTGCAAAATTCCAGAATCCGTCCTTCATTATCTACTGCGAGTGGGGAGGCTCGATCTTAGCGGAGAAGCACGAGTGCTATATTGTAGACGAAACTTTTCCCACCTTTTTATGATCGACGGGATATCATTGAGACTTAGATAACAAAGCCGTATGGTGTGTATTCTAGAATTCCCTCCTTTAGATAAGCGGCAAAAAATCGTAGTAGAGAAAAGGCTGCTCAGCCCGGGAGAGACGGAGAATAACAACCAGACCATACCTAAGCATGGAGCTCCAACGACAGGGCACTTGGTGCGATTATGCGAGTTCTTACGGTACAGTAGTACACAAGCATTGGAAACGACGGATTCCGCGTTCCACCTTGCTATGAATTGCGAGTTCCGGGGCTATGCAATTAAACGGCATTTTGGACTTAAATATATGATACCAGTTAACCATTTTTTCCCCGGGAGAGCCAAGGGTAGTATGCGAGCAAATCGGGGGATGAGTAGGCGTCAATTGGGAGCTCTCTTGGTGCTGAACCAGTGCCCCTGGCGCAGTGATTGGACCAGCGCATAGTTGTGTAACAACAGAGCCTTATAATGTGAGCCCCTCTCTCTTCCCTCAAACTCAGAGAAGGCGGATTCTCGTTGCACGCGATCGCTCTTCCTTCTCTCGTTCCCTTAGAGAGGAATTCGCGTAAGATAGGCAATGGCGCAGATGTCGTCGTCGTCGGGACACCAGGGGATTGGCGGTAATACTAACTCGTTTAACGTGAACAGCAACAATATTTTCAACTTTGGTACCGAAACAGACAGTGAGGGGCATCAAATTCTGCAGTGGCTATCGCCACTCGAACCACGACAACGGCACCAGGATGTGCGAATCGACCGACTAGATGGCGTGGGAAACTCGGTATTAGAAACCGCCGAGTTTAGGAAATGGTGTGATAAGGAAGATGGTTGCGATGAACCGGTGTTGTTTTGTTACGGGAATCTAGGGGTGGGGAAGACATATCTCAGGTAGGGGGGCCTCCTGCCTGGAGAAAGATAACCCAGGTGTCATTGACGATCTGCAAATGATAGCTCCCTGGTGATCGATAGCCTATGCGATCAGGCTATGGGAGATATCGCTGTAGTGGGACTCTACTGCGATTTCCGGGCCCAGCAGGAACAGTCCACCGCATGTATGCTGGGCGCCATCCTTAAACAGCTTGTTAGCAGGGGAGGGGTCCAGGAGCATGTACGGGAGGCTTTCCAGAAGGCCAAAAAAGAGTTTGGCGGCCGGGGCCTTCGGCTTCTCGACTTAATAGGAATTTTGAAGAGGGCTATTGCACCGCTAGAGCGTGTATTTATATGCATCGACGCTTTAGACGAATCCGCTCCGAAGCACCGAAGGGAGCTCCTTGAATCGCTGCGAGAAATCATTCGGGTGTCACCAAACGCGCGAATATTTCTTACCGGGAGGGCCCATATCGAACACGAAGTCGTGAAATGTTTTAGCGAGGCAGTTAGGATACCCGTTAGTCCTACCCAAGATGATATTAAGAGTTACCTGGAAATGAGGCTGGACCGTGACACTGATCCCGATGCAATGGACGACGAATTGCGGGCCGATATTATGAGAATCATTCCGGCGGAGATCTCAGAAATGTAAGCAAGAATCTTGAATATGCGCTGATATAAGTCGGAGCTATTGTTCGCTAATGGTGACCTCAAGTTTCCTTCTCGTTTCTCTAAACATGGATGCAATCCTGGGCGGGGTCACTATCCATCAGAGAAGGCAAAGGCTTGACAGGGTGGTTGAAGGGGAGAGCCAAGGCAACGCTTACGCAGTAACTCTATCACGAGTGGGAGCGCAACAAGGGAGCAGGTCAAAACTCGGTATGGACGTTCTAATGTGGGTATCACACGCGGAGCGGCCATTACATGTTGACGAGTTACGCCACGCCCTGGGGGTAGAGGAAGGATCTCTCGACTTGAATGTTCAGAATATTCCCTCGATAGAAACACTACTAACCTACTCTCTGGGGCTTGTCACTGTCGAGAAGTCCTCGTCTACCGTCCGCCTTATTCACTACACTCTGCAAGAGTACCTCTCCCGTAATTCAGACTTGTTCATTAAGCCCCACTCGAGGATTGCTGAGGTCTGTTTGACATACCTCAACTTTCGGCATGTCCGGGGCTTTTCGCCAACCCTTCGCTCGATCCCACCAACCATCCCTTTTGTCGAATATGCTTCCTGTTACTGGAGCACACATGCCGGACTGGGAACCACTGAAGGTGTGAAAAGGCTTGCATTGGAGCTACTCGATGGATATGATAGGCACATATCTTCAAAAATACTATTATTGCATAGGATGGACTCTTGGGACCGGCCTTTTGATCAGGAAGATAGCCCTAGGGGATTTTCAGGGGTTCACGCTGCCGCGTACCTCGGATGTCCGGAGATAACAGGTGCCTTATTGGAGATGGATGGATGGGATCTGTGTGCCGCTGATTTTGGGGGTAATACACCAATCACTTGGGCTGCTAGCAGAGGGCACGTGGAGGTGGTGCGGATGCTGCTGGAGCAGAGCGATGTCAACCCCAACACAGCTAACAAATGCGGCCAAACACCGCTCTTATGGTCTGCCAGGAATGGGCATGAGGAGGTGGTGAGGATACTGCTTGAACGGAACGACGTCGATCCCAACACAACTGACACCCAATATGGCCGGACACCGCTATCATTGGCTGCGGAGAGTGGGCACGCGAGGGTGGTGAGGATACTGCTGAAACGGGACGACGTCGATCCCAACATAGCCGACACCCAATATGACCGAACGCCGCTATCATGGGCTGCGGAGAGTGGGCATGCGAGGGTGGTGAGGATGCTGCTGAAACGGGACGATGTCGATCCAAACATAGCTGGCACCCAACATGGGCGAACACCGCTATCATGGGCTGCTGGGAATGGGCATGCGAAGGTCGTGAGGATGTTGCTGAAACGGGACGGCGTCGATCCCAACCTAGCCGGCGCCCAATACAGTCGAACACCACTATCGTGGGCTGCCGAGAATGGGCATGAGGGGGTAGTCAGGATGCTGTTGAAACGGGACGATGTCGATTCCAGCATAGCTGGCGACCAACCTGGCCGAACACCTCTCTATTGGGCTACAAGGAATGGGTATGAGAGAATTGCTGGCTTTCTGCGGGAGCGGGCAGGTTTGGTTCCTGGATATGCACATAGCCTTCTATCATCAGAACTCCCCTTTTCCGGGCCGTCCGGGCCATCTGCACCTCACCCCAAAAGGAGGCGGAGGGTTTGATATCTAAGGATAGAACTCGCTTCTCCCCCATCCTCCCGATCGAAATTCCCAGTTAGGGAATAAACTTTAGGGAGAAAAAATCCTCAGCCTGCCACCGACAGTTATATGACTGGTTGGGAGAACCCATTGCCAATTAGGAGAAGTGTAGGGGGTACCTCTCGAAGGCACAAACATTGTCTTGGGGGTCGTTGGAAAAAGGTACAGCCGGTAGCCAACTTAGCGCGGGGCCATAGCCCCGCAACAATAGGTCCGTGGGCCGCCGGCACATATGGCAGCACCCAGCTCCCCTACCGTACGATCGCCACGCTCCCTACAGCTCGCGTTCTTTATTGTCCCACCCTCCACCCCGACCACAGTACCAAGCGCCCTCGTTGTCATATCGGGATATATCGGTGGCAACGATCTCCGGTGACAAGGGCAGCGATAACTTCACCAATGCCTCTGGCTGTGGAACAATTCCACCAGTGGGTGTGACGGAAGAGGCAGTAGGGGGTTTCCTCCTGGTGTTCTTTCTGGATTCTTTGGTTTTTTATTTTTTGTCCTGTCAGTTAAGTTAATTCACTTGTGTGGCTTTCTAAAATTGGTTATATATGGGTTGGCAAGCTACTGCAGATGTCCAACCTTCAAGCCGCTTTGTTGGTGCGTCTCGTTATCTTATCAGTTCGTTCCAGTTATCCAATATCCTTCGACATCTCTTATTGTATTAATTAGGTCCTGCTAAACTAATTTTGTATATATCTGCCATAATATGGTCATTGACCGCCCCATTGACCTCTGTATTCGCTAGATACTCCTACTGCAGTATCTTTCTCCCTCTTGCTGTAGGAATGCACACTGTGTGCCACGTATGCGTTCCTACACCCCAATGATTTCCCTATGCTGCTTCCTTATACAGTACCTTGTTGAAAATGGTCGATTGCTGCTCACCATATTAACCCCCGGCCGCATATCAGTCCGGCGGCCCCGCACATATCCTATCTCGTTGTCTTTCAGACAAAGAAGTCCACCGCTCATGCGCCCTGGATCGATACATCCACCAGGAGCAAGTTTTTTCATGCCGCTCAGCTCAGATGCAGCGTGTACAGTTATCGTTCGACAAACCTCCGGGTATACACCTCCGATCGGTGAGGAGGAGGAGGATTCAGATACGAGTAGGCTACGGAGCCTGGAGGAGTTTTTCTTTGTTCTTTCCTTTGTTAGCATGATTGTTCTACACGGAAAGGAAAGGGAGACCTGCGTAGAAGGGCGGGAGCGAGCGTGGAAGATCCAAAGGCCAGCATAGAAGCGGGGGCGCGCGTAGAAGAGCGTGGACATATGTGGTGATCGATGGAAGGATAGGACTCGGTGGACGGAAGGATATTGTTGGTTTTACTTATACTTCTATCTTTGCCGTTAGTTATGTTAGTTAGTTGAGCATCGTGAGAGAGTGTGTTGTTGAAGAAAAGATTTTCCCCCGCATCTGTGCGATCGTTTAGTCTTACTCTTTGCCTTGGCATTTATTGTTTCGTTTCACGCCCGGTCACTCGCCGCCGTTATTCGCCATCCCCCTTTCTCTTTCTTCCCTTAAAATTTCTGCCTTTTAACCAGGCTCACTCAATCATCTCTCGTCTTGTTTGTTTCGCCTAACACAATTTATAACAATATCCATAAACCATTGGTGCTTTTCTATACTCTCTCTATGCCTACAGCCCCGCTAATCGCCCTTTGTTTCCCATACCTACCTGACCAAGCGATTCTACGCCTGTGAGTTATCAGCCTTGTACTTATATTATAGTACAACTTAAATAGTAACCGCGACGTGTTAAAAAGTGGGGTGGATTGTGTTGGAGGATAGCTCATGGCCTGTTTGGACATAGCTGTTTCGCCCCGTTGCCTCATACAAAAAACCGTCTCCCTTCGGTCTTTTGTATAGCGCAACCGAACGGGGCGGTGTATCCAAATAAGCCTAATAATGGCGCAGCGGCCGAACGCTCAAACTAGGCTAGGCCTGGACTATCCCCTACGTTAATAGTGCCAGATTTCCCTACATCATGCTAAATTGCAAACTAAAAAAACTAGCTTCCTACTTCTTCTAGAAATGTCAATTGAGTATGGTAATATCACAAACATTTCAGGTCAAGTTATGATACAGATCTTTTTCCATCAACAGGAACACTGAACCTGATATGAGAGTGATGTTATAGGAGTTGTGAGGTAATCCTCCTGTCTGTATTTACTAGCCAACATTGGGAGTCATGTGATACTTTACACCAATGAGGTTTCTACCAATCAAAGAATACCGTAAAAACTTAAATGATTAGAAGGTGTGCTACTATACAAGTATCAGGCAACAAGTATCTGAACAACATCCTTCATGGTGCTTACATCAACAGCGATTGAAATTTAACCTTCGGGTGACCTGTCAATTTTGGGGAATCAGCCATTCTGGGTCCATGATTCTTATCTCACGATAGCTTCATGGGTTTTCCTCCTTTTCCATCGGCGTGTTGAGCGGAAAATAAAGGAGAGTGTAACAGGTCTGGGGGTACGGTAGAGCTAGTAATGGCTTCTATTGACAGGGTGAAAAAGCACTCAGAATTCTCCTGATTACCAACCGACACCTTCTCACGAGAGTTCAATTCCTTCAACCCTGGTTGTTCAATGCGATTATTTGAGTATCTTTTGTCATGAAATGGTGAAGCCTAGTAGGAGAGACCCCATCATGTTCAAGTCATGAAGTCTGAGGACTGGGCACCTGTTTTACATTGTCGCGGGCGAAGGGGAAAGATTGATCGTGAGCATTAAATTATTGCACCTCGCCTGTTGTTTTTGGAATAGAGAACAGTAAACAGGGTGCTCTAGATAGCGTGAGGGGTAAAGCCAGTAAGTGTGTTTTGCTGAGAATGTGACAGGTCAACCCTGGGCTCGGCTATAGGTCATATCCTGTGCGAAGAGAAATCTGATAGGGTGCTTGATAAGTTTGATTGACCCCTAGACCTGCATCGGTGCAGGGGGATGTCATGCTAGACATGGATGACCTGCTGGGGCAGAGGCCTAGTGGCCCTGAGCAGGTATGGTGAAGGGAGCATTAATGGCGCTTGTGGGGCCAGGTGTTATTCTCGGCTGCCTTGAGGCTTGATAGCAGCCCGAGAGGACGGTCGGCCCATGTTGGTTATATTTCTGCTAATTCTGTCATCCTCGTAGTGGGAGATTCAATGGCGTATGGCTTAAGGAGCAAACAACAGGTGGTCGGAAGTATGCTGGGGGTAAGGTGAGGCCTATGGATCTTACTTATTTACTTTGGGAAACTAGGTTTTGCTACCCGTATCACTCTACTCCGGGGGTTGTTCGTTTAAGAAGTTTTGATTTTAGCATCCGTAGCGCCTATGGCGAAGAGATGTCCCAAACGCCTTATTGTTCTTGGTCTTGAGTATGGGTGGAGGAGTGGTCCTAGGTTTCTGGGTGGTTTGTTTTCAGAAGTGGTTTGTAAAGCCTTTGGGGTCTTGACACGGACTCTGTTTGTGCAGGTACTTCCACGATTGGGGGTACCCGGAAGGGTAATAATAGTTTTGTCTAATGCAGCACCATATGACGAGTAGGTGTATGGTACTATCCCTCCATCTTGTGGGGCAATAGATAGGGTGGTGAAGGCGGTAAGAGGGATTGTGAATGCGAAGATGGAGGTGACTTCGCAGAAGATGGGGATAATTAGGAGTATTTGGGCACGAAGGAGAAGAAGGAGAAGTGGATAAAGGAGAAGGCGGTAGCCAAGGAGGTAAGGGAGGCTGAAAAAGAGGAGGAGAGGTTTGAGAAGGAGGCTAATGCTTTCTTTTACGAGCCGAAGAATTGGGGTGGAAGTAGGAGTGGTGGGGGAGTGGACTTTGGTAAGCCGGGTGGGGATAGTGGGTTACGTTTTTAGGTGGATGGAGGTAGTTGATTAGGGTCACGCTTTAGAGTAGCTTAAGTACCCGAAATGGAAAAGGTTTTATAAAAAAAAGAAAACAAAAAGAATCCGAACATCAATCACCACATCGCTTACAACCACAGTCATTGAAATTGCACCTCCATGTGATCAGTCACATTAGTGGTTTTGACCAATCCGATTCCTTGGACCTCTCTCACGACGGCTTCCAGTCTTTAGTTTAAGAGCATCCTACTCTTACTCTAATTTCATCACTGGAAGATAGATTTATCTCTTCCATCTATTATTTTTACTTTCTCATCTTCCATTAACTACACGGTATCTGTTAATTATGGTTAAGTGAGGTTCTACTACGTTTTCCGCAACTAAGGTTGCAAAGGTGGGTTTGGTTGCATCGGCAGTCTTACAGAAAATCATGGACTTGGAGAAAGAAGTATCCAAGTTGCGACATCATATTTCTGTCTTATCGAAGAGGAATCACTTGTTGCAGAAAGAGGTGGATGGAAGGAGGAAAGAGGAGGAGGCGGAGAGTTCTGAGGTGGCTTTGCCTGAAAGGGTTGAGTAGGCTGAGCCACAAGTAGTGGCTGAACCCTTGGAACCGATGAGTGGAGTGATTGTGGCGGAGGATGAGGAAGATGTTTGGGTGGCGCCAGTGGGGAAGCCGGTGGTGGCTGAGTTAAGAGTAGCGTTGGTGGTTGATGAAGAGGGAGGACCTTCGGCAGTTGGTGTACCGGTGTCGGAGTGTAAGAGGAAGAGGGTTGGTGATTCAAGTGAGGAGGGTGGGGATATGGTCGGTGATGAGAGGAAGGTTGTTGTTAGGCGCACGGACTCCCCGTAAGGATTTACAGGGCAAAGTTACCCTACCTTGACGCACACGAACTTCGAAGGAAAAACATAACACCCCCCTCCAGCCCCGGCGTTGGGACGGCGCGTCATCAC
>Ga0307513_10011236_pt1 | contig 11145 bp, 9 predicted proteins | sample 15_EM_MG_FD_202174 | JGI IMG/M metagenome (GOLD analysis project Ga0307513, IMG submission 202174) | Populus trichocarpa ectomycorrhiza microbial communities from riparian zone in the Pacific Northwest, United States - 15_EM | ecosystem: Host-associated > Plants > Roots > Unclassified | place... | reverse complement strand
TTATAAAATGGATTAATAAAATGATTTTCAACTGGTAAAAATGATTTTATGGCTTCTCTTAGAAAGGTAAAACACATCAAATTAAACCTTTCTAAGAGAAGGGCCATAGGGGGTCACTGAAGTGATTATACCTGGGCGCTTTCATTGCAATTTTCATTGTTATATCCGGGCGATTTCATTGGGAATTTCATTACTCTACCCGGGCGCTTTCAATGCGAATTTCATTATTATGACTGGGCGCTTGCAATTTTCATTATTATATCCGGGTGATTTCATTGCGAATTTCATTATTATGACTGCAAAATTTATTATTATACTGGGGGAATTCCTTTCTCAGTTTATGACGTAGCTATTCGCGCAGCAAAAAAAATTTATATGCAATCACGCCCAACATGAATGCAGACAACAGTCAGACTACTTAGAAACTACTTCAGAGGACTTGTATCTATGCAGAATGGGGCTGTACTAGCCACGGCGACCTCTACAACAATAGATGAATATAGTATGTGATACATATCAGAGTGTTGAAACATACCTTTTTGCTTTCGCGGATTCAGCAGCATCTTCACGTGGACGTTTCTTCCCAGCCGGAGTAAGCTTCTTTGTGATCTGGTCAATCACCCACTGGACATCGTGTACAGCCGTCCATGCATGGAACGACGGACTGTCTGGCGTCAATCCCCTTACCCACCACGAAAGGGCCACAACGACGACATAGAGCCCAGATGACCCACCCTTGTGAAGTACGCGCCAGTCTTCATCCGTCGGCGCCTCGTAGTTGAAAGATCCATCATCGGCGAGCCTCCACCCAGGTTGGAGAGCAATCCACCACGCCATAAAGGAAGATGCGAATTCATCGACATCAATTTCGGGGGCCAAGTTCTTCTTCTTGCTCTTGATCCATCGGTTGACCTCCTCAGGACGCATGGTAGTCGGTAAATTCTACAGAAGGTTCAATAGCAATCCTTAATAAAATTGTAACGACGCACCCCATTGAGAGTGTTCAGCTTCTCAAACTTGTATAAAGTTTCAATTAACTTTTTCCACGCTGTCGCGTCGGAACACCCCAGAAGATATACATCCATATTGACGGCGACCAGCCAAGCTGGCGGCGCGACGACTGCCACGTCGGTTGATGATGATTGGCCTTTCTGACGATTCTTCACGTCGACCTGCATAGAATTCACATTATCAAGTGATTCGGTTCCATCTTTACCTGCGTCAGTATCCATGGAGGCTGGACTTGGATCATCCGTTGTAATCGATGGCACTGTCAGCGAGCTGGGTGTTGGCGGCGAGGTCGATTTCACATCTTGATGGGGGTCCTCGGCCCCGGATTCAGTGGATGGCGCAGCTGTCGTTGAATATGCTGTAGCATTCGAGGTGGGAGGGTCACCGGACGAAACGAGTTGAGGAAGTGAAGACGCGTCCGACGAGGCAGAGGCGTTAGAAAAAACGAGATCGGTCGATAAGCTTTGAATAGTCTTGATATCGCCAGCGCTGGCCACAGGTACGTCCTTGACTTCAAGTTGGTGAGAGACAGAATCAAGAACGAGGACTCCATCATTATTCTCGGAGATGGGAGTGGGTGTACTAAGGGAGATGAACGTGTCAGATTCGGATGATGTGACATCTTCTCTGCTTACCTTAGTCTTGCCGACGATCTCGTTGGTTCTTGTATTCCCTTCTCTTTATCTTTCTTCTTCTTTTTCTTCTTCTCGCTCGCACTGTCGTTTTCTTCATCGCCCCAGCCAAATTTATCCCCAAGCTCTTGAAAGAGCTTCTTATTTCTTGCAATATTCGCCTCTCGAGTACGTTCATATTCAGATTTTCTGCCACGTTTTGCTGAATTATCCCCTACAACAGCCGAAACGTTCGTCTCGTCATCACCAGTCTCGCCGTTGCCACTGTCGCCACTAATTCCCTCTTCGTCCCCATCTTGAGGTGTACTAGCCTTAGATCCTAGGCTTCGGGTACTGCAGAGATCTGGAGCTGATCGCAGTCCGGTAAGTTTACGCTCGTCTCTCGAATTCGGCTCTACTTACGAAACGCTTCGTGAAGGAAATCATCGAAAGTCGTGATGATATGTTCATCATATCCGTCTTCCCCGAGAAAATCTTCGAAGTCTTGGCCGTCGGGTGACTTTCCGCAATGCAACCTTAAGGAATATCCATCAGCAATGTAAATCAGGACCAGGGTGAGTGCATTCGTACATATAAGTTATGATCTTGCCATTCTGATCAGGTGCAGGCCCTTCAACGAGGAACGATATGTTCCATCCTGTTTGTTTCTTTATGGACTCTCCCCACACGGCAAAGGTGCGAGGCAGCCGACTGATGGCGCTACGGAAAGGTGAGTTATTATTCAACAGCGGACTATTAAACTTTCCTTACTCTTGATACGCCGTATCCTTGTCCTCCCCGTCAGCGTCAGTTCCTGCCTTCAACTCTTCCCGGCACTTCCTAACGCTGTCTTGTACAGCTTCGGTCTCCTCTTGGTACTTTTGTTTCATGAACGAATTCATGAACGTGAATCGGGTTTTGTCGGGCTCCTCGCCTGGGTTCTCCGCTTCCCATGTGCTCTTGTACGTTTCCCATTCCTTGTCAATGACAGCTTTCCACCGAGTCTCGTATGTCATTGAGTGGTAGACTTGCCACTCCTGGAGGATTTTCGGTTTCCCTCTCAATTTAAGGAGCCCGCGCGTTCCGTTTCTGGATGTTGCTCCTCGCGTATGGTTATGGAACCAATTTCTAATTCGCTATGCATCAGGTAAATCAGTCTTCTATGTGTATGGATGAGTTACGTTAACGTACGGTAACTTCATCAGCTCTTTTCTTCTGAGCAGCTTTCTCAACGCTTCCAGCTTGAGTGACTTCCTCTGGGGTAGCGTCAGGGGTAGGCCATGTATTCCTCCACTCCTTCAGGACCATCAGGAAGAACTCTTTTGAGGTAGTCTTGTTCACCTGCGCATTGCTGAACTCGGCAAGACGTTCCTTCAGCCAGTCTTCTTGGTTGGTCGTCGTCCACTTGCGGCGAGTCATTTCGGTGAAGATCAGATACCTTGGTTCTCCAGGTAGTGTTTATGAACGCGTATGAGTGCGTGTTGCAGGAAAGGGAGTGCTCGCCTCAATGCAACGTGGCAAGTTAGGCGCCACCGCCATTAGTTTACTTTTTTTTCTATGTAAATCGGTTAATTTTCAAACAGATCTACCTCCGAACTACGCTAAATTTCTGTGCCGAAGCCATATTTCAAGTCAGGAAACCTCTTGTAGTTCATTCAACATACCAGAGCGAGTTCGAAGGTGGTGTAAGTTAAGAACCAGCCCTCGACACGAAGTAAATTCACAGCAGCCATACGCACAACGAGCGTACCAACTCAACCCCAATAATCTTGATCCTTATCGTGGTGAAGGTTTGCGCCACTCCAGGGTCTAATTTATTTGTAAAATCGGCTGACATCTCAGTCATTTTTGTGGACCAAACACATGCTGGCCATATACCCCAATCTGCCAACTGACCTTTAGAACCACCTTCTCGTTTCCCCAAAGCCCATGAAAGGTACGAGCGAATTCTCCAATTATCTTCCTACTACCCTTAGTGAACAATGCCCTTTAGGACCACCTCCTATCAACTACGCTACGCACCCGAAGCGCTCCGTGCTCACGTTAGGCGGTACATCAACCACCTCTGCCACGAAGGTTGCTCAATCCGCCTCAGCACAAGTACCTGCTGCACCATCGGTTCATAGGTCTCGTTCCAGATCTCTATCCCCTATTAATATCGACCCAGAATGGTTGGAACTCATCCTCAATTCAGCCCCGCCCTCGCCTGACGCTCCAAGCTTCACTCAGACGGAAACGGCTCCTTCGACCACCCTGGATGGACAAGCCCAGACGGTTGATTCACTGGCAGATATTCTCGATGGTCTCTCAACCAATGACACAATCCAGCCCCCGCCGGCAGCAGCAGCTATCACAGGCCAATGACATTCTAAAATCAAGTATTATTCTGTCATCGTCGGGAAGTGTTGTGGTGTTTTCCAGCGATGGCAAGTCAAATTTCATATTTATTAAGTCACACTACTGACATCGAAACCTAGGTCGTATGTGAAGAGTTTGGTTGACGGCGTCCCTGGAGTGTCCTATACTAGCTTTAGAATTTACGAAGACGCGGCCGACGATTATGCCATAGCGAAGGCTGGAGGACATGTGAGGGTGGTGAGGAACCCAGGCGACGCGTTGAATTTCGGTCCTCTTTCTATGGCTATTATGTAGTCTTGAACTAGTTTTTGATTGTTGTATACACTTCGAATGCGTATGCCCATATTCTTTTCACTTTCTTGTTTGTGAAGACTTCGACTGAAAACCTGAGAACTATATTAATCTAACCCGTGAAATTCGACCTCGAACACAGGCTATAGGGCCTATCTTATTTCCAGACCTGCGAGTAAAGACTTACATCGTGCTTGAGCCTGTGTACATTCAGAAAATAGAACTATTCAAAGCCTGTACAAGAGATACATGTCTAGAATGTCATGATGAATAACCCGAGGTGAGGAAGGAAAAGTATTCTTACCCGCGTGCAATGAACCTGGAATCAAACCGCATGCAAACTCACATAGTACCAGCGCCTAATGTGAACGGACGGTAGACTAGAGCTATACTCGTACAAAGTAAAACCCTTAAATAAATGAATTACGAGTAACTTTTTTAGTCGGCCTGTAGTTTTTTGGCGAGCTGGAACTGCGTTGAGTGAAAGAGAGAAGTGAAAGAGAGAAGCACAAAACTCATCTATTCAGTGTTCCTCAATATTGACTCGGATATCCTTGTTGTCAGTTGAATATCAATGCCTCCATATATATGTATTTATATCACCTACAAACTCTTACATTCGACATACACTCGTTCTTCCTGGCCTTTGGATGCTTGAATCTACTCGGAGCGACTTGAACTTCAAGGCGTCAAGTTTCGAGTTCAAGTGAAACATCATTCAGGACCAGGCTTACCGAGTCACTGTGCGTACATTTTCCTGGCAATGTCTATTTTGTATGACAGGAATTGTACACATAATACTCTGTATAGCATTAAACTAAGTATCGTACAGTGGCTACTTCGTGTTAGCATTATGATTCCAGAACTCGAATACCATCCTACTACTGGTCCGAGCCGTCGGTTCTGAAGTTCACGGTAACTCGAAACATGTAATTACAGTAGTCGATACTTCTCGGCATTTCTTTAGCTTAAAATTTCGGGACCTCTTGAAGCCTGAAGACCGAAACAGAGAGATATCGGAGGTCGTGTAAGTAATCTGTACGAATGTCGGGTGATCTAATCGAGATTATGTAACCCACAGTTCCCAAATCAGGTGGGACGATTTCATCTTGTTCCCTGGCGATTTCATTCCTTCCCAATTCCCACATCACGATTTCTTTCAATCTTTCAGTCCTAATGTACACGTGCCCTTTTCTCTCGACTTCCAGCATTTCGCTCCTATGTCGAAGCGCAGAAACAACGACGAGCTGAACGGCCGCACGCAGGTGCCTTCCAAACGCTCTCGCAACCCCACTGGCTTCCGCGTTGCCAATCCACGATCTCAAAATCCTACACCCGCGAATTCATCGTCGTCTACGTCGACCACATCACATATCACGACGCTAGTTCTTGGCCATAACGGTCGTCTAACCGGCAAGCGCAAGGACAGGAGCCACGTCACCACCCAACCATCGCAGTCTACGCCACCTCCCATTCAGGCTGACACTCGATTGGAAGATGTTATGGCTGACGTGGCGGAACCACCTGAAGTTGAAGCAGCTTCTGTTGAGGTCCCAATTGTGGCGAAACCTAAGCGAAAGAGAGACAACAAAACTCGGGTGTGTAATCATTCCTTGGGCAACCATTAGTTTCCCTATTGACTTCTTTTTTTTTTTTGAAAGTCTAAACTCCTCGAGTGGCTCTATCTTAGGGATACGACTCTCGACGAGATCTTACGCCATGATGGACTAGGCGATTATCTTGGACATCAGCAATGTTGCGAATGCCATGACGAGGCCAGGGTTTTCAAGTGCAGAGATTGCTCAGGTGGAGGTCGCCTCCGCTGTCAAGCTTGTGTGGTTAGGGCGCACCAGGATCTCCCACTGCACCGTATTGAAGTAAGTTCATTTGTTACCGCTATGGAAATGTCGAGACTAATATTGATTCATATTTTAGCAATGGACCGGCCAATTTTTCGACAAGGTATCTCTTAAAGATCTTGGACTTCGCATTCAGCTTGGACATGCGGGATGCGCCTGCCCCTGTCCATCTCCTGGGCCTCCTGGATTCATCGTTTTCGATACTTCCGGTATCCATGCTGTGGGTATCGATTATTGCGACTGCCCAGGAGACGACGTACTTGACCGAAGAACGCAACTCTTGAGGCAAGGCTGGTTTCCGGCGACATTCTCGAGGCCAAACACCGTTTTCACTTTCGACTGCCTCGACACGTTTCATGAACATACCCTGCAAGGAAAGGGAAACCTCTACGACTTTTATCACCTCCTACTACGGAAGACCGATAACGCGAATGTTTCTGACACAGTTGTAAGTATTCTTTGGCGTCATATATCTTAATCCTATGTTCATGAAATTACCCCTTAGTATCGCTACAAGGAGATCCACCGAGTTTTCCGAATGTGGAGAAACCTGATGGCGCTCAAACGCGCGGGACGCGGACACGATCCGGAGGGCATTGGAAATACCTCTCCAGGTAGCTTGACAGTAGAATGTCCTGCATGCCCGCACCCAGGCCGAAATCTCCCGGAAAATTGGAGGGAAGCCAGCCCCCTTATGTGTGTAATATCTTCTCTTGTTCTCCTGCAAAATTCCTCATAGTTTTCGTTCAGGTTTCTTTATATTTTATATATCTCTATCGACGCAAACTTCAAGCTAAAGGGCAAGGACCGAGGATTAGAGGATGTTGAGCTGATGCCGGGATGGGGTCCTTTCGTTGAGGAGTCGGCATATCAAGATTTCATCGCGAATTACGTTGATCAGCCTAAAGTGAGTACTTTCTCGTGTTTCCTCGGAAAACTGTACCTGAACGTTCTCACCTAGATCAATACGTGTGAGTCCGAACATGACGCCATCGTTAGGGCCCAGACACGATGCACACCTGGCTACGCTGTCACCGGTGTGGGCATTGTGATCTGCTCTCGACATGCGCTTGTGCGGAGGAACGGGGCTGGCGACCTTCAGAAAGGCGAAAAGTACGTTCTATGACATAAAATTGTTCTACAACAACTTATTTGGCCCTTTAGGTATTGTAATATGGATTTCATTATTTTCGCGGCGCTTGTCGGCCTTATACTCCCATGGATCTTCATCACGTACGACATCGGTTGTCAGTGGTCGAAGAACTTCCGCAGTCGCATGTCAGAGTTCCCTGAGCACATGCAAATCAACCCGGCAACACGAGTCGACGTCGCTATTCCAAGCTGGCATATTAACGGACATGGAGAGCGGTGCCGAAAGGGTTTCTGTTTGGGTTATACAAGAGGGGCCGGGAGAACATGTGGAGAGGAAGTCGAGACGACTTGGTCTTCCACCAATTCGCTTGCGCCTAGCGTGAGAGAGATGGCACCAGGTGCTAGGCATGACACATTGAACGATCATTGGAACGGTTGGAACTTTCGTAAGATCGTGGGCTTCCGTACGTTCCATTCCGCTATCTTGTTTGATCATCAAATCTCACTCTTACTATTCTTAAAAAGGTACCTTGTTTGCGAAGCGTTTCCAGGAAGCAGTTTTGATGAGTGCTAAGCATATGGAGATCTTCGAGAAGTTCTCTGCGACATTCCCACCGGAAACTGTCGCACGATGGGTACGGATGGTTGAACGCTGGGAAGCCAACCCAAAGGCACCAAATCCGTATAACGAACCAGCACAAGGCGAGTGGTTTCCTCTGTATACTTTCGAAACCATGTCTAACTTACCTGCAGCCACCACCTTGCAGGATGTCCATCTCGATTTAGCACGAAACGAAAACCTTCAACTTGCAGCTGGACGCGCACCTCGACATAAAGTTTCGATGACGGCATTCTTCTCAATGGGCTTCGATATCGAAGATCAACAGTACGTACTGATGCCAATTGGTATTGATCACAGTCTAATGTCCTGCAGGTTTGTATTCAAGCGTGAACTCGCACGAACAAAAGGAAAGAAGACTAGCAAGCAGCTTGCTGATCTTGAGGAGAAACGAAGCGCTCTGATTCAACAAATCATCATCTGGAGACCCATCCAACTTGCTTACACCCCTCATGTTGCTGCCTTACTACCCTTGGTCCAGGGTGACGTGGCGGATACCGGCGGTCATTATTCAAATCCCGAGTCCACGCCACTATTCTTTCCTTCCTCGCTTCCCCTCGAGCTTCGCCAGCGCCCAGAACTCAATGATATCTGTGAAGCCGAACGCCGTTTACGCGAGGCACAGGCTGATGACGCTCTGGCTGATGTTCGCCGCTTACGTCGCGTTATCCAAGGTCTTTGGCAGTTTAAGAAACTCAATGTTTCGGGAACTGGAAACCGACCGAACACGCGGATGCTCGAGTCGTATAGCCAATTTGAGTCCAAACTCCAACGAGCAGCTAACCGTTACCGTGTTGCATATGCTGCCCTACTGGCTCTTGATCCAAGTGGGTCTTGGAAAGAGCGGCTAAAGGTGCTAAAGCCTACCGACCTAAGGGGCCCTGGAAGAGATCCTGATCATCCAGAGGATGCCAAGACATCTAATGGCCGATTTGAGCCATCGTGGATATGGCTGGTGCCACGGTCACCTCAAGAGCGGGGCGACAATCAAACTGAGGAGGAGTTCAACCATAGTATGCGGACTGAGTGGGCTCAGACTCGTGCGCACATGTGTCGGTGGAAGGAAGAACTGTTGATAATTCAAGAGGAGATGCGCCGGGTACTTGCGTATTTCGAATGGAGGTCTACATGGTGGTTGGAACAAGCAAACCGAAGGGTAGGTCTTGAGCCTTCGGCGCAAAGTGGTATTGTGGCATATGCGCATAAACAGTCCACGCTTTGTTTGCGTATGGCAATTTGCTGTGCGGCATATTGGCTACCAGTAATGAAGAAACATGGGGTCACCCCTCCGTGGAGTAGTAAGTACAGAATTGTCTCAGCTTGTGTGGGGGTGGATGGGTCAGCATCTGAGTTGGAAGATGAGGAAGGTGCAGAGGTAGACCAAGGGGATAGTAGATCAGATGTGGGTGAACTAGACATAAATGATATTTTAGACTTTGACTAATAATGAAATTTGCAATGAAAGTGCCCGGTCATAATAATGAAATTCACGATGAAATCCCCCGGGTGGAGTAATGAAATTCACAATGAAATCCCCCGGGTAGAGTAATGAAATTCATAATGAAAGTGCCCAGGCATAATAATGAAATTCACAATGAAAGTGCCTGGTCATAATAATGAAATTCGCAATGAAAGCACCCAGGCATAATAATGAAATTCACAATGAAATCCCCTGGGTAGAGTAATGAAATTCGCAATGAAAGCACCCAGGCATAATAATGAAATTCACAATGAAAGCGCCCAGTGATAATAATGAAATTTGCAATGAAATCCCCCGGGTAGAGTAATGAAATTCGTAATGAAAGCGCCCAGGCATAATAATGAAATTCACAATGAAAGCGCCCGGTCATAATAATGAAATTCACAATGAAATCCCCTGGGTAGAGTAATGAAATTCACAATGAAATCCCCCGGGTAGAGTAATGAAATTCGCAATGAAAGCGCCCAGGCATAATAATGAAATTCACAATGAAAGCGCCCAGTGATAATAATGAAATTTGCAATGAAATCCCCCAGGTAGAGTAATGAAATTCACAATGAAATCCCCCAGGTGTAATAATGAAATTCACAATGAAAGTGCCCGGGAAGAGGAATGAAATTCCCAATGAAATCCCCCAGGCATAATAATGAAATTCACAATGAAATCCCCCAGGTATAATAATGAAATTCCCAATGAAAGTGCCCAGGAAGAGGAATGAAATTCCCAATGAAATCCCCCAGGCATAATAATGAAATTCACAATGAAATCCCCCAGGTATAATAATGAAATTCCCAATGAAAGTGCCCAGGAATAATAATGAAACATTGAAATGAAATTGATGGGCATTAGAATGAAATGTCGCAGTAGCTCTGCCTCTAAGTTATGAAAAATTCATAGGCAATTTAATGAATGAAATACATAGACACATCATGAAACCTTTCATTGTAGAGTGTGGCATTATACACAATCGTCTGCAGGCACTTGTCTATTTATTATCATTAAAGTGGTTACCACCAGTCAGTACAGGGTACTCCTTTAAATCCGTATGGATACGCTCAAAGGGCTTTGTGGCGCGCTTTACATTTTCAGGAAAAGTGCGCGAATGCATCTTTCCTTTAGCGCAGCCTGAGCAGATCGGTGATTCTCTAGGAATCTGGAACTTGAATGGAAAGTTGGAAGTATTATCCCGAACTTTACTCAACACTTGATCCGATGGATGTCCTAATCGTCGATGCCATAGGTTGTAGTCATCGGCATGCATGGACGTGTGTGTTATCAACTCTTTTCCAGAGATGATTTTAGAGTTAACCCAATAAATGGTTTCACTCTGTAAGGGATTAGGGAACGCCTCTATTAGGGTTTGTTCCGTATCTTTCCCTATAAAAATGAGGGATTTATCGTCTCCTTCTAGACGTATATTGCCTTGTAGGATTTGTCCCATAGACATGAGACGTATTGTTGTTCCAGGCATATAGTATACCGGATAGAGTCTCATGTTATTGGTACTTTTCTTTCCGTTTTGTGTAACCGTGTTTTTGACAAAAATAGCTCCGTAGCCATGTACGGAAGCAGATCCGTTTGCAGTAGACACCGGTGGTCTTCCATCGATCGGGAACATAATGAGATCGGAGAAATCAGATTCATTACCTGTAAAATGGATCGATGCTCCAGAGTCGACTATCCACTGACTTAATATCGTTGGCATTTGTTTAAAACTCGTGCATAAAGAGTTTATTTGAAACCAGGTAGTTACTCTATCTAATGATCTACCTAGTTTTTCCAAGTCCATTTTACCTGGAAAGGGATCAATTAGCGAGTGTACCT
>Ga0307513_10011234_pt1 | contig 11147 bp, 6 predicted proteins | sample 15_EM_MG_FD_202174 | JGI IMG/M metagenome (GOLD analysis project Ga0307513, IMG submission 202174) | Populus trichocarpa ectomycorrhiza microbial communities from riparian zone in the Pacific Northwest, United States - 15_EM | ecosystem: Host-associated > Plants > Roots > Unclassified | place... | reverse complement strand
TACACGATAGCTGAATAGAAACCTCTATGGGTATTATTCACAAAATAAGCATTATGCGAAATGGCTCATGGTCACGCAAACAACGTTTTTTAATTGCTGTAAAGGGTAAATTAGTGGATGTGAAACTCAATGTGAAACAAGACCTTGTGTGGCATTTTCAAGTTGTCATCAGGACATATTAACTCGCGTCACTGCCGGTAAGTTCGTTCCTATACCTTCAATTTGTCGTGATTGCACTTGGCGACCCCGCCTTCGCGACCCTTCGGATACCAGAAGCCTGTTCCGTGACAGTCCGGGCATTGGCTGGCATCTACTCGAGATTGCTCGGGCGTAGTTTCCGGCTCTAGAAAAGTTTCGATGAGAGCGTCGGCCTCGCCCGTCCGATGAATGGTTGTAGCGTATCCGCCTGGATTCGTGATTCCCTGCCCGGTCGCGCGAAGGTGTTCAGCGTATCGCCTGCATTCTTCCAGAGAAAATTTAGAACCCACACCCACACCGGGCGAGGAACGCACAGGATCGTTAGTTACCAAGGTTGGCCCGCCAGAGTCTTTTTGTGTGTGTTCTTTATGATCTTTTATTTTAATGGTGTCCACAGTGGGCTGCCTGCTCGTATTGGGCTGCCTGCCCACTGTGGGCTGCCAGTCCACCCTGAACACCCTGTATTCAACTCCCTGGTTTCTCCCGAACCCATTCGTATGGCCGGTTTTCTCAATCAGTCCTTTTGCGATGAGGCCTGCCACCGCTCGCTTCATCGACGAGAGTGGGACGTTAGACCTCTCGGAAAGCTTGGGGTTACTGATGAAACAACTATCTTTACCCCACCCCCACGATAATCTGTAGAGCTGCCAGTAGACGGCCTGCTCGTCCGGCTTCAGCATCCGGCAGAGGTGATCCGTATAGCGGTGGGGCACTCTGGTGTCACCTTTTATTTCCGGCAATGAGGCTAGAAGATTGAGACTGTTCTTCTCTAATTGGCTGCTCAATGTGGGCTGGCTGCTCAATGTGGGCTGGCTGCCCGTATTGGGCTGGTTGCTCACTGGGCTACCAGCAGGTTGCTCTGTGGGCTGGCTGCTCATATTGGGCTGCTTGTCCAATATGGGCTGGCTGCTCACATTGGACTCCCTCGCCTCCGGTTGAACCTTTTCCTCGCTCTGTTTATTTCGCTTTTCCAGAGCTATGGCTAAAGGATCGAGGTGAAGGAGTTTGCTACTCTTCGTCGTCACGCCGCCTCCTCTTCCATGATGTTTCGTTCGTGCTCGATGGAGGCTTCGGCCAGCTCGCGGGAGACGATCTTTTCACCGCCGATTTGCGCCGTCTCGTAAGCGTAGCCGCAGATGCGGAGGATGTCGCGCGGGACGCCGCCGGTGGCGACATAGATCAAATCAATGACATCGGCAGAGAAGGGAAACTCAATCTCTGCCAGCTTACAACGATGCTCGAGCATGGCCGTCGCCTCGGCAAGGGTCAGCGGGCTTAAAAGGGAATACATCACGATCCGCGATTTCAGGGCCTTATTCCGGGGGAGTTTCAGACGCTCTCTTAGTTCAAGCTGCCCGGCCATGACGATCTGGAGAAGCTTCGCCGTGTTGCTCTCGAAGTTCAGGAATGAGCGGAGCAGTTCCATCACCTCGTAATTCATCCCCTGCGACTCGTCGAGCAGCAGCACGACGTTTTTCCCCGCCGACGCCTGCTCGAAGATGAAGTCCTTGAATTCGGTCTTCTGGGCTTGTAAAGAACGCCGCATGCGCACCTCGAAAGCCTGGCAGATGCTCCTCACAAAAGCGTTCGGGGTGTGAAAGTCAGGGTCGGTGAGAAAGGCGACGGTCACTTCGTCTTCGCGGGTTTCGTACTCGAGATGGAGCAGTCTCATCAGGCTCGACTTGCCCATACCGGCATCGCCCAGAACGCAGGTCAGCCCCTGGCGGTTATCGACCGTGTAGCGCACCTTGTGCAGCGCGGAGCGTAGTGAAGGCGTGATATACAAAGCGGCAGGGTTTGGGGAGACGGAGAAGGGAGTGATCATAAATGCCCTTATACACTCGAAAACTACCAGAGTAAAGATAATTTTTAGGTGTGAGGGGTGAAGTTATTCTAACTTCTAACCAGCGACTTCCTATTACCTCTAACTCTCGATCTAGATCAACAACTTATTCTCTCATTTATTCATGTTTCTTAAATTAGCGAATATTTGGTTTGTGACAATTGATTTCCAAAACTCTATCTAGCTGAACTCTCTAGAGATATATTTATTCAACGCACGCTGTTATACTTTTCTGGTATAAAGTATAATAACGATGTGTTTAACGCTACGAAAGTATCATTAAGATGCAACTTCAAGATTTCACAGAAGATAAGTCCGGCCGACTGATCAAGAACGCAAAAGGGTACTGGGCTTTCGTGCCTAACCCCTTGCCTCCGAGACTCGAATTATCATGGGATTTAGTCCGGCGATTATCAGAGGCTGACCAAGCGCTGAGTGAATTGGCTGGCGTGGCGCGCACGCTCCCGAATCCTCACCTACTCATCAATCCTTTCATTAGAAGGGAAGCAGTGCTCTCCAGTCGCATTGAGGGAACTCAGGCATCGTTCTCCGATCTGTTGTTTTTTGAAGCTTCGGAGATGACCGAGCAGCAAATGCCGGACGTGCGGGAGGTGTCCAACTATGTGAGGGCACTCGAATACGGGCAGGAGCGGTTGAAGACTCTACCCATCAGCCTACGGCTCATCAGGGAAATACACGAACGATTGATGACCGGGGTGCACGGCGAACACTTGACGCCGGGCGAGTTCCGCCGCTCTCAGAACTGGATCGGGCCACCAGGCTGCACGCTGATGGACGCAGTTTATGTCCCCCCGCCCGAACCTGAGATGAAAGAGTGCCTGAGCGATCTTGAGAAATACCTGCACGCTGAATCTTCGCTCCCGCTGCTCATACGACAAGCGCTCATCCACTACCAGTTTGAGAGCATCCACCCATTTCTTGACGGCAACGGGAGGGTAGGACGGCTGCTGCTGACAATACTGCTCTGCACCGAGGGGCCGCTGCCGCAACCGCTTCTTTACCTAAGCGCTTTTTTCGAGCGGCACCGGCAGGACTATTACCGTCTGCTGCTGGCCGTCAGCCAGCAGGGTGCGTGGGATGAATGGGTAAACTTTTTTCTACGCGGGGTGGCTGAACAGTCGCGGGACGCGATCAAGCGTTCGAGTCAGTTGCTCGACCTGTGGCATAGCTATCGGCAGCGGTTGCAATCGGCGCGCGCTTCGGCCCTGACCATTAGGTTAATTGACGAGCTGTTCTTATTCCCGGCAGTGAGCATCCCGAAGGCTGCCAGGCTACTGGGCGTGACGCAGCGTTCCGCACAACTGAACGTGGAGAAAGTCGTGGCGGCTGGCATCTTGAAGGAAGCGACGGGAAGGCAGCGCAACCGCATCTTCATCGCTCCTGAGATCATCCGGATCATTGAGGCTCAGGAAGCATAAACTGATCGCCGCGCGTTAAAGTATCGCCGCTCCCGGCTCGGATCATCGTCCATCCGAGCACCAGCAGCACGACGCCGAAGGCCAGAAACCCCAAATCCCACGGCCGCTTGGAAGCGGTGTATTCGTAAACGTGATGGACGCCGAGCAGTTGCTGGGGTTCTGTTGCAAGAATGGACTCTCCCCGCCGGAGGGCCTTGAGGTCAATCGTGTCGTTCTCTAGAAATTTGAGTGCAAAACGCGTTGTCGTGATGGCAGTTTATTTCTCGGCGAGCCAGACGACCCCGAAAGAGCCGTGCCCGATTTGACTCACCAGCTTGTAAGGTCCAAGTTTTCGGCCGGGTTTACCCATGACGAGATTCTATTCTGTATTTAATTCAGAAGCATCAGGCTCCCTGATTTGGTATTATCCCTCCTTTAGGCTCTCTCAACATCGCTCATCTGGTATTTCATGAAGGATAACTCCTCGTCTGGCCATTTTTGCTACACAACCCTTCTGAGCGATTTCTTGGGCCGCAGTTTACTATCAATCATGGGCTGTCACGACCATCCAGATTTTTCCACTCGCCGGATTGAATAAAGCTGGCCCAAAAGTATGGGTGACTTTGCTTTTGACTTTCAGCCTCGCCCGCGAGCATCTCTAATTGCACCTGCCGTAGTGCCTCGCTTCTGCCCTGTCCAGCCAGCAGCAATTTGTAATAGCGAATCATGAAGTCGCGCGTGGCGTCGTCGTTAACCTTCCACAGACTGATCACCTGACTCTCCGAACCGGCTAACACCAGCGCGCGTCGCAGTCCATAAACTCCTTTGCCGTTCTGCACCTCACCCACCCCTGACTCGCAAGCAGAGAGTACAACCAATTTTGTGCCCGATAGGTTTAGACCGGCGACTTCCAACCCCGTCAAGATGCCATCCTCGCCATTCCCGCCCCGCAGGTGGTTCGCGCCGGACAGGGCTAAGCCCGCGCGTAATAACGGATTCTCGTGCAAGACTGCCTGCGTCTGCGTCGAGTCAAGCGACGACTTCCCGCTTGCGCCCGAACTCGTCGCCGCGCCTTGCTGTGGGTTGTCCGGGAGAAAGTAGCCGTGCGTGGCGATGTGCAGGAGGCGCGGACTACGAGCCTGTTTCAACGCGCTCTCGGTCGCCTGAGTTTGAGTGAGCACACGCGCCTCCGGCAACAGCTTAGCCAGCACTGCCGCCTCATCGTCGGTGCCACGCAAGGGGGCGAACTTTTGCGCAGCCAAATCCGACGGACGCCGGTTCTCGTCAAGTTGAAAGGGCAAACGCTTGCCCGCCCGCTTCGACTGCGCGGCGGCCACGTCATAGGCCGGATCGGCTAAAATTAGCGGCCTGCTCGGGCCGGGTTGGCTCGCCCCCCGCCCACGCAAGCGCAGCAGGTCGCGACCGCTGGTGAGGTAAGTGAGTGAATAATCTTCCACCAGATATCGGTCACGCTCGTTGACGAGCGCGGCGAACGGGATAAGGTTTAGCGCGCCGTCGGGCGAGATGATGAGACGCTGCGTATTGCTGCCGAGCACGCGGCGAATGGGTTGCATGACCAACTCGTCCAACGCTCGCGCTAGTTCGCGGTTATCCGCGCGTTCCGGATTGCGCAAGGCCGCTCGCAACGATTTAACTTTCTCATCAATGGTGGCCGCCGCGCCCAGTTCCACCCCTTGCGGTATGACCCCGTCGCGCCGGACGACGTAAGCCACGTAGCGCGGCGCACCCCAACGCGCCGCCGCGTCCTTGCCCTTCGGGTCGAACGGCAGATACTCGAAAAACTCTATCAGCGCGGCATCGGCGGGGATTTGTTCACGGACTGTTTCAAGCGTCACCGGCAACACCTGCGCTCGAAAGGCCACACTGCGCCGCCCGATCTCACCCTCCAGTCGCTCGAATTCGACCGTATCCCGCGCGATCGCTGCCCGCCAGGCGGCCAGCGATTGACCTCGCAACGGGCCGGACACTTGCCGATTTGCCAGCCGCGTGCCCACAGCTTGAAGTTGATCAAGCAGCTTGCGCTCCTGCGGCGTGGCGGCGTTGCGGAGTGCGTTGCGCTGATCGGTCGTGGCGTCCAGCGTGCGGCCTTTGCGCTGTAAGATCGTCATCAGAGCCAGTTGTGCAGCCGCTTCATTGTGCGGGGTATAGAGGGCGTGCAGCGACACTGTCTGGTTAGTGTCGTTGACGAGAGTATCGAGATAAAGCTGCTTCTGTTTCTCCGAACCGATGGCGAGCATCAGCGAGAGGTGGTGCTCTTGTATGCTGCTCGCCTGCGCCAGCAATTGCCGGGCTTGGCCGTGCTCACCTTTAAACATGGCGAGCACTCCGAGGTTGTTGAGGATGAGGGCAATATCTATGTGCTGGGCGGGCAAGGTTTGCTGCGCCATCTCCAAGGCTCGTTCGTACGACTCTCCGGCGCGCTTTAACTCGCCTTTGCGTACGTAGAGCGTCCCGATGTTGTTGAGCGACAGCGCGACCTTCGGATGATTCTCGCCGAGGCTCTGCCGCCGGACGGTCAGGACGCGCTGGAATAACTGTTCCGCCCGTTCCTGATCATTCTTGTCGTCATATACGACGGCGAGGTTGTTGAGCAGTTGGGAGATGAAGGAGTGCTCAGGCGGCAGTATCTTTTCACTTATCTCAAGGGCGCGGTTGAAAAACTTTTCCGCTTGGTCGTAGTCGCCTTCATGTTCGTGGACTGCGCCAAGGTCATTCAGGGTCAGAGCCACGTCGAGATGCTGCTGGCACTCGTCCGGCTCCGCTGAAGTGCTTTGACACAGCCGCGATAGAGCTACGTCGATTGATCGCTTTCCCGCCACATTCTCCCGCAACGCCAAGACACGCTGGTAAAGCTGTTTCGCCCGCGCGTAATCGCCGCGGTCGTCATACATGCTGGCCTGATTGTAGAGGATTCGGGTGGCGTAATAATGATCGGGCGGCAACGTCCGCTCCGCAATTTGCCAGGCGATATTGATCAACTGCTCCGCCCGCACGTAATCGCCCTTGTCTGCATAGAGAGCGGCCAGATTGTCGAGCGTGACGGCCACCACCGGATCGACGGGGCCCAGCCTCTTGACCCTGATCTCCAACACCTCGACTTCCAAACGGATACCTTCGTCGTAACGCCCCGCGTCATAGAGAGCTTTGGCCTGTATCTCCAGACGGTCGGCTCTGGCTAACTCGGCTCTGACTGACGACGCCCGGCGATTTTGTGCGCCGGTCGCGCCTGCCAACCCCAGTGGTAACAAGCACAGGGTCAACACTGTCACGACACGTCTCTTTGCCATGCTATTTATCCTTTTGACGAACGCTCGGAGGCACTCGCGGTCTGCAAGTTGGTCGCATCGAGTTCCGGGAATCTTTTAATCAACAATGCGTGGATGTGTGACGGCTGGTTTGAGGCGGCAACGCCGTCGAGCATATTTTGTTGTGAGTTTATCCAGCCTCTCCCGTGCGATTTTTACTTAAGGTCGTCGGCTGCCTGCTCTCTCGATTTTTTGAGATATTCTTTCCCCTTCTCGTACACCTGCTGTAACAGCACGGCGATCAGCACAAGCAGAAAGTAGCCCGCATAGTTGACCGACCCGAAGAACAGCAGGCTAAAGATCAAAGCTATCGCCGGGAGGATGAGGACGCTCAGAAGCAATGTCTTCTTCAACCCGAACAGGTGTATGAGACTCAGGAGCACGATGCTGTCGAAGACCGAGAGCAGGATAATGGCCGCGGTACTCAAAGGCTGATACCCTCCTCCACGCTGCTCGGTTTCAATTATTGCGGCCAGTACTTCGGCTCCGAGCATCCAGCCCACGGGGGTGTCATGTTCATCCTGCACGTCATACTCACCGCCGAGTATCACCATCTTGTCTTTGAGGAAGGCGTCCTGCGGCCACCCTTTCGCTGACAGGTCGTTCACCAGCGAAAACGGAGGCCGGAAAAAATGTGCTGTCCCCGCCGGGCCTGCGTAACTGATGAGAAACTCTTCTTCGTAATCGGGCGCGGCGACCGGGTTGCTTTCGTCATTCCTGAATTTTCGCAGCATCGCCCACGGCAGAGAGGGCACAGGCGTGGTTGTCGGCGTAGGTGTCGGCGTGGGCGTGGGTGCAGAGGAGGGTGTCGGCGTGGGTGTCAGCCCGGCGTCCGCATCATACCAGCGGGCATAGCGGCGGATCGCGCCGTCCTCGTCAACCTTCAGCGTCACCAGCCCGTAGGACGCCGCCGGAGTTTTGCTCCCGAGAACCGGGGCTAATAAATATTTTTGGCGGACGTGTGAATAGGTGGCGTCCCGCGCCCAGATGATCGGAGGCCAGTCCGGCGACGCCTCGAATGACTGAAACGCTTCCGCAGAGGTGTCGAGATCGACGCCGATTACTTTGGGTCGTCCCGAAGCGATCACCGCGATGACCTTTTTGAGCGCCGCCGGATCGAGAGGACTTTTGCCGCCAAAGACTTCCTGATAGTCGGCGTCGGTGATGCGCACTATGACCACGTCGCTACTGCCCGCGGGCTTGCGCGAAAGCATCGTAAAGTCGAGCGCCAGCGTTTCCAGACGGCGGAAGGGAGAGGTATCGCTATAGAGCAAAGTCAGGAGAATGCTCCCGACGATGACGGGCGAGGCAGCCAACAAACGCTGCCAGAAAGGTCTCCGGCCTCTCTTGCGCTGTCCCGCCTTCACCGTCGCTGCATTTTTCCGCCGCCTCAACCTCACAGTCAGACGTGCCTCCTTAACGTGCCTGCGTCTCCAGACTGGTGAGCGTCGCTCGCAGTAGTTGACGTTTTGAGGTGAGCCGCACCGACGTGCCCCATTGGTTCGTCAGGTCAACCACTTCCCGGAATTCACAGAAGGCTTTATCAAACTTTTCGGGCTTGGCGAGTAAGACCCAAGCTTCTGTGCCGGGTTCGCCCGGCTCACGGTCTTGATTGTTGAGTAGACGCACGACATAAAGACCGGGGGTGAGTCCTTTGACGGTCACGGGGGACAGCCCGCTAGGATTCCAATCCACGCGAACGGGGTTGGAGATGGGCGGCGCGCCCAACCTCTGAGCTTCAAACTTGAGAAGGTATGAACCCGCGCTGAGATCCGCCAAAACGGAACTCAGTTCCACTTGCTCCCCTGCGATCTTGACCACGGACTCCCGCAGTTCGCCCCCTCCCCGGCTGATCAATACTTGATGTTTCTTCGGTTCTTTGTAGAGTATCGTCATCGCAGCCCTGAACACACGCGAGAAGATACTGCTTTTGGCGGCCCTCACTTCAATCGGCTGCTTACAGTTGTCCCGACTGCAGTTGAACGTTCTGATTATCCGTCCATTCAAGTCAGCGATTTCGATAAAATCGCCCGTCACCGGATTGCGCGCCCGAATGATCTCGCCGTCCTTGAGCGGACTTCCGTAGCCCAGTTTGCGGGTAGAAATAAACCAGTCGCCGTTTAAATTCACCACAAGGCCAACGTCTTGTTGAGCGTAAACGGCGACGGCTGTCACAAAGACAACAGTGGTGAGGAAGAACAATATTCGGGTCGCCATTTTTTTGCCGCCGTCAGGTGTTCTATGGAACTGCGGAGTCATATGCCTTTTGCCTCTCTGCATGTTGCGAGCGTCTCTCATTTTAGGGCGGCTACCTTAGGAGCTGGCGCGCGCCTCCACACGTCTCTCGATCTCTCCACGCCGCCCGCCTGAGAGGCCGAAATTTTCAGCGACGACCGGCGACTATCGGATCGCCCGCCCGCCGATGTCTAGGCTCTGCCAGTTGCCGAGATGAATAAAACTCGCCCAGTAGTAAGGGTGACTTCGCACGGCGTCGCTTAAACTCTTCAACTGGACTTGGCGCAACGCCTCCGACCGTCCTTCGCCGCCCAAGAGGCGTTTGTAATATTGCACCATCAAGTCGCGCGTCGTCTCATCGTCCACCTTCCAAAAACTCATCACCGCGCTCTCCGCCCCGGCCAGCATGAATGATCTCCTGAGACCGTACACCCCCTCGCCGAGTTGCACGTCGCCGAGGCCGGTTTCACACGCCGAGAGCACCACTAACTTCGTGCCCCAGAGGTCAAGCCCAGCGGCTTCCAACGCCGTTAAGATGCCGTCTTCGCCCCCCCGGCTGTCAGACCGGTTGGCACCGGCCAAAGCCAGCCCTGAGCGAAGCAGGGGAGCTTTGCTCTCTTCGACCGCCCTGAACTGTGAGAGACTGCGGAAGGGATCGAACGCCTCGGCTCTCTTCGTTTCGGGTTCTTGATACGGTTCAAAGTAACCGTGGGTTGCGATGTGGAGGATGCCGGGACCGCTCACGCCTTTAAGTGCGGCCTCGGTGGCCTTGGCCCCCGTTAAAGGGACGACCTTGAGCAGCGCGGCGACTTCCCGCGCCTCCTCCTCCGTGCCATACAGAGGAGCGAAATTCGCTCGCGCCGCGCCCTTTGGCCGCTCGGCTTCGTCCCGTCCCGTTGACTGTCCGGTGCCACCTGCCTGACCGCCGCCAAACAACGGATTGGCAATAACCAGCGGAGGTTGCCGCACGGCAAAATGATTGTAGCCGCGCAGCAGGTCGCGCCCGCTCGTCAGATACGTGAACGTGTAGCGGTCGATCAAGTAGTGATCTTGTTCATCCACCAACGCGCCGAAGGGGATGAGGTTTAGTGCGCCGTCGGGGGAGATGAAGACTTTGCGCGTGTCTCCCAACAGCCGACGCACGGGCTGCATCAACGACCGGTCGAGCAGTCGCGCCAACTGCTTCACGTCTCCTCTCTGCGGGTTGCGTAGGGCGGCGCGCAAACGGAACAACACCAACTCGATGAGCGGCGACTGGCCTAAGTCTATGAAGCCCGGCTCGCTGTCTCGCCGCAGAACGTAAGCGGCGTAATGCGGCACGTCGAATTTATCGGCATCCTTTTTGGCCTTGAAGTTCAAAGGCCGATACCACACGAACTCGACGAGCGCGGTATCGGGCGGGAGCGACTGCCGCACGCGCTCCAGCGTGACCGGCTGCAACTGCGCCCCGAGTTCCGCCGAACTCGCGCTCAACAGAGCTTCGAGCCGCGCCGCCTCAGCCTCAAGCCCCGCCGCCTCTTCACGAGACGACGATCCTTCCGCTTGTCCCGCCTCGATCCTCCCCAACGTCGAAAGCCGCTCGTTCACGGATCGCAGTCGTTCGAGCAACGCCTGATCTTCCGGCCTCAGGCGGCGCAGGTTTGCGACCTGATCTATCATTGCGTCAAGGACGCGCCCCTTGCGCCGCAGGACGGTGGTGAGAGCCAGCCGCGCGGCCTCCGTGTTGGCGGGGGCGAGGCCGAGGTGGAGGGTGATGACGCCGCTGGTTTCTGTCAGCAACGAATCGGCGTAGAGACGCTTCTGGCCGCTCGAACCCGCCGCGACGAGTCGGCTGAGATGGCGTTCGCTCAAGTCTGTCGCGCGCGTCAGCAACTGCACCGTCTCGGCCACGTTCCCCCGCGCCCACAACACAAAAGAGAGGTTGCCCAGCATCAAGGCGAAGTCCGGGTGGTTGGACAGATCGGCCTCTTCGTACATTTTCAGGGCGCGTCTCAGCAGCGGTTCGGCCTTCGCGTAGTCTTCGTTTTTGTACAACGACAAACCGAGGTTGTTGAGCGTTCCGGCGATGTCCGGGTGACCGGCTTTGAGCACCTTCATGCGGATGTTCAAGGCTTGTTCGTACAGCCA
>Ga0307513_10011233_pt1 | contig 11148 bp, 9 predicted proteins | sample 15_EM_MG_FD_202174 | JGI IMG/M metagenome (GOLD analysis project Ga0307513, IMG submission 202174) | Populus trichocarpa ectomycorrhiza microbial communities from riparian zone in the Pacific Northwest, United States - 15_EM | ecosystem: Host-associated > Plants > Roots > Unclassified | place... | reverse complement strand
CCACGATCCAACACAGATGGGTCGCGTTATACCGTCCTTGCAGACTGGGAGGCCAGCAAAGGTATTGTTAACGACATCCTCAGTATCTCAGAATCACCAAGCCCGAAGCACCCTCTCGAACAGCAATTCATGAACGACATTTTCTTCCAACCCATTGTATGCCATCTCCTAGGACTCTCAGCAGGCGACACACCAGCCGAGAAACATCGAGCCACCCAACGCTCAACAGATTTCATGATTGCGGAAGGTAAACTATGGAAAGTCAGTTCGAAGGCAAGTGACCGTGTATCGAGGACAGAATGTGTCCCAATGGACCAAGGATTCGACATAGCACTTGCCGCCCACACGGCGAATGGCTGCTTTGGTCCCGAACACATCCAGCTCCACCTCCGAGACAAATATTTCTGGCCTGGTATGTTCACTGACAGCCGCCAAGCACAGCTTGAGTGCCCCTGCTGTAAATCCTTTGGACCAGCAACACGGAACTCAGCGTTACAACCTATCCAACGTACAAAACCGTTCCAACTTATTGCTGGCGACTACCTTTCTCTACCCGTTGGGAAAGGAGGGTATAAAACAGTTGGCTTATACATTGACGTCTACTCAGGTTTTCTATGGCCAACCAAGCTCACCAAAGCGGGCACTGGAAAATCCACTGTCACCTCACTACGACGCATCTTCCATGGCCATGCAGTACCGGACACAGTAATGTTTGACGGAGGATCCCACTTCGACAACTCAGAAGTCGATACGTTTTGCGACGAACATGGAGTCCAGCATATTACCACCCCAGCCTATGCACCGTGGGTCAACGGCCTCATAGAAAACACTAACAAGTTACTCCTAGGCCGACTCAAGAGACTATGTGCACCCGACCATGACAACACAGAGGATGACCCCACGACAGACCCACAGTCAATCCCAGCTAACTGGCCAGACCATTTCGATGAAGCAATTCGCCAACTCAATGACCGTATCCTCCCAGCCCTCAACGCCACCCCTCGTGAACTTCTTTTTGCTCTTCCTTTCCGTCCTGACAATACACTCCCTCTAGTTCCACTGCCCACTACTGTTCTTAACACCCACGAAAATTTCACCCTTGCAGAAACCTTCCGTGCCGATGCACACCTGGCCTCTCTTCATGATGCGGACCAGTGGAAGGAAACTTTCGACAACAACTCACCTATCACAACTTTTAAAATTGGCGACCTCATACAAGTATACGACTCAGCATCAGACTTCAATCATAAATCTATTAATAAACTAATGCCTAAGTGGTCCGAACCATGGATAATATACGCTGAGTTCACTAATTCTTTCTCTCTATGCACATTAAGCGGGATACCACTAAAAGGTGTCACCCATTCTAGACGCATACGACACTACATCCCTTTAAGAGGAACTCACCTCGACTCACTATACCCACGAGAACACACAACGCACACTAACCCCGACATTGATGACGCCGAGACCAGGATGGAGGATGAGTTCACGCCGGAACCCACCTCCAACACCTCCTAAACCACTGTACCTTTACGCCAAGGGCAGGGGGCACTTCCCCGGTCATCTGTTGTTCCCTCGAGGGTACACTGCTGGGTGGTGAATCAGGTGGTGCAGAGCTTGCGTTTTGGGGGGAGACCTCCCTTGGGTTGTCCGAGGATGTACAACACTTAGAGGGGGGCAGATGTGGCTGTGCTGGCTGAGTAAGCCATCGGAGTTCCATTCCAACTTAGACACGTTCGTTCGCAGTTCCGCAGACAATCATCATCTCTTTTCCCGTTTTCCCCATCGTTGGACATCTCCGCCGGTGTTTCCCTTCAGGTCCTTCAGAGGTGGTTCCAGACCCCCTCCAGTGGTGCCACCAGATACTGATACCTGTGACACAATACTGGCAGTAGACTGGGAACGAGACAAAGTGGAGGCGGGAAGAGAGACCTGGGAAGGCCCCTCGTCTTCTTGCTCGCTGTCCTCCTCATCCTCTGGTTCAGAGCCGGACGAGTCAGACTCGGAGTCCGAAGGGAGACCCATGAGAAGTCTCTGCTTCTTGGTCATCTTGCGTTGAATTTGCTTTGGTTGTGACTCGTCTGTTGCAGGCATCTGGAAAGCAGTTAGTATAGGATGGCATATTGGAGTCTGGAACTTAACTTGTATGTTGTTGCACAAGGATTACGAAAGAAAGGTTCTGGCAATGAAACCAAAATCATTGCCAGTTATAACATATAATGAGTTGTGGAGTTGGGTGAATATTACTCACCCCGAAATAAGTAACCCTTTACCCAGGGGTTGTATTTACGACGTTCGTATCAGCTGAGCAGACCCAAGATGTTTCAAGAGGTGGCGGAGATCCCGAGGTGCGGGGCGTTGAGTGCCTACTCACCCCGAAATACAGTAACCTTTGACCCAGGGGGTTGTATTTACGATGTTCGTATCAGCTGAGCAGACCCAAGATGGTTCCAGAGGTGGCGGAAATCCCGAGGTGCGGAGCGTTGAGTGCCAGAGACCCCATAAATTGGAATGCAACCTGTAATGGGTATCTAAGTCGAGGTTGGATATTTATGATGTTCATATCAGCTGAGTAGATCCAAGATGTTTCCAGAGGTGGCGGAGATCCTGAGGTGCGGAGCGTTGAGTGCCAGAGACCCCATAAATTGCAACCAATTGGAATGCAACCTGTAACGGGTATCTAAGTCGAGGTTGGATTTGAAATTCGGTAACCAAGATAACATACCTTGTGAGTGCATGAGTTGGACAGGGGCCCAGCACTGATGTTCGCAAATTTCGTTTTGGGGCAAGGGGACAGATGAGGATATTACCTTTGAACTTATATACGCTCTGATGGGGGGCATGGCACGCTTAACATTCAACATTGTAATAGAAGGCTGATTGAACCCAAATAACAGGAAGTCGAAATCTAATTATAGGTGTGGACATGAATTCACCATCATCGACAAATTGGATGCTCACCTGTTCCTTTGCACCACAAAATGTAGGGGCTGCCTTGGGGACTCGGTGAGATAGACCGTTAGTTGATATAGTCCAGAATGACCCACCAGGATGTGAGTGATGTGCCCATGTTCATTGTTGTCTCAAACCTGTTGACTCTTACATAGATTCCTTCTCCTCGCACACTGTCAGCATCAGACGTTGCTGAGAATTCTGATAATCACCTTACCTGAACTTCTCTGGCTGATGCGTCAAGTGTATGTCATTCGATTCACGATGGGTATATCATTCTCGATAGCGACCTCCAGTACCGGCTTGCATCCGCCTGGTCTCTCCCTTCGAACACCAGATTTATCGAGAGGATGAAGAACATCCAGGATGCCGTCAATCACTTGTCACCGGCCACTGAGTTCCTCAAGTCAAGAATATATTACATTATCTGCCAAATCCGTCAGATTGTTATGGTGCATTATATATATCCCTTGAAAACTTCCATTGACAATGCCACAACTGTCTCCAGGAGCAAATAGAATTGCATCACTTGCGAATTGAAGTGCCCGCTTTTGAGCATGACTCAGATTCGCCTGGTTGTGACGACGCCGAACTCGAACTCCCAGCCCTTATTGACTAGTTACATTCCCAATACCATAGTATTAACTGTTATAAATTTGCGAATAAGAGTATATTGACATATTAAATGGATACTATGAAAATCAACAAGCCGGTGTTGGTCAACTTGAGCTTAACGAGTCGTTGACACCTTCGCATTAGGTTCAAGGTGTTGGCGTTGGGTTCAAGACATTGACGTGGGGTTCAAGACGTTGACATTGGGTTCAAAGCGTTCATGTTGGGTTCGAGGCATCGACATTGGGTTCGAGACATTGGCACTGGTTCAAGGTGTTCGCGTTGGTCGCAAGTGTTATCGGATTCGTTCTGGTCTTCGTCGTGCTGGGGCATCCAGGTTGGCTGGTCTGCATTGTCTGCTCCTCATTTCACTCCATGCCCAGCAGGAATTTCCAGCGATGTTCATCTGCTACTGTGCACGGAGGAAGTAGTTCGCTGTGTGTGGGATAAGGGTGGTCAGTGGGGAGGAAAGGGTGAAACGAATTCGCAACGTACCACCTGAATCATAGTTTCCCTCCCTCCGATCTATCCCAGATTTCTCTCCGTGAGTGAAAACGAGCCGGCCCGTCGGATCTCTGTCTCTGTCAAACTCGTATCGTGGTTATCCAATCCATTTCATTGTTGTTGAATCCGCATTGTTGTTGTCAAATCTGTCCAGCTTTTGTCATTGAACCTGTGGCGTTGGAGGGGCTCGTGTGATAGTGTTCGAGGTGGGTTCGAAGGGTTAGTCTTGAGTTCAGGTTAACATTAGCCCATATCCCTCGGCGAGGGGAGGGGCTCATGTGGGTTAGGTGTAGTTCGTGGTGGGTTCAAGGTGGTTGAAGATAACACGTGGGAATATTGAGACACGCTGTCTTAATATTTTCCACTGCGTTGGCCATTGGGAATATTCAAAATTGATAGTAAAATTTAATTTATATATTTGATTTTTTATTGGAAGTTTTTGTTAGATTAGGTAATCTGAGCACATGAACACATGGACCAGCTTGGTCAGCTGAGTTTGGTTGGACCCTTACCTAGGCAGTCACAAGGTTGATATAAGGCCTGCATGGGGAGTCAGATATGGATATCTGAGAACAAGGTTGCTCTCCTCTAATGGTTTGGGGGAAACTGGTTCTCTATGGTATGGCCGGATAGCTCAGTTGGTTAGAGCATTTGGTATATGTCCAGAAGGTCCTGGGTTCAATTCCTGGTCTGGTCACTTTTACAAGTTTAATAGTTTTGGTGGGTAAATAGCAGGTACCCGTGGCAGGTACCCACTGCCACAAAAATCACACCCAGATCCTCAGCGATCCATCTTGGCGGGTGAACCAGACCCGCGGGTCATGTTACCCACGAGTATTCCCACGAGTATACTCGCAAGTACCCATCGAAGACCCGGACTCGTGCTCAGCCTTAATTTTTGTGTTTTTATCACACAAAATATTTCCAGGTGTTTTTTTTTGGCCCCGGCCAAAGTCATGAATTATAATATCGGCTACACTACCTACTGGCTAGCTGTGGCCAGTCAACAAATATGCATTTTTGGGCCATTTAAAGTGCTATTGGGACTCGTATAGTGCTAATATCATGCATTTTTGTGTTTTTATCACACAACATATTTCCAGGTGTTTCTTTTTGGCCCCGGCCGCACTCATAAATTATAATATGGTTTACGCTACCTACTGGCTAGCTGTGGCTGGTCAAATAATATGTGTTTTGGGCCATTTAAAGTGCTATTGGGACTCGTATCATGCTAATATCATGCATTTTTGTGTTTTTATCACACAAAATATTTCCAGGTGTTTTTTTTTGGCCCCAGCTGCAGTCATAAATTATAATATGGTTTACATTACCTACTGGCTAGCTATGTCCAGTCAAAGAATATGCATTTTGGGCCACGTAAAGTGCTATTGGGACTTGTATAGTGGTAATATAGTACATTTTGCACATTTTTATTATGGAAAATATTTCCGGGTGCCTTTTTTTGGCCCCAGACACACTCATAATAACATGGAAGAGCGGAGGGTGACAATGGCCCATATAATATGGGGCTAGCAGACTACGCTGAGGTCCCCTTAATGTCTCATATGACATGGATGAGCTCATCAATATATAATTCTTCATAAGTGATGGGTGAGCTGAGGGCGATCTCTCCCTTAAATAAATGTTGTTTGCTCCATATAATATGAAGCCCAAAAACAAGCAAATCCCTGATGTATAATTTTTGCCACTATTTCAAATAAACAACTTTTGTTATTTACTATGTTTTTTTTATTCAAATCCAAGGTCTTTACAGTCCTCCATGTATTTCTGGGGGAATCCTAGGGACTCCTGTCATTCCCTCTGCCAAAATTCATGAATTTCCCAGGAATCACCAGAGGAATCATAGAATAGGAATCACAAAACAGGAATCCCAGGAATGGAATAGTAGAAATGAATAGAAATAATTTCCTTTTTTGGAAATATGTATTATGTATGGAGTCATGTGATATTATATATATTCAAATAACATTAAATAATCATATTATAGTGCCTCTGGACTAATTCAAATTAGGAAATTCAATATCAAAATATTTGCAGACTCACATTTGGTTGAGTATTTAGCATTTTTCTTATAAACAGAAGCAGTAATTAATATGATTTTTGTAGATTTACAAGTTCTGACAGAAGAGTTTATAGTTATTTGTTTTGGGAAAAATTCCCATAGTCATACATTTGGCCTAAATAAAGCAATTCACATGCTTTTTCATCTAGTAGATATATATTTGTATTGTTAGATTTCCAATCTCTATTTGACTGTCTGGCAATTTTATTACTTAGACAGGCCCCAACAGGTGGCTGATAAATAAAACATTTATTTAATCAATTTGTGGAGGTCTTTACTGTCCCCCACAGATTCCTACAGGAATCCTGAGGAATCCAGTCTATTCTGGTCATTCCTGGGGAATGGATTTTTGGCAGAGGTGTCTGCTACAGTAGGATTGCTATTCCGGGGGAATGCCAGACCGGAATTTGAATTGTACTGGAATTCCGGAGGACTTACTGGACCGGAATGGCAATCCAGAATGGGCAGGAACGGAATCTGGGGCCTTTTGTAAAAAAAATAAAAAAATAAAAAAATAAAAAATATTAGTAATTTTTATAAGTAATAGTAATTAATTAATAATAGGCGCCCATGGATTGCCAAATCGAGCAACTGCAGTTGAAATGCCGCAACGTCACACATTTGTGACACCAACCTTTTTTCCCATCACCACCACCAATGTGTGGCCCCCGTCACTGTCGTCAGGCCCCTAGTCAATGCCCACACTTGGGCCAAGCCAGGGGATGCTCGTCGACTCACTGCTGCTCAACAATGCCACCCACCACCACCACCACATCACCACACAATGCAGCCCAACAATGCCGCCCATTGCCAACCCTGCCGCCACGTCACCCCAACTATGCCCCCCCTCGACGCTGCCCATTTCCAACCACACTGCCACGTCACCACCCAGCAACACCCCCCCAGCGACACCCATACCCCGCCACATCACCGCCCACATCGACGTGCACAGCTGCCACGTCACCACCCACATCGATATGCACAGCCGCCACGTCACTGCGGCTACTGGTGCACCAAACGCCGCCACATCGACCACCACCCATGCCACGTCACCATCGAAGGGTAGCAGCAGGAGGGTAGGAAAGAGAGGACAGACGGCAGGGACGCGACGAGAGGAGGAGGGGAAAAGGGACAACATACATGTCGTCCTGTGGAATTCTTGTCAATGACGGGGGAGAGGATGGCACCAACGGTGCCCCTCCTTTCTACCCCTGTCGTTCCTGCGGTGTCGTCAAGAGGGGGCAGCATGAAATCCACACGCTGTCCCCTTTAATTGCGTGTACCCCCCTCATTCGGGGGGATCATTTTCTTCCCCCAGCGTATGACCTACCCCCCGCCATCTCCTGCCTCCTCTACCCTCTCTCCCTCTCCCCCCCATTGGGGGGCCTACCCGCCACCCCTCTTCTACCACGTTTACCCCCTCAATAACAGGGGGGTCCTCCCTGTGGCAGTGTATGCCCTACACGCCCCCTCTTTCCCTCTCTGTATGTACTTAGTTTAATAATTGTATTCCGTAAATTAAAAATAAATTAAAATTTATATATTATATGTGTTTCATAAACCCCAAAGGCATGAAACAGGGTCCTTACAATAAATAAGTAATTACATATATTTATAATTTAAAAATATACCTTTTATGGTAATTCTTGTGCATTCCAGTCCATTCTAGTCAATTTCTGTGAATTCCAGTCCATTCCGGTCCATTCCTGTGGATTCCAGTGGATTCCTGTGCAAATTCCTGTCTATTCCTGTGGATTCCCCAGGATTCCTGTCTATTCCTCAGGATTCCTGTGGGAATCTGTGGGGGACTGAAAAGTATTGACATTGCCCCGAAATCAAGACAGATAGTGCGCTGTAGAGCTGGTGGTTGTCGCTAAGTATTCCAATAGCTCCAACTGTGGCATTTGATGTGAGATGGACCTTTTCTTCCAAGATTTGCTCGAGAAGGAGGTCAACTTCTTGATTGGACGTATAAAAGAGACTAGCGTGGTGGCCATATTCACGACAGACACCTTGAATGTAGTTGGTGTGATCATCCCATCGTGGACACTCTTCAACTTTAAGCTTGTCGAACATAACAACTTGGTGAACGACCTTGTGTTCAGAGCCAGACACAATTTTGGAGATGGGCTCAAGACATGTGATAGTATTTGCCTCGATCTCTTGAAGAGTGGGTTGTCCTGGAGAGGCTATAAGTCATGGTAGGACAGTATGTCGTCGAAGAGTGCACAATGCAGGTAACCCAAGTGACCGATGTGCGATGTCTGCCACCTGTGCTCCACCTAGTCGCCAGAGAAGAAGGCCACGGAGCATGTCGTCCTCATCGTAGCTTTTTGTGTGGTATACATCATGGGCAGCACAATTGTAAAGGTCAAGCAGACCTCGAATACCTCGATTGTTGGCAAGGGCAACCTTTGCGAGGCGGTCAACTTGCTCGACCTTACCACTATTGATGGCCATCACCCATTTCTTGTATAGATCAATGGCATTAGCTTTCCAAATGAGCTTCCTCACATCTCCCAAGTGATTCAACTTCAATGCTTGAATCTGGCCAGTTTTTCATCACATAATTTCAATCATGCCGTCTAAACCATGAAAATGGAATGGAAAGTTCTCGTTAACGCCGTCGGAGATGCGATTGAGAATACCTTGAAGCGTTGAATTCTTTGAAAGATTGATGCACTGAATACATTTGGAATCATGTATTGAGGGGATATTGCTGCAGTCCTGTGCACGAAGAATGAGCAGACTACCTGAGAGTGAAATATCCCAAGGGTTGCCAAGTCACTCATGAAGCACAAATGGATAAGACGTAAGGGCACTCTTTCCAGGTGGTATGTCCACAATAATGCCTGGACAAGGTTTCTTTGGAGATGCGGTTTTTGGGACTGACTGAGTCATAGGGAAAGTGTCGACGTCTATTGAGATGTTTGGTGTACTTCCTGGTGTGATTGCAGACCAGGTTGCAGTGGCGCCGTGAGAGCAGTGCAAAACATGGCTTGAATCGCCTTGATAAGGCAGTCGATCTTGCCTTCATGAGGTGCAGTCAGAGGTGCAAAGTCTTGATGTATCTGCTGTGATATATCATCTAGACTACCAGTGTCAGGTAGCTCCTCAGGTTCATTGATCCGTGTTTCCCAGTTATCAGTACTACTAGTGTGGCCACCACCTGAGCCAGGACCAGGCTCTTCATCATTTTCCACTGTGGATGCCATATTTTGAGTGACATCTCCTTCAGGCTCTTTTGGGAAAGCTGTTATATTAGTGTAATTCTATTTAACATGTGCCAGTGAGAAATTTCAGTTGCAAGAGATCAAATATTAATCCAAGTCCTTACCTCAGTTGAGTCCTCCATTTCCCAGTTTGTTCCCACCCCACCAACCTCATTTTCTTCTACAATAGTGTTTCTGTCAATGACCTTGGCATCCCAGGGCATAGGCAATTCAGTCAGGTTGGACTCTGAAGAATTGTTATTGAATGTCACCTCTAGCTGAGAACCCATTGGTGCTGCTGATAATGCTTCTAAAAAGTCTTTGAATTCTGCTGAGAAGGACTCTGCATCCCGGTACTTCCTGTGTCTATTGAATGTTGAAAGGGATACAGGCTTTTGCAAGTCTTTGCATTGTGCTTGGCACCCACATATGAATGTCTGGGAGCTCATTGCCACTCTGCCCTATCACAGAACACAATGGCATCGTTGGCTGATTTGATTTTTGGGTAGCTAGAGAGCAGAAGCAATTCGGAATGAAGAGAAGGGAATTGAAAAAGAGCCTCCAAGTGTTATCAATGTTATCATGGGGATATGGTCGGATCAATAGGGCCACTGATCCAGCGTGGTCATGTGAGTTGTCCTGATTCTGTTGATACTTGTGGGAAATCTTCCCACTATCACATTGTTGCTCTCAATTGCTTTCAACCCCTCAAAGAGAACACTGTTGACGTTGTGTTCTGTTACTAGATAAAGAAGAAACCAGTGGAATGCAAGTAGACCACGGTCTTCCTGAGCCACAAGTTTCTTGAGATCCTCTGGTCCTTTTTGGAGGATGGTATTCAGCAGACGATCCCAGGTTTCCCAAGCGTCCTCGCCATCGGGAACGCAGCTGCTCAGATCACCAGTAGTGTTTGAAGGTCTAGTCTCAAGACTGGAAAAAGACTGAGACCAGACCAGACCAAGACTGATCAAGACCGGAAATTATTAAGACCGATCAAGACCGTAACTGCAGTCCAGTTTTCGGTTAATGTCCATTTTAGAAATTTACAGACCGAGCAAAGACTGGTCTTGGTGGTCTCAACCAGTCTTTCTAGCTTCACAATCGTGTAGGTCTTGGGCCAGAATTTTTCCATTTCAAAGTCCAAATTACTATGTTCATACATTAATTTTCAAATGATTTTCGATGTGAACCAAATGTGTGACATGTGGCACGTGATCGACAACAATCAACAATCAACAATCAACGATGAGGCTCAACCTTCATCTTCACCACCATCTTCCTGTCCCTCTTCCGACCTCAAACACTTAGGAAATCACATTCTAGGTGAGTTATTCAGTGTGTGTTTATAAACTAATAGTATTTATATGTCGTTAGGTCTCCCTGCCACATCGCACGCCCCTCCTCATCTAGAGACTTGTGGTAGTAGGCCATTGCATATGCATGGCAGGTACGAGTCTAAACTTGGTGTTAGTGGGCCTAGTGTTTGAAGGTCCAGTTTCAAGACTGAAAAATATTGCAACTGGACTAGATCAAGACCAGAAAAGACTAGACATTCTGCATGCAGTTATGAGTTCTTTGATTTATCAAAGGCTCATTCTTTGTGGGCCCAGAACTTAGTCACAATTTTCATTGATTGATTTATCATGATGACCATAGGAAGGTTCATCAAATGGAAGAATATGCAGTCCATTGAGGGAATAAAACAGCTATGATCATGTATAATATACCCAAAAATTGTTAAAAATAAGTAGAATCCAAATGAGAAAAAATTGAAAGGCTTGG
>Ga0307513_10011232_pt1 | contig 11149 bp, 11 predicted proteins | sample 15_EM_MG_FD_202174 | JGI IMG/M metagenome (GOLD analysis project Ga0307513, IMG submission 202174) | Populus trichocarpa ectomycorrhiza microbial communities from riparian zone in the Pacific Northwest, United States - 15_EM | ecosystem: Host-associated > Plants > Roots > Unclassified | place... | reverse complement strand
ACATGTTACTCTCACTCAGAGGTCGCCACAGATACGCCTGCCACTCTTACTAGATCCCTTCGTTTGTCACAACGCGGAGACGCATGGATCACTCCCCTGAACTTGGTTCAACACCTCGACCACTTTAGGTCGTTCGACCGAGTCGAGAGTTTGACGCTCTCCTGCTTCTCTTGCCAGATCTTTGATCAAACCTCCCTCCATGGCTTGTTCCAAAGCCAAATCCCAAGCGTTCGCAAGCTGCGTCTACACTACCCTACAGCATGTCCAACTTCCCTCTTGCAGTTCGTTTCCATCTTCACGAACCTCCAAGACACCATGGTTCACGCGCCACATTGGATAACAACACACCACCAAGAATGTAACCGGACGACTTTCCGTACCCTGCGAGGCGAACTACGCCTATCCGAACTAGACGAAGATTCAGATCCATTCTTTTTGCTTCTCGCATCTCAGACAACCCTCTACGAAGAGGTCGTGTTGGAGAGGTGTACCTTTGACGGCTTTCACCCTCTTCAGTTGTTTTTATCAAACACTGGATCGTCCTTGCGGACGCTATGCATCTTTGTGGAAGATGACCGTAAGTTCGATCCGCCGATCAAGGTCCACATATGTCGTGACATTTCGCTTTTTAGACCAAAGAGGAATCCCGAGATTGTCGCTAGCGAACTGCACAGTCTTGGAACATCTCATCATGAGTGTCGTTGGACCCGAGGCCAGATTCCGGCGGATCACCTCCATGCTCTCTTCGATCGTTTCTCCCAGTTTCCACAAATTCATCCTTGAATCAAACCTCCGAGAGTTCCCTCACATCTACTCTGGGGCCGTGCATGGCGCTGTCTCCGATTCCGTCAACCGATTAGATCGACCCCTGTCCGCGCTCGCACAGAGTGCTGCCCAAAATTGCGGTAGATTTTTATTCATCCTCCTGACACACAACGCGTTGGAATTGGTTCAGAGATTGTCCGGGCTCAACAAGGAGGGCGATATCTTGGCTGGGGAAAAGATAGTTGGAGGTGGTCACTCTTGCATACACATCCCCGCGTCGACTCCCCTCGGGCAGGCAGTGGATGGGGCTGCTGGGATACCATGTAACATATACGACTTCCTATGATGTCTACCGTTAATCTATACGTGCCTCAGCTCAAAGGGAGGGGCGAGTCCACTGCTTAAGATCACGTAGGAATTTGTGACGCACCGAATTTGCTCATGTTTGGCAACATCCCCACCATCCACCCCGACCTGCCACATTGTTCATCTACTCCCGCAAGCCATACGCCCATCCTTCTCAACGCCGTCTTTCAGCCTCCTGGATGGGTACAAAGATATAAGAAAACATCTCCCCCCTCCCGAACGGTGCTGCCTCCGTTTCTCGACCTTCACAACACCTTATGTGACAAGCACCTCGGCGGTGATACCACACTATCCTCAGTCAACTATCGAAGCCGGGACGACACCCTGCCCATGGGAAATTCCGACCGCGGGTGACTCGGCGACGACTTGGGGTCCCCGACCACCTTTGTTCACCCTCTTCCTACTTCCCACCTTTCCCACCCGTCTCTCATCCACCTATAACGTCGGTGTCGATCTCCCGGTCGGAAGGTCGTACTTCCGGGTTCAACCCTAAAACGTGATAGCGATGGCCAGAGACTCAGAATCGTGTAAAGGTGGTTACCTGAGATGATCGAAGGATGCCCAGCGTCTGCTTTTCTTTCGCACACAGGCTGATGCGAGCTTACCAACTACTCATACGCGTGCACCAGTGCTTTATTCTAGCCCCTTTATCCGACCATCCTCAATCACTCCAGTCCCAACAAAACAAGCGTGTGCCAGGGACAGTTCTCGGACAAACTTCGCCAACCGTTGACTCGCTGCTCCGCCTCGGTCAGGATCCAGATGCTCTACCACAGTGAGTTTCGTGCTTACGCTCTCGCGTCTGGATGTCGACCTATCCCCCACGAATAGCTAACGCTCCAGCGCACTTCGACGTATAAATCTCCGATGGGAATGATACCTCGCTGAACAAACTCGTTCGTCGCGCACCGCCAGCTGCGCTGACACCGTTTGAAATTGACGTCGACTTCAAGCCCAGAGACTCTCGGTTCATTTCCGTCATCTCCGTTCGTCTATGGTCTGGAGTTGTTTATAGTGGTTTGCTTCGTCCGTGCCATATCGTTCTCGGGCCCCTATGGTTTAACGTTTGAGGACTGTATCATAATACTTGTGTATGTCTACGCTTCCGTATCCACGGTGCCGATTCTCGCCCGAATTCTAGTCCTCGTCCCCCACTGTCTGACCTGGTGTCGAGCCCCCAAGATTGAAACTCAACAGTGTCCATGCCGTCCAATAATACCCACCGTGTCCAGCAGCGTCTACACCGTCCGACAGCACCCATATTGTACGACAGCGTCTACATCGTACGACAACGTCTCTGGCCCTTCCGACTCGCGCGTGGTTCTCGTGTCATCCGTGATCACCGCCCCGATGTAAGCCGCGTATATATGCTGACTACCCAGCCATATCCTCTGTCCCGCGCAGATCGCTTGCGCACATGGACCTTACTTTGGCTTCTGCGTGAGTACTTCAACTTAACCGATCGCGACGTGATTCAAAGTTCCCGCATCACAGTCGAACTCCTCTGGGGATCAACAATATTCCGGTAGAGCTTTTATCCTTGATTTTCCATATCGCCAAAGCCAAACCACGTCCACACCTCGGTACTGTTGACATACATCACCAAAACCTCTCCGTCGTGCGCCTCACCCGCGTGTGTCGACTTTGGCGCGTTGTTGCCATTAAAGATTCTACACTGTGGAGCAACATCTCTTTTTCAACCTCACGATTGTCCACGATCCGATGCGCTGGGGAGTTCCTACGTAGGTCTCGCAGAGCTATGCTCAAAGTTCAGATCATAGACATCCCAAACGCCGGCGTAAATCCCTACTGCGCACCGGCTGCGGACCTTGTGGGGGAGCTTGCCCAGCAAAGCCACAGGATCATCGAATTTGAAGCGGTAGGACTCTCGGAACTCACGGCCGAAGCGCTCGTCCGCCCCGCAAATAATCTTCGCCGGTTAAGAATAAACGAGCACAATTTTGAGGAAATCCTGTTGGTTTTTGGAGGTCTGATACCTAGGCTCGAACGACTTACCCTATCGAATCCTTCTGGATGGAACCTGCGCCTCTTCCCAGAGATCACGAAAGTGACCCTCTTTTTTGGTGGTAATGGCGTTAGCATGGAATCTCTAGTGGACTTCCTTGACGGTGCGAGCAAGTTGGAGGTACTTTCATTATCGCGATACCGTGATCCCAGCTCCCCCGATCGAAAGAGAGTCCGAAAGCCGATTCCTCTTCCCCGCCTACGCGAGCTAAACCTAAGCTTCTGCGAGACATCGGAGATTTTAGGTTATCTGGTCCTACCATCTTCTGCACATGTTTCGATTCTCGCTGGCCCTGACCCAGAAAACAGGGACATCTTCAGCTGTATCCCAAACGTACCAGGGTTCTGCCGCTTTCTGTCCAATACACAATCTCTCACCGTTGCTCTGCACCCCACAGACAACGAGTTCTACCTATCCATGTATTGGCGCGACAAGCCGTCATGTTTCCTGCGAGTTTACGACGATAAAAAACGACTCGATGGTCAGTGGGTTCTCCGATCTGTCAACGCTGCCCCGCGGTTCAAGCCATTTCTCAACATCGAATCTTTGACCGTATCCGTGGAGAAATACACTGTACCGTGGAAATCGTGGCTTTCCCAGTTGGACAGGCTGGAGAGGATAGAGGTCGCTTCCGTTGATTTGAGCGAGTTTATCCTTGCCTTGAGCATCGGGCGCGCAACTCGTAAACGTCCCACGTGCCCATCCCTCCGTTACTTGTCAGTCGAATTCAAAGGGCCGGGAAGGTCCATTGATTATTCCCGGCTCAGATTATGCCTCCTATCCCGTGCTAGAGCCGGTTATCCAGTTTCCCGTTTAAGGATCCGGAGCGAGGATTGGGTGAGGGTAATCCGGACGGACTCTGATTGGAAGGAGCTGACGATGTCGCAAGGTAATGTGTATGTGACCTTTGGTGTCTCTCGACGCTCATCGGGCGCGCTAGAAACCGCGGAGGGCCTCACGACCTTATTGATGAAAAAGGACCCGATAAACCCATAGGTATGATTCTTTCGTGTCGCGCCGTCCTTGTCTGCAACATAAAGTTGAACAGCCACACCAGACTCACCCGAATGGTCTTGTACGGCTCTCGGGACCCAGCGCGACAAGCAAGGCCCTGTTCCCCTCCCCTTTCTAGGCCGTTCAATTGAAGGGTCCATCTTTGCGGGAGGAACACAGGTGGCTGCCGACCGGGGGAGGTGGGGCCACCTCCCATCGGTCCGCGAAGTATATTTTGGGCCGTGGGTGGTCGCGTGAGCCCTGTATCCCCTAAGCGTAGTGACTTAGTACGTATGGTTGTACAGGGCCCCTGCATTGTACGCTCGAACGCTCAGCTTTTTCCGAAAGTTTCTCTTATACTGATTTGTCTCTCTGCATTCGATATCTCCGTCCCGATTTCCTGATCTCTACGCACCACATGCCCTCGCTGTTTGTCTGGCCATCCGTTCCAACCTTCCTCGAACCCATCTTCGCACCTTTGGTCATTCAAATTCACTTCGCGATCACACCGCGTTCACTAGTTACGTTGTCCAGGGGGGAATCAGCCAGATGCCCCCATCAGCTCTGTACATGTCGTTTTTTGTCTGGTCGGGACCCGCACGGGCCGTCCACATTCGTCGTGGTGCAGTCGCGTTTACCTCAGTATTCACCGACCATGAGTAATAAGTCTCGGTGCGGCAGAGCGTAGATTTCACACCTCCAGATCATCTTAGATGGTCCTCGCTACGGTACGTTGGCGAGCGCAGTTTAGCCGGCATCAAGTTGATCCCGTAAAGCTTTTTGCGCCGCTCACTGTACGTCGCGACGGACCCCGGAAAAACCCATCGTTACCACACAGTTCCGGATTATTGTGAGACCCCCAGGTCCTGGATGGGCTTTCCGGTGTGGCCGCATGTGGCTAAAGCACAAAGACTTGCGGAATGAGGCGACACTCAGTCAGAAGACAACTGTCTCCAAAAGTAGCATATCCAGAAGAAATCGTTCCAGCGTTGTGAAGTTTAAGATGTGTATCATTCTTATAAAACTATTCGTAAACGAGACGACACGACCCGTGGCCGTCGGTGTTGAAATTTAATTGCTATCGTACGTCAAACCCTCTCCACGGCCCCTGGATAGGATTCTAAGTAAGAGTGAGTTGTAGCTTTGCCGGAAGAGAACAGGACATACCGTTGGATCGGAACGCTAAGGGTAAGCGGGAGCGCAGGCTTGGGGTTGAGGTCCAAATACTGAGACCTGTCGAGACTGCTGAGGTAGTTCCAGTCGTAAAAGTTTACTGGTAGTCCCTTCACAACCCGTGATTCCATGTCAACCTTAAACGACCGACGTCGTCTGTCCTCGTGCCGGACAACGCTGTTGGAAATCTGAGTACCAACGGAATCAAGGCTATGCAACCAGTCTGTGACGCAAGCGTGGCGCCAGAACGGCCGATTGCTGCAAAAGTACCGCGCATCATCCGTGTCTCATTCATCGGAACTCATGCCATCGTCCTCGGCGAGATGGCGGATGATTGGGAGGAACTCTCGGAGTTCCTGCACTTCGTTCACTATCTTTAGTCTAGATTCACTCAGCTTCTAAATGTTGAGCCGACGGTTATGTAGCTGATGGAACCAACTCACACGGTGCCTGCGCAAATGCCTTGTTAGGGATTCATGAAACCCTTGGTAGCTTGGCACGTCAGCAAATCCAGACGCCGCCGCATGATGAGAGATGAAGTCCGGGATGAGTTGGTGGAACTCGTATGAAACGTCCATGACGGTTTTCCCCTCAGCCTCAGGATACCGTGCTGCAAAGAAATCTTGGGCAAATATCTGGCAAGCCCGCAAGTTCCAGACAGAGCATGGGGTTGATGTGGGATCAATGCGAAAGTTTCCGACGGTGGGGCCAACGTGAGATCCCTTCCCAAAGTCTAGGACTTCTGCAGCTGCCGGGATGCCGAGTTTGAGCGGCGCGAGTGGTCCCGTATCCCGGGGGTACAACAACTTAGTCGCATGGGACTTCACTGCGGACTGAACCGATGTTAGCCAGACTATCTAGCCTATACGGACGGAAGGAGAGCCACCTTAAAACCCTCCTGACCTCGGTTGGCCGATGTAGGCTCTAGGCAGCGAAACTGCAGGAGTTGTTCCTCAAACCTCTGGTTCACGGCATACTCCAACGAGCTGATTTTATCCATGACCCTCAGCGTGACTGTGTCCAGGTATGTGTTGAACTTTGTTCCCAATTCCGCGTGTTCGCCTTGGAGGTTAGTGACCAGATTGCGAAGTGCAGAGGCTGCGGCCTGAGCGTGGTGAGGGAACGGTTTGACGAGTACGAGTCACACTAACCTTTAGGAGCTCTGTGTCTTCTTTTCGATGAAAGGATGGCGATGCCGCAAGCGTTGGACCCTGCTCCTGCCACGGAGGATCAGTTGATATCAGTGCGAACAGCTGGAGTGAGCTGCTCACATCGTTCGCACGTCGCCTGAACTCGCTCGGCGTTTCTGATGCGTTACCATCGAGCGCACTGCCCTGGAGCTGCACGACACTCCGTCTCAATCAATCTGACATGACGCGCAACGGGCGCAGTTTATCTCGGTGTGGTGTTCACAGAAACTTACACTGATAGATGTGTAACCCGATAGCCCTGAGTCTGGGTCTTCATTTTCCTGCTCCTCGGGTGACACGAAGGCCTTTAGTGATGGATGGATGGGTGGTCAGACTGAGGTCTGTGTCGACGCCGAATGCACATACCATTGTAACGTCTACGGATTCGTCGCCCAGAGCCGAAGTCGTGCCATCGTCCACGGTGACATCTGGGTTGGATTGCGAAACGCATCCATGTCTGGCTCGCTTGGGCCTATCAGGACCGGACTCTGCTTCGGACTGGGGCGAAACGAGATTCAATCGCAGGGGGTTGATGGGACGCGATACGGCACGATACCTTCCGTTTAAGCGTACTGCGGGCCATGTTCACGAGGGATGAGGGGATAAGGGTCCCGGTTTAAGTAGTGGGGTCCGGACCTAGGACATAGCAAGGGAGACCAAGTCAAAAGAGCGTGTTCTATCAACATCGTAAGTTGAAAACGTTGACCATTGTCGACGTGATGGAATGCTGCTTGACGTCCGTTTTCAGCGCACGCAACCGTACAGTGTCCGCACCCGTGGGAAAGTTTATCCGATACTTCTCTCGTCTTACCATCCATGGGTTTGCATCTCTGCATTTATGGGTGAATCAATGTGCGTTCCCGAGTTTCTTCTTTGATTGAACTAGGACACGGTGAAGTGTTGACCTCATGCCCCTGGCAACGCGAGATCAGGTGGGGGACGTGTCCGTCCCCAAAGCCCATGCCACATCACCGGAGTGATCCAGGAACATGGCAGACAGCAGCTCCCATATGACGGGCTACTCCCGCCATCGATGATCGGGGAAAGACAACGGGATGGCCAAATCGGCCACGGAAGAGTCCCTAGCTTCCAGTCATCCTCTGTACAAAGGCAAACACCTTTACGGATCGGTTACGCATCAAGTTGATCCTACCAGAATGCGCTCCCATAAAATCCGGGCTGTCTCGAGGGTAGATGTGGCACTCGCTCTCCTCCCACTGCCCTGACATGGCCCCCAAGCGGCCCTGCCTAATGGCCACGATTGTTATACGTTTCGCTCCGAATCTCGCGGACGAGATAATCGATCAACTACAGGACGATACACCCTCGTTGAGGCATTGCTCAATGGTGTCGAAGTACTGGCGGGGTAGAGCGTTGAAATGGCTCTTCGAAGCCGTTGTCGTGCAAATCACCGCCACAAACCCCTGGCCGTACCTTCGATGGATAGGAGAGTCTACGCCAGGTATGGTTTCGGATGGATCCTTGGCCGAAAATCACTTCTGACACCATCTTCTTAGGACTTCATTTGGCCACAGTTCACGCGCGAGAACTACGTTTGGTCCAGTATCCTTCATGCAAGTGGATTACACCACACATGCTATATCCTATCCTCCCCCGATTCGCAATGTTCAGGACCGTCACTCGCCTTTCGCTCCATTTGTTCTCCGTCCATCTCTTCAACAAAGCCGACACCCAAACTATCTTCGGCCACTTCTTCCCGACTGTCAAAGAATTGAACCTCGAAGAACCTTATACCACTGTGAAGGGCTTGCACCAATTTATATGCCATTTCCTGGTCTTGGACAACCTCAGTATTTCCGACCCCGAATGGGAATCCGAAGATACGCCGCTGGATTTGGAGGTGGAAACGGCCCCTCCTCTGCGCGGAATGCTTTATCTTTTGCGACTCCACCCCAATTCGGCAAAGTTCGTCGATCTCCTGGCTAGGATGCCAGTCGCCTTCCGAGACGTTCTATTTGTCAACTGCCAGCTACCATCGATGCCGGTCAACAGGCTCTTACGTCGCCTCTCGCCAAGCTTGAAATCCTTTTCCGCATCTGCCTGGTTAAATGGTGTGTTTCAACGGTTACACTCTTCTCTTCACAACTAATGACCAAACTGCAGACGGCCACATTCCAAAAGTCGATCTTTCCCCCTGCACAATCATCGAGGAGATCAAGTTTCTGGTGGGAATGGTACCGGTGGCGACACTCCCTCTTCGAGCGATACTGGAAGCGCTGGAATCAGTTGCATCGCGTCGTGTGGGAGTGATCACCTTAGACCTCGACACAACGGATACCGGAGATGAGTTCGGCCGGGAACTCCTCCAATACTTCCAAAGGTTAGACTTTAATCTCCACTGGATTGCCTTGGCGCGGCAAGGGGGTAGGCAGACTGTGGTCAAGCTCTCAGCCAACGACCCATTCATTCTAGGGTCGTGCCTACGTCGTTTCAAGACCCACGGCAAATTGATCCTCGGAACCCGATCTGGAGGCCCGTCTGGTTTTTTAGGAGATGTACGGTGGTTTGAAGAGTAGATAATTCCCGTGGTCGTCACCTAAACTATCCCCCCTACGCTATCTTTCGGTCGCCAGGACCTTGCTATGAGAAAATAACTACGGTTTAGCTGACCCCGTGCGTGCTTTCCGTATGAGACCGAGAAGATCCATTCCCGTCTCGTAGAGCCTCGGGTTGACCGAATCCTCGTGCCTGGTAGGAAGGAAGCATTGAATATTGACGGGCCAACCACCGTAGTCGGGCACCACTGTGAGATCGATCTATCACCGGATTCTCGGTTCAAAGTGACCACCGTTTTCCTGGCTACGACACGTAGCCTTCCATTTGCCCCTTCACGAAATGACGTCCGTGCAGTCGTCTGACCATGAATGAGAGGGGAGCGCGCGCGCGCGTCTACTTGGCGTCCGCCATTGTTTCCTCGTCCTTCCCCCCAGAGTTTGGCTCTGTCCATCGGTCGGGGTTGCTATTTGACGTTGAACGTCGAACCCCCGTCGGTCCCTGAACGGGAGAACCTACGTGCGTCTACTTAACGTCCGCCAATCAAGGTTGCCACTTAACACCGATCCCTCCTTGATCCTAGAATCGGGAGAAGCTACGCGCGACTACTTGACGTCCGCTGTTGTCTCTTTCGTCCTTCTCCGGTGTTTCGGCTCTATGAGAACCTGTACGCGTCTCCTTGGCGTCGGCCATTGTCTCTGGTGTCAAGATTGTACGAGAGGGGATGTCACGCATTCTGTTCGAGGAAGTTCTATGTCTTCTGTAATGTCCGCCATGCTGAGAGAGAAAAGGAGTGTTGTTGGCCCCCGCTGTCAAGTCAATTCGTCTTAGAACGCCGTTGGTACTCAAAATGGTCAATATTGGATACTCGAAACTTGACGGTGTACATAAACTAACTGTCGTACTCGTCGTTTGCGGCGTGCCGTTATTTGACAGTATCTTACAAATCCGTTGCTGGGATATGTGCACCCCGAAAGAACATACAAAAACTGTACGTGAGCCGCGGAAAACGTCCTACCACGGCCAGAGCCAACTAACCTAGACGGACGATGTACACCAACTCCCTCCACATTGCTCGGGGTCGTATGGTTCTGTGTCAGTGGATAAATAGGCGAACGGAGAGGGGAATAGAGAACGGGACCAACTGCAGCGTCCGACACTTCATCCGACCTATAACACAGACTTCCGTACAACTTCCAGCAAATCTTCCCGAGATTCCTGCGTGTGTTTTTTCGGCCGTCGAGTTACAAGATCGGTTCTGCAACGGCCCTCCATCGGTTTTAACATACGTTCCTCTGGTAGGTATCGCCTGTCAACCAAGGAGAGTATTCGCGGGTAGTAACGGCCCCTGATCAGGTCCACCGGGAACTTGGCTTCGATGCCCTTAGATAATATTGACCTGAACGCGAAACCGTCTGGAGGTTGAGGCAGCGCGTCACCATCTTCCAGTTGGGAATCCGTCGCAAAACCCGGCGACGGCAGCAGTCTGTACAGATCCCCAGTTACGTAGATCCGCTTGCCGTCCTCGGTCACCACAGGGGTCAATGACCTTAGCTTGACGAAAACCTGTTTGTCCTCTGGGTTTCTGTGTTCGATAGAGGAGTCGCTGACGTGCTCTTCGATTTGTGTGTCTTGGATGAAGCGTGCCGAGGTTTTTCGCTTGAAACCGATCCCACTCTCAGGAAACGAGAGTATAAGGAGATCCCCAGTCCAGATTCTTTCTGCTCCCAGCCACAATCCTCTATATCCGCGCTGAACCTGACCCACTGCGGCGGAACTGAAAGAAGACGTTCTAATGAGCCCTTCACTGATACCGGGAGAAATCGTAGGAAGAGGCGGGGAGTTGGAGGCGGCGCGAGCACTCGAATCAGTAGAGAATTCGTCTGTGACGCTCCACATAGAGGCGATCTGATTTGCTATCCCAATGTCCGTTATAAGCAGTTCCAGAGGGGAGAAGCCTCCTCCGGTACCGAGGGATAGGGAGGGTTCGAGAGTAGAGCACCTTGGCAGTGGATCGAACTCGCGGTCGAATGAATTGAGTGGAATATCCGCACCCGTCGATCGGAGCTCTGCCAAGAGCTCCTCGTCGGGAAGATGTGATTGGAATGGGATGATGCTCGCC
>Ga0307513_10011231_pt1 | contig 11150 bp, 10 predicted proteins | sample 15_EM_MG_FD_202174 | JGI IMG/M metagenome (GOLD analysis project Ga0307513, IMG submission 202174) | Populus trichocarpa ectomycorrhiza microbial communities from riparian zone in the Pacific Northwest, United States - 15_EM | ecosystem: Host-associated > Plants > Roots > Unclassified | place... | reverse complement strand
TGGGGGGGATTCTTTCTGGTTGCCGTCGACGAGGGGCCTACCTGCCACCCCTCTTCTACCACATTTACCCCCTCAATAACAGGGGAATCCCCCCTGTGGCAGTGTATGCCCTACACACCCCCTCTTTTCCTCCCTGTATGTACTTAGTTTAATAATTGTATTCCGTAAATTAAAAATAAATTAAAATTTATATATTATGTGTTTCATAAACCCCAAAGGCATGAAACAGGGTCCTTACAATAAATAAGTAATTACATAGTACTTATAATTTAAAAATATACCTTTTATGGTAATTCTTGTGGATTCCAGTCCATTTTAGTCAATTCCTGTGAATTCCAGTCCATTCCTGTCCATTCCTGTGCAAATTCCTGTCTATTCCTGTGGATTTCCCAGGATTCCTGTCCATTCCCCAGGATTCCTGTGGAAATCTGTGGGGGACTGAAAAGTATTGCGTTTGTTGGGGATGGGGTATCAGAGATTGAGTGGATAGTCATTTGTCATGGTCTACGATTATCTCTGCGATGAGAGAGAGTGGTTTGGGCACCTGTATCTGGTACTCTGATGTATCAATACCCAGGACTTGCCTAAATGACTTTATCAATCCACACTGGGTATTCCCCACCACCCAAAATTTAAAGGTCCTGCTGTAGTGCTGGGGCTGGTTAGGATTAGTAATAGAGTGTTGGATTTGGATTATGTAATCTGTCACATGGTTTCCAGATTGACTAATTTGGTCATGTCTTGGTCACAGGGTTGATTTAACATGCAGGGAATGACACTATATATGTCTGGCACTATAAGTGTCTTGGGATTGGCAGTTACATAAATACAATATAGGCCTGTTGAACTCCAAGGCTGAATAGCTTAGTTGGTTAGAGCATCTGGTATATGTCCAGAAGGTCCTGGGTTCAATCCCTGGTCTGGTCACTTTTCTGTATATTAACATAGGGTTATTTGGTTGAGCGGGTAGGATGGTTGATATGCTGGGGGTGCCAGATATGAGAGTGGGTGTATAATAGGGCAGAGCTGTTGTGCAAGGGTTAGGGGCACTAGTAAATATATGTAAACAATGCCAGCAGCAGTGGGTGGGTGGTGCACTCACTGTTGGAGGCTCATTGGGGGGGTGAAATTTTATAATATACCCATCTGGGATGTTTTGGTGCTCCAGGGGGAATGGGAGGAGGCTGGAGAATATCTCCATAGTGCCAAATTTGAAAATTATGTCCAAATTAGGAAGGCAGTGCCAGTTGGGCTTCCTTGGGCTTGGTTTTGCTCCTGGGCTCATTGGGCTTGGTTTTTCATATATAAAACTGCATATTATACTATATTTACATACAATCTACCATTTTATACAGGTCTGGGCATACAAAAATGGGTGGATGGCATAGAATGGGTTTGGATGACGCCTTCCAAATTAGGCAAGTGCTCCTACTTGGGCTTACTTGGGCTCGGTTTTTTTTAGAAAGTAGTATATTATATTTTCTACATACACATTACATATTGATTAATAAATAAATATATTGTCTCCAAGAAGGGGTATATAATGATATGGAATGTGATTGAATGAAATGAAAACAAAAAATATGCAGTACAAAGCTACGCGGACGTGGTGAGGTTTGAGATATCGACCTCAGTTTTCGTCTGCGTTACTATGCCCTTCTCATTGTATTCCTCTCCTTTCTCCTCATCGCTGTGACCCAGCTTCTTCTTGCTGTCATTGTATCCCCCACCCTCCTGCTCCTTAGTGTGTCATTCCTTGTTGTCATTGTATCCCTCCTCCTCCTTAGCTTTTCCTTCTTGTCATTGTGTCCCTCCCTACTTCATTGTTGTTGTAGCCCCATCTCCCTCCTCTTCGTGTCATTTTCCTTTTTTGTCATAGGTTCGATGCCCTGCACATGTTGCCGATGGGCCACATTTGTTGGGTTTGAAAGGTTGGGGCGCATGCTGGGGTTATCCTGCCATTGCCGAATCCCTCGCACTGACGTTGGGCCTGCCTCTTTATCATCAAATCTGTGGCTGTTGTCAAATTTGTTGCCATTGTCAAATCTGTCATGCTGAAGATTCAGGTTGGGCTGTCGAGGAAATAGAAGGGGGTAGGGGTTGGGAATCAGTGAGGTGGGGAAAGAAGCAAAGAGGAAAACGAACCACGACAAAATCGTGGTTTGTTTTTCCCGACGCACTTGCCAGTCCTCACGTGTGCTTCCTTATCCCTCTCTAATTCCTGTATTTGTCCAGGTAGATGCACATTCCTCTAGGAGAGGAGGCATGAATCCTCAATACTTTTCAGTCCTCTACAGATTCCCACAGGAATTCTGGGGAATGGACCAGAATCTGCAGGAATGGACCCAGAATCTAGTGGAATCTGGTGGAATCTGCAGAAATGAACCAGATTCCACAGGAATTCAATAATTTTTTTTTGTTTTTCATAAAGCCTTTATTTAGTACATATTGCTTATTTTTCCAAGACTTGTTAAATTAGATATTTATTATTATTTAAAATATAACAAAATAGGGAAAAAAAAAAAAACCCCTTCATTTGAGGGAGAGAAACAAATTGGAATGGAATGGCATGTGGGTTACACACTGTCCCGTCAGTGAGAAAGGAATCCCCCTAACAATGAGGGGATAAATGAGCTGGGAGGGCAGCGTACATCCTGGTATACTGCCCCTCGTCGACCGCTCCCCCTTTCTATCATTGGGGGGTAAATGCACTGGAACAGGGGCGGCGTGTGGGTTGCACACCGCCCCTGTTAATGACACTGCTGGGGAAAGAATTTCCCCCCGTTAGAGGGGGCAAACAAGTTTGAAAAGGGCAGCATGTGGATTGCACACCACCCCCCGTTGACAATGCCGAGTGAATGGGGGAGGTAGAAACGAGAGGTGGCATGTATGCCATCCTCCTCCCCCGTTGTCAACAAGAATTCCAGGGAACAACAATGAGTATGCTCATCATTGTTCCCTCCTCCTCCCCCTTCATGTGCTTCTTTCTGTTCCTCTCTGCCTGCCTTTTTCCCCTTCTCCTCCTTGTATCCTTGGGTTTTTGATTCCTGGTTGGAGGCATTGGTGACATGGCAGATACCATGGTGGAGGTTGGTGGCATTGGTGGGCAGTGATGTGGCAGGGTAGTTGGGTTCGTTTGGGGCCATCGTTGGGTACTAACATAGCAGCAGCAGCAGCATTGGATGGTGACATGGCGGAGGTCATTGGGTCCTGATGTGGCGGGTTGTTGGGCAGTGACATGGTGTGGTGGTGGCGTTATTGGATGGTGTCGAGGCAGTGACATGGGGGGCACTGTTGAGCGGTGACATGGCAGGGTTGGGTGGTGTTATTGGATTTGACAAGCATGCCCTGGCTTGGCCCAAAAGTGGGTGATCACTGGGGTGCTCGATGGCGGCTGTGGTGGCTGTGCATGTGGTGGTGGGTGGTGGTGGTGAGAGGGAAGGATGGGATGATCACAACATATACAATAGTTAAAATATAAATGAAGATTTATAGTTAAAATATTTTATAAGACACAATATTCAAGCTATTGGGCAAGCTATTTGGGGTGTAGAATAGTTTAACTATTGCAGAGTACAATAGAAAATTCCCACTCATCACCCACTCACTGCTCACCTCATTGCCTATTCACTGCCCACTCATCATCTACTTGTCTTTTGACATATCGGCATTGGGTTCAATTCTCACACCTTCATGTCTTTTGATGTGTCAGCATTGGGTTTGATCCTCATACCTTCATGTCTTGCGACACATTGGCATTGGGATCCCTATACTTTCATGTCTTTTGACACATCGGTATTAGGATCCTATACTTTCACCTCTTTCAACACATTAGTGTTGGATTTTCATCTCCTTTGTGTCTTCCTTGTCAAAAGTATGAGAGAAAAGCCCACATCCCTCACAAGAGAAGAGACAGTGGACAGGCTTGAGCACTCATGTTGTCATGGTGGGATCGGGTTGTTGTGGTCACAGGATTTGCCAGGTTATCCCTGTTGTCATAGGAGTGCCTCCTTGTGGTTGGGGATTTGCCATGTCAGTGGCAAGTTTCTATAGTGGCAATGGGTCTCCCTTTGTGTTCCTTGCTCCTCAATTTCCCTGTTGAGTGCATGTGACCTCACCCATATCTCTTTGGAAAGGAGAGGGACAGGTGTGGCAAATTATTGATCTAGGGTTTGATGTGGTATGACAATAAATGAGCCTACATCTCTCATGAAAAGAGAGGGGCAGATGGTGGATGTGAAGTTCATGAATTGAGGTGAGTTGGGCCATCAAATCCTGTGTCATCATCATTGTTGAATCTGTGTTGTTTAAGTTTCAACTTGTCATTGTTGAATTCATATCGTTGTCATCGAATTCGTGTCGTTGTCATTAGTTGAGTCCATGGTTTTGAAAGTGCCAGGGTGGAGGTAGTGGGATGAGCAAAGATTGAACTCAAGTCACCAGCCGGAGACACAGTTGATTTGATTCAAACACTGCTCCCATGCACATTCATCATGCTCAACCTCCACATCTACTAACATGATTAGAAATATTTAAACTAGATAAATTTATTAATATGCTACTATACATAATCAGGTACTCACCCACTTAAGGCTGCTTTAGCTGCTTCTTGTGTAAAAACACATGAAAATGTCTGAAATTTTTTACAATGTATTTTCTTGGATATCTACAATGCCTATGCAAAAAATTTAAAATTTTCGAGTGTGTCGTTACCTCTATACAAATATTTTGTTTTCAAGAGTCGAGAACTGGCCAGCCTATCAGGTACTCAGCCACTCTGAACTAATACAAATTTGTATTGGTGCTTTTCAATTCATTACATTTCAAGATCATGGCCTGTAATAGAAAATACACCATTTCAAGATGGTCAAGAATAATCTTTCAGTAACTTGGTCAATTCTATTCCAATTTACACAAAACTTCTTGGAATTTTCTAAGAAGATTTCATAGAAAATTCTTGTTAGCTTTTAACTCTAGGTTTCACAGTTTCTAAATTTATAAAATCTGTTTTCAAAGTATTTAGATTTTGATTGCTTGATGCCAAAATGGCAACCTCCTGGGAGATAGAAATTTTAAAAAATTCTAAAAGGTGCCCAATATGATACTTCAATGCCAAAATAAACATATTGAAAGAAAAAACTCAGGTGTACTTGAGTTTTTTGATCTGAGAACAAGTAATCTCAGTGATGCTACAAAACCTAAATATTTTCCAATATGGCTACATATATATCAAGTATCTATAAAAAATTTACCTCCTGTTTCATTGTACTCAAATGAATTTATATTGTGAAAGGGTACAATTGAGCCCAGCGCTTTTATTTTATAATTGGTATAAGTTTGGTCAGCCCAGCCACATAGATATCGTGCTGCCACCTGTTCTATTTTAAGAAATCAACCCTGATGGCCGACCAACTACTCCTTCACTGACTTTTTGCCTTCCACAATTTGCTATTTTCATATTTTAACAGTGCAGTCACATAAATAATATTCAGTGCTACCAGTAGATACCAATTTTATTGCTAATTGACCATGTCCTGACTTTGTAGAAAATAAATGACCAAGTTTCTAGTGTGATTGAGTACCTGATTACATACAGTAATTGTATTATATCTTTTGTCAGTTCTGTAGTTCAATGGCTGTTGTAGAATCTGGGGTGGAATATAAAGGTGGGGGAGTATGCACCATCTTGGAGATGGTTCTGGTCATCGTCACTCCTCATCCTCATGGCACCCCTCCTCATTAGTGGTTGTCATTGGGTGGCTATTTGGTGATGTGTGGGGGTCATCAGCAGTGGTGATGTGGTGTACACAGGTTTTGTTAGTGATGAGCTTGGTTGTAGGGGTCATCAGCAGCTATGATGTGGCATCTGAGGTGGCAGTGGTGACATGGGATAGGCAGTTGTCGATGGTGGTGATGTGGCATTTGGTGGTCATCAGTGGCAGTTAGGTGACGTGAGCAGTTGTCATTGGCTTTGCCATGGCATCTGGAGGTTGTTGCTTATGCATTGTGATGTGGCTGTTGATGGTGGTGATGCATGTGTGTGGTGTTTGATAATGAGCAGCCCCTGCTTGGCCCAGATGGGCACTCGCAGGGGCATACAATGACAATGGTGGTGGCAGTGGGTGGGTTGCAGGTAATAGTGGTGAGTGGAAGGAATGTGGTGGAACAATATTTGGCAATGGGTGGTTGCCAAACATTGCAATTATTAGTAATTGATGTTTTAATTTGGAAATTTTATCTAAATATAATTTAATAGTTGACAAGAAATAAATTTTATTATTTTTGAGACATACTACCAAAGTTTAGATACACAGTTGACGAAATTATGAACAGAAGAATGGTGATTCCATCCACTCCTTTTTAAAAAATACTGGGACTTTAAAATATTTCTTATATAACATTGTCATTTATGGATATCCTTACTTAAAAATTTAGATCTGAGGTCTTTGATGTATTTTTAAATCAATAACAATTTTATTTTTATAATCGTGCTCATATACATTAAGATCAAGCATGATTACTTTGGGTGAAAGCAAAGTTTGAATTCAATATCAATTGTTGATATTAGTGTTTAAAGGTCCAGTCCAGTCCAGTCTTTTGACCCCCAGGGCAGTAGACTGAGACCAGGACTGGTCCACATCAGTTCAGAGACCACAAAAGACCACACAAAACCGATGTAGACCAGTCTTGATCGGTTTTTTGCAGTCTTAGACCGGTCTGGACCGGAAATTTATTGCATGGTTAATATACTACATTTTTTACATTTATTTATCGGTAGGGATTGTCGACTGACATATTACCTTCAATATGAGCCCTGTAACATTGAAAACGGTGAAGAATTGAGTAAGATATGATTTATTTCCATCACATCTATTCTTTTTGTCCGATATTTTATAGTTTTGACTATAACATTGTCAGATTTCAATCAATTTTGATGGGTATAGGCTCAAATTGAAGATGTTTATTGAGGGTATAAGTCTACTGGTTCAGACTAGTCTATCAAAACCAGTCTCTTTGTGGTCTTTTCCAGTCTTGGTCATCTTTTTCCAGTCTTAAGACTGGACCTTCAAACACTAGTTGATATGGTTGATGTTTGGTTCATTCTTCCTCCTCTCACCAGTACCCTCACTATCCAACTCACTACAACCAAGAAATTCAACCCACAATGTGCCCCTCCCCCCTTATGAGGGATGTGGGCTTGTTTCAATTGCATTCGATAGGTCAAAATAGTAAGGGAATGAGGGAAAGAAATAAAAGGCAAAACTGTACATTTTGAAAATGAGCCATGACTTTCATTGTGGCTCATTTTCGCCCTCACATTTTCATTGATGGTGATGCATTCCCTCCATCTTTTATATGCCACCACCAATCCACCACCATCCCCCAATCATCGAAAAAACCAAAACTGGCCTCATATCTCTCACAGACAACCTCACCCAAGCCCCACCCCAATGTCAGCAAGTGCGAGGCTCACATGGATGCATCATTGCTAATGCAGTGAAAATGACATAATACACCTATTGAATTATGAGGATGGCACAACCCCAGCATATTAAATGACAACAAGGACAACACAAGAAGCCCATTGCCTGTATGTCAAACAATATAAACATGTGGAGGACCAAGCCCATCGCCCTCATGTATGAATGACCAAATGCTGCCACATTGAATGACAAAGAAGCCTATCCCCCAGATGTCAAATAATACAAACACCTAGTGAGCCCCACACTGATGTTTTGAATGCGTAGCATGCCCAGGCTCCACTGATATGTTGAAATATTGAAAGTATGTCTCAAAAATGAGCCACAACTTTCATCATAGCTCCCTTTTGCTTTTCTTATTTTTCTCGCACTGTCATTGATTATCATGAATTATCCTCCATTCTCAAAATGCCCACACCAATCAACCACCATTCCCCAATCACTTAAAGACCCCAAACCACCACCACTCTTATAGACAACATCACCAGAGCGTAACCCCAACATTTCAGATGACCCAGAGGTGCTAACTGATGTTAAAGTACAGAAAAGTGACCAGACTGGGGATTGAACCCAGGACCTTCTGGACATATACCAGATGCTCTAACCAACTGAACTATCTAGTCTTGGAGTTCAACCAGCTGATATTGTATTTATGTAACTGCCAATCCCAAGACACTTATAGTGCCAGACACATATAGTGCCATTCCCTGCATGTCTGATCAATTCTGTGACCAAGACATGACCAGATTAGTCAATCTGGAAACCATGTGACAGATTACATAATCCAAATCCAACAACTGAACACTGACATGTCCAATGATGTGAAGCTAGCACCAAGATACAGAATTTACCACCCTCCTAGTGAAGTGAGGCAAGGGAATAGAGGACCCACTGCTAATGTTGAACAACATAGTGATGGATGGGTATTGGAGCAGAGCTGCCTGGCTTTGCACTAGATATTTTTTTAATTACACATGAATGCGAGTGGTAGCTATCATTTATATGATATACTCTAGCCAAATGCCTGCACAAGCATTTGTTTCCTGCCAAGGGATTCAAAGATATAAAATTTTGTGGCAACTTTATTAACATAAATCTCTATTATTTGCCATACTCTATTTATTTCATTGTTGCCCTGGGACGATGTTTTAGCTATATTATTGTTTCCCAAGAATGATGTTTAATCCATGTTATTGTTTCCCAAGAACAATGTTTAATCCATGTTATTGTGTTCCAGAGCTATATTTCATTCTTTGCCAAGTGCAATATTTTATTATGCCTAAGGCCTATATTTCATTGTTTTCCTAGGGCAATGTTTTAATTTTATGGCAACAATATTATATGTACTTATGTTTTTGATTATATTAGATAATTAATTTTTAATTGAAATTTGTGTGCAATATTTGGTGTGCTTGCTTGTGGGAGGTGTGGGCTTTGCTTTTATATAAGTTTCAATTTGAGGCCATAATATGATAAGAGAATAAATGGAGGAACATGGAAAAGGCAATTGTTAAACCATCAAAAATATTATATAATCATGTCCCATAATAAAATAAAATATATATTAGGCAGGCAATGAAATATAGCATTAGCAAGAAATGAAATGGCTAAAACATGGATTATTGCTCTTTGAAAAATTAATGACATTTTTGCCAAATAAAAATCTTGAAGTTTCTACACATATATCCTTTGTTCACATGCTCCTCACCCTTATCAATGACTTGACTGCTGCTTCCTCCATCTCTACTAAAATGCTTGCAAATGTATTCACCAGTGACAATACCCCCAATGACCAATACCACTCTTTAAGTGAAAAAGAAGAAAAACAGATGAACAATGGTGATTCAGAGCCCAAAGAAGACAAGGACCTGCATGCCCTTTTCTGTCTGTTGCTCACAAATTTCTATCAGAGCCTCAAAGCAAATGTAATGACAGAAAGGGCATGAAGCTCACTGTCACCCTCATTGGACTTTTTTCATGTTTGAAGGCTAGGGAAAAGCAATGTGCCAATGCCAAACCACCCATGACTACTGTTGTGATGTATGTTCATGAGCAATAGACCTTTCTTTATGCCCTTACTGAAATCCTCAAAAACATTGGGCGTTGTGATTTACTAAAAGGCAGAACCAATGCAGAAGGTCAAATTCTCAACACCACACCATCCTTTATTAGGTACACTGTTCCTCATACAATATCCAAGGACATCATGCTCAAATCTGAAAAGAATTAGGAAACTTTTGTGAAAGAGGTGGCTGAAAAAGCTTCTGCCCAAGACAAGCTCACCATCAAGCAAGTCTCTATAAAACCTGCTACTATTGCTTATACTAATTGCTTCATCTAGGTTCTTTAATCTGGTAACAGTAACACAGCTGACTCTGATGCTAAGGGAGACAAGAACAATGACATGACCACAAAGAAGAAGAAAAAAATAAATGTGAGTTTATATATGCTCCTTCAGTTATGTGAGTATCTCTAAATCTTGCCTTAGTGAACTATACACCTAATGTGGAAGAGAAATATCAGAACAAGATCATTAAGGAGCTTATGGCTTTCTACCTCTGTGAGAATAGGAAATGCTCATATAAGGTTCAAGGCTTCTTTCTTTTCCCTCCATATTTGTTGGCTGAATTATCTTTGCCTTAGACTAGTAAGAATGCTAGTGTCAACAAGGAAACTCCACCAGTGCCAAAGCTCTTTGATTTGGAAGTACCAAACTCAAAAGCTGACATCACTCTAATGGCTGCCTAATATTGCACAGCTGCCACTCCTGTCCCACCTGCTCAGAACATTCATCTAAGCTTTGATGGTCTTGCAGAACTACTGACTGGTGTCAAAAAAATGAACACAATTCTGAGTCTGAAGATGCTAAACAGTGTTGGAAAAATACTCACTGGTAAATCTGCTTTGACTATATTTGTTTATTCTTGTCAAATTCTCAGATTGCTATATGTTTGTATTCTGCTTGTTATTGTACAATAATTATACTTCTTCACTGGTTTTCAACTGAGGAAATAACCTAAGCACTGAAAAAATCTCTATGTCATCTCTGGTGTAACAAATCCACAAGCCTCATAGAGTTCGAAGTAAAAAGATTTTTTACTATAAAAGTAAAGTCCTTGATGATAAAGGTAAAATTTGATGATGGAGAATGCCAGTTCAATTGGGTTGTAGTCAGGGGAGTAAGGTGGTAAATACTTAATGTGGCAACCTAATAAATAAAAGCTGCAGCCCAAGACAGATAATGATTAAAGGAAAAATATACCGTAACTTTCCACAAGGGCAATTATATTTTCATGATGGTGTATTTGTGCATTATCCATGATAAGGGCACTTTGAGGGCCAGGGTATGGGCTTATGAGTGGAAGCTTGAAGCAAATGAATGTCAGTTTCTATATGAATGGAAATCCTAGCGATAGCTCACCAGATCATTTCTGAGGTACTTCAGAAAAAAACTTGTGGTAGTGGGCCATTGCATATGCATGGCAGATACAAGTCTAAACTTGGTGTTAGTGGGCCTAGTGTTTGAAGGTCCAGTTTCAAGATTGAAAAATATTGCAACTGGACTGGATCAAGACCAGAAAAGACTAGACATTCTGCATGCAGTTATGAGTTCTTTGATTTATCAAAGGCTCATTCTTTGTGGGCCCAGAACTTAGTCACAATTTTCAT
>Ga0307513_10011230_pt1 | contig 11150 bp, 11 predicted proteins | sample 15_EM_MG_FD_202174 | JGI IMG/M metagenome (GOLD analysis project Ga0307513, IMG submission 202174) | Populus trichocarpa ectomycorrhiza microbial communities from riparian zone in the Pacific Northwest, United States - 15_EM | ecosystem: Host-associated > Plants > Roots > Unclassified | place... | reverse complement strand
TCCCAGGGGCACCAAGGGAAAGGTGCCGTTCCCACCCTAGATGAATTCCAACGTTCAACCTTTACCTCGACGTTCAGTCAGCGTTCAAAGCACTGCCAATACTGAGCGCCGAGAATCTTGGGGAGAATCCTTCGCACTTGGGAGCGACTAGATCTCTTCTTACGGATTCTATCCCCACTCTCGCTTCCCGATGCAAAATCCCAGTACTGTGTATGTCGGAGTCATTATCGCGATCGTCGTGCTTTGTACCTTGGGCGCACTATTCCGGGTTCAAGCCAATAGGCGCGGTGCGTAAACGCTTTCTCGCCTTATATAATATATTGGACTAAATCAGCACTTTTTCCCTAGCCAGAGCGAGACTAAACGCTTTCGCTGTCCCTCCCATTCCAAGATATCCCCACAACCAGAACGGCACGATGCCAATGTATTCACCACCGATGCAAACTCCCGGGCAGTTCGCACAAAGTCCCCACTATGACCCACGACAATCATGGACCACACGTCCAGCCTTTCCAAACCCGGCATTCTCGCCGCCTTCTTACCCCCCGCCTCCCAGTCCCGTATACCCTCGCAGCCCCTATCCACCTGCGCCACCATCCCCCAAATTCTCGCCTGATCCCCCATCAGGGCCACCACTACCAAGTGCGCCTCACTCAATCTCCGGATCTCAACCGATATCACCTCCGCCTGCCACTTCGGAGAAACCACCAACCAATCCTTCACCTGATCAAATGAGTCTCGTGGATAGGATGCGCGAGGTCCAAACATTGATGCTGGAGATCCATCAGCTGGAGAGCGATGCTGGATCCAACAATCGTTCGAGAATTCAGGAGCTCCAACGGAGAGTAACGGAGCTCAGTGACACCCAGAATTCGAACGTGGCGACGTCTGGTCTGGTCCTAGGTCCACCTCCAGCATATGCTCCAGGCGGCCGAGATTCATAATACTCGTGTAATGAGGTTGATTTTGGAATTGGCGGAACCTCCCAGACAGCGACCCTCCTCACACCTCTCAAGATTTGTTCCCCATCCGTCTCTCAAATAGACACTCGTTTGCAGACTCACGACCTCTATTGATAAATAAAAATGTAAGACCCAGTTCATGCAAAATACTCAAGTCCTCGCCGACTATTCTGTCACTGAGATCCAAAGGAACCGTCTTTTCCCCTCGTTTTCTTGAAATCTTCGGAGTCTTCCACCGTATCTATTGATATCGAAATTCCTTCTTGGTTATCCAACTATGCCGATGCGATGGCTTCTATCCATGTTTGGGAATCAATATCTGGAGGGCTCGTTGAGAGGATGGGTATTCCAGGAAATCATTTCGAATGTATAAGCCCTCCAAATGTAGGTCCTTTTCACTGGCGTCTTATGATGTTGCTGCTGAAACTAGCTTCCACTTAGATTGCACTCGTTCCCACTAGAGTTGCTGAATCCTTTGAAATTGTTGATAAGATCTGAAATTTGAGATACGACGAAAAAAAATATAGTAACTATAGACATGCCGGTACTTTATTATTATAAAAGGGATGGACAGATAGATGGATAAAGTCGTGATCCCTAGAATTATGATAGGTCGTTGAAAAGAATAGCAGAACAACTGGTGGCATATGCATAACACTTTAGATGTTAGAAAGTGAAGCGAGGAGGAAAAGCAAAGGAGTCGTCAATCATTCAGTCGTTAATCCAGTCGTTAATCCGGTCGTTAGTCGATCCATGTCGGCTCGACTTTGAAATGGGGTTTTGGGATATATTTCTTGCCTTTATTGCGTCGCTTTTCATCCTCAAATTCGGCCTCCATCCGTAACTGGACACTTCGATGCACTTTGAGTCCATTCGTGCGCTGTTTTGGTATCAATCGAGGCCGAGCCGTGTTCGACCTATAAGGAACCAGTTATCGGTCAACAAGACGAAACCCAGAGTTTGAAATGAAAACACCCACGCAAAATACGAAACCCACTGATTATCCCCCCTTTGATACCTCAAATGCAATGGTATGAGCTCAATAATCCACCACGCCTTCTGGATCTTCAACTGATCATACTTGGGCGACAATGCATCATGCAGCTCCTCCTCCCCCTCCGACAGCGGTAGTGTCATCTTGGATGTTGCATCCTTCGTTGGTTTCTCAATCAGAGTATGCATATTCAGCTCCAGATCCGCGTCATGATTAGCAAGGGGGGCCTTCTCCTTCCGGAGGGAATTACGCGCCCGGATAGGGATCTCCTTGGCCGGTGGATTTCGAATACGGTCTCTACCAGGGGAAAGCGGTAAAGGTGGTGGGCGCGGTGTGACGTAGGGATATAGACTGGACGGGTCCATTCCGAGCTCTTCTTGGAGCGCGGAGGAGTTGAACATGATGCCGGTGTTGGCTTTGAAGCATTCGCGGATCATCCAGCGGAGTGCGATGCGTGCGAGGGAGTGGCGCGTTTTGTTGGATACGGAGCCGCCGCCGATGTCTGGTAGTGGTTGGGAGTTAGTTGGTTGGTTTTAGATAGAAAAAGAAAAGGGAAAATATACCGCAATGACATCCCTGTAATATAAATTCAAGTCAGCGTTGCCATTCAAGAAGGGAGAGTAAATAGCACGAACAGCAAACCAAACCTCCTCAACATCCGTCATCCTTTCATTCTTCTCCGAATATATCCTCTCGAGGGTGTTCAGCTCCCGATCCTCCGTATCCTCCCTCTTGAAGCCACGTCCCCTCTGCGACTTAGTGTGGCCGTCCAAGTTGCTGGTCAGGGGTTTACTGTCCTTGTAGTCCTTGTAGTTCAAGGTGTCGCCGCCTTTTGCGTCTGCCTTCTTCGCCGAGGGACGCAGGCTCGGTGGAAAAATATCAGCGGGAAAAATATTCGTTGGCGAGAATCCTTTCCGCAATATAAAATGTCTGGCATCATGCAAGCTATCTGGATCATCATCGAAGCTCGCGGTGCGCTGATGCATCGTAGGACCAGCGGCTGTAGGCGAAATCGACGATGGCGCCCTAGTAGCGGTATTAGTGGAAGTGGACTTGGCTTTGGAACCAAATTTGACTTCTTCTGCGCTCGGCCGGTTCCACAAATTCGCTTTGAACTTGGCCCGCCTCTCGTCTAATGAGACGGCGTGCCGGAATGTGCGCACGATGGTGTTGGATGTTGTAAATGGCAATCGTTTCGGGATGATGCCGACAGAATCTACGGTATCCCTATTGTTCAGAAAGACGTTGATCAGATTTCATTTCGTCAAAGCGAGAGGGGATGGGGGGGAAAATTAGACGCACCAAACACCCACGAACTCGATCTCCACATCCACACAAAACGCTTTCTTGAATTCGGTTGACAGCTCCCATCCAACACTGTCGGCGCGCGTGTACATCTTGTACGCAAATGGAACTTGTTGGAAATTGCCAGCGGGCAGTAGGCCAACCTTGTGCAACATCCCAGCGAGGCTGCAGAGGTTCAACAAATACCCAACGCTTGAATTTCCGGACTTATTTGGTTAGGAATTGTTCCTTACCTTCGAGCGGTATATGCTCCTCTAGAAAATCCTGCCCATCGTTGGAGGTCAAAGCTTGTAGGTGTCGAATATGCATGAAGAGACGCACCAAATATACAGATTTTATCTCTGACTCTGTCTGAATTCCCAGCAATCAAGTCAGTGCAAAGTTGATGAAGGATCTCGAGGATGGAATTCACAATTTTGCATTAGGAATTCGTAGCCGCCTATGGTACATCGGGGATATGGTTTTATTTTATTAAAATAAAATTTGGCAACGCACTCATTACATGGGCATCAAGATTCCAAGCGAACATCGTATCCAGTGTCTGAACGAATAAAAACATTACTTAGTCAAGAGAGCAGAAAGAGACCCGGGTGTAGCTTTCACCTTTTTTACCTGCGACACGAACGGCGAAGCAATCTGCGGTGATGTATAGGTCCCGATTCCTGCCTAAAATCGTAACATTTATGCCAATAGGTCATGCCACAAAAACAGGTATAACCCCACATACCTGGTAATAAACTAACTGTTTTGTGTTATCATCCTTCTTCAGCAGCTGCACGAGCTGCACGATATTCGAATTATCCGCATCGAACTGATCGCCGGTGCCGTCGAAGCACACGACAAGAGTGCGATTGTCGTGATCGGGGGGGATGACGGACGGGAACGCACGTGGATCGATCGCGTGCTCCCTCCGCACGGGGGGAGGGGGCTTGTCTTCTGCCAACATTTGCGTAGCCGTACGCTTCTGAACGGGGGAGTCCGAGAACGTCACGGCGGGATTGTTCATGGTTCCCGTCGTGGAGAACATGGTAGCTTCTTGGATGTGGCGGCTCAAATCGATACTACTATCTGGGTTCAACATTGTTGTGTGGAAAGGGGAAGGGTACATGAGGGCACTCTTGAGCGTTGGGGTTATTTAAATAAGTTGCCGTGTCGTGACTGACTTGTTGGGCGGGCGAAATGGAAGTACAAAGTAGCCTCTTAGAGTGAGGTTTCCTTCTCAAGCAGAGACCAAATTGACGTTGGTGCCGAAGAAGAAGGAGAACCAGAGATAGACGTAGCGCCATTGGCGCAGTGTTAGCCTTACATTCGCCGATGACTTTGACATAGGGACATGGCTGAGAAAGGAAAGCAACAGATTTTCTTACGCCATCTTCCCACGGATATTATGGCACCCCACTTTATCGAAGCAAATCAAAAGTGAAGTGGGATCCTGTTCCACAAACAAGTTTAGAAACGTAAAACGCAGATCCAGACTACATAATTGCCTTAATTTAGTTGCGGAATGTTTAAGCATTCTGAAAGAGTTGAACTTGGGAATCAAACCGATGACTTCAAATTTTAGCTATGGACTTGGACGGATATAAACCTTAAAAACTCGCCTCAATAAACCCCTCCTTCTCTCACAACCCCAGGTACATATGTCTCCGTTACAACATCTCGCCTCCATCCGCGTCTTCACACTCCTATGCACCCTCACAAAATCTCTCTTGTTCCCCTTAGACATCGGAATCTTCCCTCCCCACCCTTCATTCATCTTCCTCACCTCAGGACAAAGCTGCAACTTCTTATCCATCTCCTGATACCGCTGCTTGAAAGGAATATACTCGGCGGTCCATCAGAACCGGGTCAGCTCCAATTGATCGCGCTAACGAGTCTTTCAAATCTGCGAGTTCTTCGGAGTCGACGGGGCCCTTATTAATAGCCTGATTACCGACGTCCCCCGCATCATCTGAGTCAAAGTCTTCCATGGGCGCTTTCTTAAACAGTCCAAAGAATCGAGCAAACGGCCCTGCCTTAGTAATGCGCACCTGGGGATTAATAGGCTTGATATACGTTTCCTCAGGGGGTAACGTGGTCAGCGGGAGCGGCTCCAGTAGGAGTGAAACTTCAGGGTGTAGAGTGTTTGGGTCGAAGTTGACAATTTTCAACCGGTCGGGGCGGAATAAGACCCCGTTGTACATCTTGAAGCATTCGGATCATCCATCGGAGGGGATGCGAGCGGAAGAGGGTTTCAGAGAGTTTTTCATTTCGTGCGGGTCGGTATTGATGGCATAGGGAAAGAAAACGAAAAAGGTGCGTACCAGAACTCCCAGCAAAAGAGACTTTCAAAGCATTTCACTTCGCGGGAGTCGGTATTGATGGTATAAGGAAAGAAAGCAAGAACGGTGCTTACAAGAACCCCCTCCAATATCTGGACAGAGCAAGGCTAAATTACACAATATACACGACATACAAACGATATGTTACCAAAAGGCGACAAAGAAAAATCGTACCACAATGTCACCCAGCAAACCACACCTATAAACGAAAGCATCAGTTTTAAATGTAAGTCCCCAAACCCTCTGCAAACGCACCTCGTCAATGTCCGTTGTTCTCTCCTTCCCCTCCCTTCTCATCTTGACATTCTGGGCAAACACTCCCTCAAAAATCATCATCATCGCGAACTCTCCTGTTGGAATTTTAGCCATCTTGGGACGACTCTGATCCGGCGCATGCCAATGATCAGGCTTAAACTTCGCTCGATGCTCATCCAACGCCACAGCACGTTGGAAAGTCTTAACCGCCATATTCCAGAGCGTGCACGGCATGCGTCTCGGTGTTAACCCAACAAAGTTGACTTTCAAATCCCTAAAGAGGGAAAATATTTAACTTGAAAGTGGCGAATATAAATTTAAAAAAAGACGACGATGAACGGAATTTTCACCGCATTTCCAAACTTGCGCTTGAACTCGCTGCTCCACCCAACCCTGTCAGCGGCTTTATACATCCTGTACGCGAAGGAGATTCGCTGGTTGTTGGACGCATGGAAAAAGCCGACTTTTGGAGCATACCTGCTAGGCTGCAGCAGCTAAGGATGGAAATGAAAATTTCGACATGGAGGAGATCGGGAGAAAGGGATAACACGAGAACAGCTGGGCTAAACATTGAGCGGTATAGGAATTGGAGAAGCCTACATAAAGGAATGAGATTCGCTCAAAAGAGATAATAACCTTGAATTTTGAAGATACATATTTTGTCCGAAGGACGGTCTGACAAGTTTATCTTTTACCTCATATATTTTAGTATCAAAAATTGGCGCACCAAAAGATCATATCCACCTGCCCAAACATCAGGCGTCAATTTTATTCAAGTAGATAATCCCAAGCGCAGAAACGTACCCGTAATATGCGCCTCGATATTCCAAACAAAAGCTTTATCCAGGAGCTGATCATTTAAGAAATGCCAGCACCATTTTACGTTGTCAACAAATGAATGTAGGAACCCATTGACCCCGCCAATATTGAAAGCAATGCGCGAGATGGAGTACTGAAGCGAAGTGAACGTCCCGGTGCCCGACTGTCATGGTCAGACGGCTTTGGCTGAGAGAACGGTACATACATACATATGGCAAACCTGATAATAAACCCTTTGCTTTGAAGGATCGTCTCTCTTCAAAGACCCAACGAACTCGACGATATTCGAGTTCTAGTGCACGTATATAATAGTCAGTTTTCAGGACTTATACACACGTATTCATCGAACTTCCACATCAACAATTAGCATCGCGCTCAAACCCTTCAAGAAGAAACCACGAGGGGCGACTTCAACTGATCCCATCAAAACACAACCAATGTGCACTAGTCACGGCACCATCGGTAACTTGAACAACCGTTGAGCTCATTGTCGACACCATCACGGGTTCCTCTTTCCGTGGGCCGTTTGGAACCCGAAGGGGATACGTTCGGTTCAATATAAGAGTACTTCCCATCGTCGACCATGGTAGTCGCGGTTTCCATCCGTGCATCGGCGTCGTGTTTGCCTAACCTCATTGTTAGTTAGAAAGGCAGAGCTTGAAACTCAGAAGCGGAGGAGAAAGCGGGAAACTCTGCACGCTATCTTCGTTCAGACCTGAACATAAATAGAATAGCACCTTTACGAAGATCCTTCATTGGTGCCTTTATCGCATTTGAAATGAGGGGCGTCCAAACGCCCACATCCCGGGCGGCCCAGTGAATGGTCCAAATATCTCTCGAAAAGGACAACGACTCGAACCCGGTGTCCATTTGGGCCTCCTCGCTGTAGAGAGGGAAAGTATTATCTTCTCGTTGCGGGCACCTGTCCGAGTCAACAATATTTTTGCGAACACGAGTGTATCCGAGTCAAACAAAGTATCACCAGTACTAGTCAAAAAAGCCTGGTGGCCTGAACCGATTAGATTAGATTACCTGTACACGTGATCCGGTAGATAGCAGTTTTCGGTTGTCGTCTTCTTGCCTCTGTCCATCGTGTCGTGCCCTGCAGATCTGCCGTCTTTCGTGGAGGCCCTCGAAAAATGAGCTGCCAGTGTCCTGTGACGCTGCATGCAAAAACCTAGGAACCTTTAGGCTTTCTACTCTTCGAAATTCCCAGCTTGTGATCATGACAACTACCCGCTTTCGGTAGCCTGAACGCACCATTATTATCACGAATCGTACTAGAAACTGCTCACACAATGTTTTCGAGTTATGGCACTAGAAAAAACCGGAATATTTACTACTTGCGATGTCAGTCGAATCACTCTTGACCCATACCTCTAATATGCCATAAACCCCCATAACCCATAGATTTTGGCCGCACCGAAACCGAAATTTACACCAAAATCGACCTCTCCTAACCCATAACCTCCCATAACCCATATCCTGGGGCGTACACCGACGGGTTCGGGTTAGGAGGGGTTCGACTTTATGCTGCCTCTCCATTACATATGCCAGGCTGCTCCACACTTCCTAACGCACTAAGATTGCACTATGAGGACTTCTAGTGTGGGGCATGACCTGTTGCTTATACAAACATAGGCGCACGAGCTGGAATTTCCAAAGGTTCCTAGGTTTTTGCATGGAGCTGGATAGCTGGAAAGGTAGGCCTTTTGGAAGGAGACGTCGTCAGCGTAGTAAGTACAAGTAAATCATCATATTTCAATATTCTAGTTTACTGATGGAAATACTCTGTTATACATATGTGTGCAAACGCCAGAGAGGTAATGATTATAGGCCCTGAGTTTGACTTCGTTTGAATCGCTTCATCATCGATATCGACACAGACAGCAGCAAAGTTGGCGGGCATAATAATTCACCCGCGATTCAGGTGTGTAATGACGCAACACTGGGACGCGTCGTCAGGAGGTCCTTCCTACAAGCTAGGTAATGTACCTCGTCTTCACAACTTATGTAGCACTGATGTTCGAAACATCGTGTCCCAAATGGTTCAAGGATCAATTATACACAGCCAAACTATTTTTGGAGCCCGTTACGGAGATCAACAGCACTGCCGATTCAGACATTCACCCTTAAACAACTGAATGCTCTTCCCCCCTGTCATTCCGCCAGGAATGCAGCTACCGTTTGATATAATAGGAGCTATAATTCTGGGTACGTCGCCTATCCCTCCACTCCAGGTAGAAGCTTACCAGTTCATACGTGTTCCTCTCATCTTGACGATCCGCACAGTACTCTATCATTCGACATGACGTTTTTCCGCAGGGTGCTTTTTGGGTGTTAGGCCTCGTGGGTGTGCGCACCTCGCTCGTGTTGTCCGCAATGTACTCCCTTAAGTGAAGCTTGGGACGGCGGTCGTCGGCGTCTGTGAGTCCTCTTATACTTCCATCATCTTGTTCTGAGTTTGAGCTCCTTTTTAGTATTTCTTTATGCGGTCTTATTACCTCCAACAGAGAAGGACACCTATTTGGAAACGGACGGCCAAAAGACGAATTTTCCGTTTTGACTCCGAAAGAACTCGCAATTGAGCACGTGGGGCATGTCAAGCTTTACTTTCAGTGGCGACTTGGTGGCGACTCTGATTCAGGGAAGGAACCTCACGCGGGAACCACATGAAAGGTAAATTGTAACAATCACACAATTCAATTTGTTATCCCTTCTGAACTCCCAACTAATTGAAGGTGTTTGCGGCCGCAGAGCTACAAAAGATCCATCAGGTAAATATGCAGTACTGCCCCTTTTTTCTCCTCGAATCACTGTCGACGACGACGGGATGGCGTCAGCCTCCAGAATTCGACCGTTTGAGCTTGTCCGAGGCCTCTTCCTTGGTGAGCCAACCTTTCGGCGCAACTGAGAAAAGGCCCAATAACAATGGGCTCTTCAGTTATCGCATTTATCTTGTCAATCCCAACACTTGTCTTTCTCGCGGAATTTGCCCACAATCACTCCCTCCAAGGGAGAGCTCTGGTTTTCAAAAATTTGGGACTTGTTGTTGGGCCGCTGAGTTTAGCGGTACTGCCTGCAATGTCGAATTTGATCCAACCTCTTCCTGCTATCTTCGGGTCTGACGCACCGCTTCATCGGCAGGATAATTTATTGGCGAGTTGTCGAAAAATCGCTCTCTGTAGTCTCTGAGATATTAATCATTGGTGAGGGACCATTCAATGTGATACTTCAAATCCATGCTTAGCTGTTACACCACTCCGACTGGGAGGTGTCCTGTGGAGCTTGTGGATGGCATTTGTAATTCTTGGAAATGTGCTGCAAGGCCAGTTGTACCCCGTCCCAGGATACATTCGGCACCAGAAAGGCATCAACGGCTGTCAGTTTCTCCCTCGTGAGTGATTCTCCCTTTTTCCCGCAAAATTATAGCTTCCTGGACGCCATAAATTCGCAGCAGGACCAGAGGTCCATCATTGCCATTTGCTGATTTGGTCCTCTCAGATTCCGATTGGGATTGTTGCAATCTGTGCGCCGAGCTATTTTCATAGGTTCAATCGGTGTACAGCTGATATTTCTGGCATTTCCTTTAGTATTCGACTACTTCATCATGCTGATCATAAGCTCTATTATAATTCATCGAAGAGGCAAGCCAGTTTGGACACAACCTGCCAACTGCGCATTTTCCTCTTTGGAGTGGAATTGGCCCGGGGCGAAACGCAGTAGCCCAAGCTCGGAAAGACCTTGACGGAGACCCGAAGACAAGTATTAAGTTTACCTGTTTATTCGTTTCGATGCGAATGGGTGATCATGCGAGAGATTGGCCGCGTATTTCTGTTCTGCGTTATGTGGACACGTTTAACTTTCTTTGAGTAATTACGGGACACCTACTAGTTTTCTGCAAGTTTTCTGTTCGCCGCAATTTGCGAGACTATTTTTACCTCGTAGGCTCTGTAAGCAAGAGAATCTGACCCAAATCCGAATTTTGACATTAAGTATGGGAAATGGGAAGGATCCCAACACCAAACGTGGCGATTCTTACTCGTTATTTTTTTTCATCTCATCGCTACATTAGTAGCAAAAAAAAACCGTCAGCGACATATTGCTATTTTCTCGTACTTTCAATAGAAAGATTCGGGTTGTTGAACGTGCTGGGGCTTTTCCCACATATGCTGCTTAAGGTTTGAGCGTGTCTTGGCGCTTAGTAGTAAATCCGTGCGTATCCGTATTTGGCGGCACAGCGATCGATATTCAGCGCAGCACATCCGACAACGCAGATACCTCAAAACAGCACTAACAGTTCAATATCCCACTTCTTCACCATCCCCGGTGGCTTAATTGTCGAGGAGATTCTGTGCCATCTTTCTCTTGCGGATCTCATTTCGTGATTACCCAGCTGCCATCGATTGCACGAAGTCACCACATCATCGACGCACCTCCTCCACCTGGAACTCGAAGTCTCAGGCATGGTATACAATCCTCGCTGTTCATATG
>Ga0307513_10011229_pt1 | contig 11151 bp, 6 predicted proteins | sample 15_EM_MG_FD_202174 | JGI IMG/M metagenome (GOLD analysis project Ga0307513, IMG submission 202174) | Populus trichocarpa ectomycorrhiza microbial communities from riparian zone in the Pacific Northwest, United States - 15_EM | ecosystem: Host-associated > Plants > Roots > Unclassified | place... | reverse complement strand
CCTTTAAAAACACCTCTTCATCCTCTTCAACGATATCAGAAGCATCCATAGATGTATACTTCTCTGAAAATGAGTTAAACAAGAAAGTTAAAACAGAAATCAAGAAAAAAGCAAACCATAAGATGACGGGCTCCGAATTAATAGACAATGCTTCCTCATTATTGAAGAGCAAAACCAAGAAACTAGAAACTAAAAAGAAATGAAAAGAAGAGTGTACAATGCAAATTGCACAGGTGGTGCACAGGTTATATTCACTGTGACATTGCCAGAACAAGTTAAATGATTATGAGATGAAAACATCACGCCTGAAAGAAAATACCAAAAGCAAGAGAGCATACCTTTGAAAATGGAATATCTGTTATCTCTTTTTTGTCCTTTCTTCAAAGGTTCATGGATAGAAAATATTTCAGAAAACTTTAAGATCTCCATCCCATCTTCTATAAACAAAATAGGAAGTGGACTGGGACCTTTACCATCTAGAGGCCCCTTTACATGATCAGCTTCCTCCTGCTTCAGCATAAAGACCTCAATAAGACACAGAGCAACAAGATAACTATTGCAAAAAGATACAACAGAATTATTCAGAATCTTGGGTCAAAGATGTTGCACACTTACACCTTGCCATATTTTATTGACCATGTCACACAGAAAACATTGTATGTCTTTGATTAACAGACAATCAAGATTTATCAGGTTTGCATTTCAGAAGTGCAAGCAGCAAACTAACTCCCAGGTTTGAAGCATAAACATGTATTCCCTCTCTGTACCATCTTCTTTCCTCCATTCCTCAAAAAGTGTGGGATGTGATTATTTGCTATTAGAGTTGTGCCATGGGTGATGTTGAGTTTTTTTGACGAGGATGGCAGAATTCTTGACAGCTGCCTTTCTGGGTTTAGGAAAGAGGAAATGTTCCAATACTTCAACAAAACGTGTCTTTTGTTGGCAACTATCTGGTTTTTCTGGATGGAAAGAACCAGTAAAACTTTTCAAGGATCACTTCCCATCAAGAAGATAGTTGTGGAACAACATAGTCTCCCAAGGTATATTCTAATAACACCAGAATATATGGGATAGTGCAAACAAGGGGTAAGCAAACTAAGAGGTTGTCCGGATCTAAACAAACTGCGGGGACTGTTTTAATCAAAATTTTGCATCCTTGTGATGCAATGCTTTGGGGGCTTTTAGAATGTTTCCCTAGCTGACACTCAACAGAATTGGAGCATTTTTTATTTTTTATTTTGAGCTTTGTTCCTTTCCAGAGAATTGGCACACAGTGAATACCAGAGAGAAGTTTTAGTAACTTGCTAGCATTCATCTATATTGACATCATAATCAAACATGCACAAATGTTTTTACAATCCAAAGGCTTGCACTCATCTTTTAAACATGTCCATAGACAGTGGTTTCTTAAATGAGACTAAACATTTGCTGATGAGAACATCATGCAACAGCATTTAGAATGCAAATGCAATAATATGTAACACCTATAGAAAATTGAAGAATATGGTAAAATGACCTCATGAATATCTTCCGATTTAGCATCAGAACTTTCAGAATCCATGGAACCAAGTTCTACATCATCCTGAGAAGACTTCTCTACTCCTACTCCTGAAACTACTCCAACATCTTGCTGACCTGAAAAGGAGATTCTAAACTAAATAATCTTGCTGGCACAATTTAGAAAATTGAAAAGCTTGTGTGTGTGCGAGTGGGGATATTCATGGTAAAAAACAAATGACTATTCCATAGCCAAGGATAATAACCTCAAATTGAAATAAAATATTTGTGACAATTTTATTAAGAGAAAAAAAAAAGGATATATGTGAGGTCGCTTAGTCAGATGAGTTATCACTTATCTCCAAGAAATTCCTTGATTCTTTAGTCTTTTTCTTGTGTCAGTTAAGCAAAATCTCAGAGACGATAGAGCTACTCAGAAAGTTCAAATTTGGAGAAAAGCTTGGTAGAAATCATCAGGTTCAATTGTACTGCAAAAACTCCTAGGTGGATGCTACAATTTGAATTACTTCGTGCACACACACATTCAGCTGTCTGAGAGCACAAAACTGAATGTAGGGCAAAATGAATCCAGACATTGCTGAAATCTCACACAGAAAATCCACCCAAACAGCTGATACTAAATTTATACGTCATACCAAAAACTCTTCCAGGTTCCAACAAAATGGGTGTGATCCACCAAGAAACATTTGCGGGCTATAGAACGAATAAAGACAAAAAGGAAATTGGGATAAAAAAAAATATATGTTTAATGAATTAGAGCTGCTGAATCTGAGCACTTGAAATGAGGATTTGCTAGGTTGAGGCAAAAATGCACTACCTAAAGTTCTGATCCAAGACAGCTAGAATGGCAAATTAATGCCCAGAGATGGAGTTGACTGAACCAGACCAGCAAGCCCAGCATGTCTGAGTTAATGCACATCATATACCCAAAGATTTGCTCCGAAAACATATTTTGGTTTATCTGACAGTCACACATTGGTGACTTGGTGTCTTAGATAATCCAAGCTGTATTTGACATAAACCAATTCCATTCCTCACAATTGATATTATCCAAAAGGTGGGTCCGGTCAGGTAAAAGTCAATTCTAATGCCAAGAAATTGCCATAACAGAACTGATGGCATCCTATGTTTTTGCAAACCCCAAACAAAGAGCAAAAAATATAAGATTTTAGGATGTCATGGATATAAATGCATGTACAACATGAGAAAAAGACAGCTACGTCTTTGAAACAGAGATATAATCATATAAAACAGGAAAAAAATAAGAAAAAAGAAAAACAAAGGCCTAGAAGTGGCATCACCAGCAAACCTCTTAAACCAAGTGTTGACAGAGGAAGCATAATGTGCATGCTACAAAAATACAGCACACTCTCCTAAAATCCCAGATAGAACCTGATCGATCAGAACAATATCCCTTGGCTACAATTATTGATGAGAAAAATGCAAAAAGATATCCAACATTTATTTAACACCAGAACAAGCCCCACAAACTTTAGAGAATCACCATAACCTAAAAATAATGTAACCGAAGGAAAAATGGATCAAATGAATGAAAACAAACACAAAATGAGAATATAAATGCCAGCATTTTTCAGAGAAACCAAGTTCTGATCTGACCAGCAGCGAAAATGAGAAACACCAAAAAGTCAAAATTCAGAATTCCAATCTTTTAAAATTAAAGAGAATAGTACCAGATTTCAATATAAAAGCTTGAGAGGGGTCAAGGAAAGATTGTATCTGAACCACTAAAACCACAGAATAGGCTATGAGTAATAAAACCTTAAAAGATGAGAGCAACAGCATTCAATATCTTACATGGAAAATGATTACATATATTCCAGATCAAACGTTTATACATATATATATATATATTTATACATATTTATACATACATATATATATATATACATATATATATATATATATACATACATATATATATATATATTAAAATGAACGAATGTGAATCACCCAAAAGCAAACCTGTTAGAGAGGCAGTTTGAAATTCAAGAATTTTATCCGAAACCACAGGTTCCTTTTCAAGTTCCTCTTCCACATCCTCATCATAATCTTCATTGTCGGATGTAGGAGGCTGCAATGTGGATTCAGACAAAATATAATTCTTTTTTGACAACAAGTAGTCCTCCTCACTAACACCTTGAATCTCAGGCCCCTCGTATTGTTCATCAAAGTCTTCGTAATCAACTGCATCTTCAGCCTTTGCATCATAATCTAGCAGCATAAATACAAAGTAAACTTATAATCAGAAGGTTGAATGGGGTAAGCCCCAAGAGAAACTACAAGTTACCTAAACACAAACAGCATTATGCATGAGTATGATGGTGTGGAATCTACATATTTTGACACACACATAAATGCAAAACATTTTATGGATGCATGTGTATGTACATATGCAAGAAAGAATACCATTGGACACCATCAAAATATGCATCAAGGCATAAATCTCAAATCCAAGAAGTATTCATAAGAAGAGTCCCAATAGCAAGAAAAGGAGTCAAATTAACCCCAACTAGACAAACAGAATATCAAAGAACCAATTTAATCCAAAAAAGCTTAACAACTTCAGTTGTTAAGTAAAGTTCCAAGAATGGTTTTATATTACTCTTTAATACACCTCCTCAATTGAAAGCCTTTTGAGTATGAAACTTGCACAGATCCATCATTACCTCGTGCTTAATGTTGTTAATTTAATTAGTCAGAATGAGAGTGGTGAAATTCAAATTCATAACCGTTTAGTCATCAAGGTTCTGATACCATATCAAAAGAACTAATTCAACTCAAAAGCTTAAGTTGTTGGGTGAAGCTCCAAGTATGGTTTTATATTAATCTCTAATACATAGAAGTATTTGAAGTCAAATTCTAGTAAGAGGACAAGAAATGAAGCAGCTTATCTAACAAGTCCAATGCTTGCAAACATTAGGTTGAACAAATCAGACTATAGTAGCTTACAACCTAAGGTGTCTTCAAACAGTGGGTAGCAAAATCATTAAAACAAACTTTTGACTAAGGTGTCTTCAAACAGTGGGTAGCAAAATCATTAAAACAAACTTTTGACTGTTTGTTTGAGCTCTTAATCACAAGTCCATTCCAAAAGGTGTATAATTTGTTCTTGCAGCATAGAACATGCTGCCAGAGGAATGGTTGGAAATTTCTGACATGGCTTGAACTTGACAAAAAAATACTCTGAGACACCCAAAAAGACAACCTATCCAACCCTGAAAATGAAAACATGACAATTTTCAGAAATAAATTCATTAGTGAGTATTTTTAGTAAAACCAAGCATATTTAACTAGAACCTTTCATTTGGCTAGGCCAGACCAAATATTAACATAACATGACTTACAAACCTGATTAGCTTAACACTGACTTCTACTAGAAGTACAGAAAAAACCAAACTGTTAGATTCTCCTAATCACAAACTATTGATACTCCCAATTTTTTATCAATTATCACTGAGAATAAGAGCAGAGATCTGAGTTACTTGAAAAATTCTTCCCATTCTGGAAATTTAGTCTCAACTCCAACCACTGATAATTTCCAGTGTTTGAAAAAACATCAAGCATAATCTTAGATTCAGTTAATGCTCCTTTTCTTCTTTCATTTAAATGTTGGTTCAAGAAATTCTATTTAACTTATTTAAAGAGCTGGACATGCATTAGTTTCCGCAATAGCATGTGACTATTATCATTCTGAATGTATTTGGAAATTGGGATAACATTATTTATGAAGAACTATGTTTCCCCAATTCCCCAATATATTCATACTGATAATAGTTATATACAACAGAAAAAGATGTATTTTCCACACCTCCCACAAAAAAAAAAAAATTCAACAATAAAAGGAAAAAAGAAATAACATTATGGGCTTTACCACCAAGAACAAATGTTGTCAGATCAGATAGTTTCTTTGCATTCCTATGGTATCATGCTTTGGGTGGTTTTAAGGTGTTTCCTGAGAGTTCTACAGGATTAAGGGTCTTCATTATTCAGATCCTTGATGTCTTTCCTGAGAGGTTGCATGTGCATTCCGACATACTTTCATCCACTTAACAAATATCTTTCAGCATATTCATGACAACCTAATCTTTCATTATTTTCTAAGTCTCATTATTATTATTATTCAAAAAGCTAAAGATACCCTTAAAAATTATTTCTCAAGAATCAGAGTCGATTTACTTCTATGAAATGGTTTCATGGGATTCAACCAATTGTTTCTTCACGTTAATCCAGGTATTGCTCTGGTGACTATGCATGCCTCAAAACTTGAGATTACTGATTATGTTCCTTAAAAGTAAGTTTTATCTTTTAAACAGAAGTGTCATCATAAGAGAGAGCCATATGATCAAATTGGAAAGCTTCCCAGCATACTTGACATACAATAATAGAAATAAAACAAGAGTTCATAACTTGCAAAGCATCTTAGGCAGGTTTCATTAACCAGTATGCCAGATTAGTAGAAGAATCCAAACAGAGGTGTTACCAGTTAAATGTAAGTCGAGACAAATAAAAAACAACAGAGAGAGAGAGAGAGAGAGAGATTGTTTAGTTAAAGAACCAAAGATACTAACACAACATCAAAAACTGCATGACATAGTTTTTCCTGGCAGACAACATCACCTTGTTCTGCAGCGTCAGTGGATGTTTGGTGTGACTTCACTGACAACTGAAAATAGAATAGCATGAGATTATAGTGTCAAGCCAAAAGAAAAAAAGGGAAGAAATCTGCCCAAGCATAATTGAGAACGGAAAGCTAAAACACATAACACATGATACAAATTTTCCATACATCAATTTCTGTTAGCGACGAACCCAACTTGTCAGCTAATGCGGCAAGATGCTCCTTTGCATCCTGAAATTATATAGTTTAGCACCACAAGTGAGAATATCGAACTGAAAAACTACCATAATAACAAACAAGGATGTTCCTTGTTAAAAGCGAAAGAAGAATGTATGTTAAACGCAGCAAGCCCACAACTCAGTTGCATTATGGGATGAGAACATAGAAGTTGCTGCAAAACAAAGCTACTGCATGCCTGAACATGACTTGAAATTTCTAAGATGTCATAAACTGACTTTGTCTATACTGCTCACGGCTGAACAACACACATTTACCAGATTAAAAAAAAAGGGAAAAAAAAGAATTTAGGAAAAGATCAAATTTCATCCACTTAACAATCTGGGGCTGTCAGAGGTTTTCATATTGAGATTTGAAAACTTTTTCACTCAATCTCACCTCCCAATTACCAAGCCACAACAAATGACCATTGCCAATGAAGCTTAGTTTATTTTACATCTTTGAATTCTTAAGACACTGTTATTTCTTCATTTCACCAGCCTAAGCCTCTTATGGTTTTTGTTTTTTTTCCTGTCTCAAATAAATATTACTGCTTTCGCTCAATCTCAGTTTTAAAGGGATGCCAACTGTCACTTGCAATACATGTGCACGTTTATGAAACCTTTTACGGCAAGTAATACAAGAAATAAAAGATCAAATATAAAAGAGACATAAGCTCACCTCATCAAGGTAATCAGCATCAAGATCACCAGAATTATCAACATTCCCAAACATAAAACCCAAAAATCGGTTACCACCAACTTCCTCATATTCCTCGTCATCATCTGTCCAACAGTCATCCAAGCATTAGGATAGGATGACCACATGGGAGTTATAAAAAAAAAACATACGGAAGAAAAAGAAAAGCAACTAATTTTGAATACATATAAGAAACACATCCCAATTCTTTCTTTTCTTTCTTCTTCTTTTTTTACCAATTTGATTTTCACAGTTTTGTGTTTCACAAGGTTGTCTAACTACGGGAACAAAATCAACTTAAACTACAGCCATTAAAACCAAAGACTACAGACTTTAATTACACAAGCAGTCAATACACCAGGGCCATCATAATTCTACCTATATCTATCACAACACCGTGTCCGAGTACAAAATAACAATGCACTTCACCGTCCATGACAAAGAAGACACACAACTCCAGAAAGCCTTCAAAAGCCGCATTTATATACAGAATTCAACCAATGATTATTATAACAATGAGCATAAAACAATCAAATCTCGTCATACTATTGCGTCAAATAACCAACTTACCATCGTCAGAAGCACTTCCGGAGTCATAGCCACCTCCACCCATGATTTAAAGACAGTTTTGCCTATAATCATCAAAATGGAAAAACTCCAGCTTTCAGCTATTAAACTAAGGAAAAAAAAAACTGAATAACTATTTAAAATTCAGTTTTTTATTTACTTCATTTCATAAAAATCCACGTGGAAAACAGAAAACAAATGAGAAGAAGTTTTAAAAAGGGAGCTAAAAAAAACTACATCATCGAAATTCGAAAATGGAAACCACAGATTAACTTATGAAAAAAAACACAAAAAAGAAGAGAAAATAAGAAATTTAATCCAAAAATACTACAAATTTAGAAATTTAAGTTCGTTGAAACAGTGAGCAGTAAACCGCACTCGAACTCTCCATGAAATAAATTTAAAAAAAAATTCTCCTAAATTTTCAATTTCCAATTGAAAAAGAAGCTTGTGTAAGTAACCAAAAATCAAACCCTAGCAGAGACCTATAAAATACTGAATAAATCAAAAATAAAAATAAAAATCGAAGAGAAAAACCACAAATCGAAGAGAAAAGAAATTAAAAAAATAAAGCCAAAAATACTAAAAAGGAAACATAAATTCGTTGAAATAATAAGCACTAAACAAACCGTACTTTAATTCTTGCTTGGAAAAGAAATAAACGAAGAAAACATAAATTTCAAAGAGGAAAGAAAGAAAAGTTTGAATTTGGAAGGAACGGTGATGAAAAAAAAAGAGAAAAGAAATAGGAGTGAATGGATTAAGATGTTACCTAGTAATTTAAAAGGATTGACTCATATCCTAAAGGTGATAACGACAATCTCCGACCGGGATAGCTAGCTTTCCTCGTGCCTTAGCGCTTGAGAGAAAGCAGAGAACGAATGACCAATGTAGTGTTGGGCAGGAGTCGAGTCGGGTCGGGTTTTGAGATTGGATATGGGCCTGGACTTTGCATTCGTGGAGTTGAATCTAAGCCCATATTAAAGTAAGTTTAATCTTGAGCTTTAGATTTGAATTAAATTCTTCGCTTGTTATCGCACATCAAAATATTTTAAATATATTAAAAAAAATATTAATTTAAAATAAAAAAAAATAAAAAAATTTTAAATTTTATCAAAAATATTTTTCAAACGTAAAAATAAACAGGGACTTACTAATGGTTTATATTATTTAAAAAATTAATTAGATTTTTTATCTAATAATTATGAGTATTTTTCGGACTACTATGCATATTAATTGAAACTAAATTTTATCTCAGATGATTTTAAGATAATGTTTTTAAGATTTAAACCTCAAAAGCAAGGAAAGCAAGCAAACTTTTCTAACCACTAAGTTAACCTCTGGGTTAATATTTGTTTTTTCAGTAAAATCATGTTTTTAATATTTTTTTAAAAATTTATATTATTTTAATATACCGTTGTTAAAAATAAATTAAAAAAATATTATTTTGATGTATTTTTAATTAAAATATACTTTAAAAAGTAACCGCTACTACAATATCAAACACTACTCTAAGTGAATTATTATATTTCAATAAAATTTAAATTATTATGTTTTGGAAAAAAAAAATATTGTTGTATAATCAAATTAAAGTTTTTGAAGGGCTCTTATGATACAAAACTAAATATTTTAATTTACATTTATTTTTTAATTTCTCAACCTAATCTTTAGTTAATATTAGCAACACTTTTTAATGAACGGATAATTTTAAATTTATTTTATTAACCATAATTATTGATTTTTCATATGATAATTAATTTTTTTATTTTAAAAAACATGTTAACCACTTTATTGCATGGTCTGACCGACAACTACAAACAAGGAGCACCAAGAGCACTGACTTGCCTCACATTTCTGAACACTACGTAGCACAATGCTAAAATCGTCGACAACAAACATGGAGTAATATCATGGTCAGTGGTCACGACTGATTTGGTCCATCGATGGCCCATATACACTGGTAGGCTCTATTGGTACATGTGGACCGTGGCTAGTCCAGATAGAACAATCACAGCAGGTGGCTGCTGCCTCCAGCGCTGACCAGAAACATGGTGATAGGTACAGACCCTCAAGGTCTAGTTATGGATTTGGTTCGAAGGACTTGCACTTGGGACTTTTGGTATCCAATGGAAAGGTGGCAAGGAAGGCCACTTGAGATGTGGGAATTTGGGTATGGTAGGCAATGATTTTGGCTTTGGCATAGGCCAGGACTTGACCGGTGGGAATTTGGGCAAGGTGGGCAGTTTATGCGATATAGGGTTAGGCAGAGGAGGTGACTTGGAGCTAGTCGATGGTGGCGTTTCATCCTTTGGTGGTGACATGGAGGTTGGCGGTGGTGGCGTTTCATCCTTTGGTGGTGACATGGAGGTTGGTGATGGCAATGTTGGGGGTTCTACTGTAACTGGAGGTGTTTTTGGTGGATTTGGTGGTGTTAACACAGAGATGCTAGGAGGAACCAATGATAACGTGGGCGGTCCGAATGTCTCAGCTGGGGATGGCAGCGTTGGTACTGGTGTTGTTGGTGTGGAAGTCAAGTTGGGTGGCAAAGGAGGCAATTTAGGCCTAGGCAACGGAGGAACATTCTTAGCACTGTGAAGAAGATGCCGAGTTGCTAAGGCAACATTAGTGCATGAAAGTGGAATCGATATGAAGAAAGCTATGATCAATAGGTAATGAACAGAAGCCATGACGAAGCAGAGAACTATTTGATTTTGACAATTTGCTTTTGTATATATAGGGGAGGGGCGGGGGTAAGCTTACTATATACATGAACTAAACATAGAAAAGGAAGTGAAATCAAGCCCAAAATTGGTGTTAACTTGGGTTCTTAATGAGCAGGGGACTTGACTAACTGGATTCATTGAGTAATTTTCTTTCAGATGTGGTTAGATTTCATGAGCTGGTGCAGGTCCACAATTATTGTAATCAATAGTGTCGAATTGTTGTTGTTGTGAACAAGAATTAAGGCCTGTTTATGGCAGAAAAAAAAAAAAAAAACCTTCAAACTTGCAAGTTGAGAAAGAATTTGTGCTAAACAATTTTCTTAGAATCTGTTTGGATATATGATTGTGTATCGAGTCCATAAAAGAAGAGGCACAACTGCTTTTGGCTGCAGATCATTACAGTGTTTTGCATCTGTTCTTCGGCGACTGCAGCTATCACTCAAACATCAAACATCGTTTATTTCTTTTCATAATTCATATCTAACGATCATTTTCCAAAACATTCTTGATTTTTCATGTTTACAAGCTCCATTTTCAAAACACTTTCGCTAATTAATTTGCTTTCTTGAAAAGTCCTGCTCCAGAAATGCTTTGGAAATGATCTGCTGCTTTTGTGAGTTACTTTGTTATCTAAGATTGAGATCAAAACTAAATTCTGTACGCAAGTTTCTTACTACTTCTTGATGTTCATGGCTGAATCTGAGATACAACAACTACTTATGCCAACTCATTAATATGCTATAAATATTGGGTTACCTACAATAGTGTGCAACATTTAATGCCGTCAGG
>Ga0307513_10011228_pt1 | contig 11152 bp, 11 predicted proteins | sample 15_EM_MG_FD_202174 | JGI IMG/M metagenome (GOLD analysis project Ga0307513, IMG submission 202174) | Populus trichocarpa ectomycorrhiza microbial communities from riparian zone in the Pacific Northwest, United States - 15_EM | ecosystem: Host-associated > Plants > Roots > Unclassified | place... | reverse complement strand
GGCGGAGCGCCGATCGTCGTGCGGCAGACGGTGAGCGTTCCCGCGTCGAGTACGAGGACCGTGTCCTTCGCGCCGGTGACGATCTCCCATCCGCGGCTGTGGTGGCCGTACTCGATGGGCGACCAGCCGCTCTACACGTTGCGCACCACGGTTTCCCAGCACGGCACGGTCTCGACGACGTCGAGCGACACGTTCGGCATCCGTACCGTCACCACCCGGCTGGTCGGCAAGTCGCCGCAGGCACCGGACGGCGCGCGCATCTTCGCGGTCAACGGCAAGGAGTTCGTGTTCCGCGGTGGCGGGTACGCACCGGACCTGTTCCTGCGCTACTCGAAGTCCAATGTGGCCAAACAGCTCGCGCTGATCAAGAACATGGGCCTCAACGGGATCCGGCTCGAGGGCCACGACATGCCGCAGGACTTCTACGAGCAGGCCGATCGCGCGGGACTGCTGATCCTCGGCGGCTTCCTGTGCTGTGACGCGTGGCAGCCGGAGTCGGAGGCCGACCTCACCGAGCGCGACTTCCGGATCATGCACGACTCGGCACGCAGCATCGGCGAGCGCGAGCGCGGCCACCCCAGCGTGATCACCTACGGCTGGAGCGACAACGAACCGTTGCCACGGCAGGAAACCGAGTCGCTGGCGGGCTTCGCCGAAGCCGACTTCCAGGTGCCGATCATCGCGTCCGCGGAGTACAAGAGCACGGACAAACTGGGCCCGGCCGGCGAAAAGGAGGGCCCGTACGACTGGGTTCCGCCGAGCTACTGGTACGACACCACGCACTTCGATCCGGACGACTCCAGCCGGACGAACGTGGGCGGGTCCTGGGCCTTCGCCAGCGAGCAAAGCGCCGGGCACACCGTGCCGACGCTCGACTCCCTCAAGGGGTTCCTGTCGCCGATGGAGCAGCGGAAGCTCTGGCAGGACCCGGAGTACAACCAGTACCACGCCAACTTCGAGCCGGGGCACGGCGGCTACGCCTTCGGCACGCTGTTCACGTTCGACACCGCGCTCGCGGCGCGGTACGGGCAATGGTCCGATCTGGACAGTTACGTGCGGCTCGCGCAGCTGTCGAACTACGAGAACGTCCGGTCCCAGTTCGAGGCGTTCATCGACCATTCCACGGACAAGACGAACCCGGCCACGGGCGTGGTGTACTGGCAGCTGAACAAGGGCTGGCCGACGCTGCTGTGGTCGCTGTACAACTACGACGGCGACCAGCCGGGCGCGTTCTACGGCGCGCAGAAGGCGAACAAACCGCTGCACGCCCTGCTCGGCTATGACGATGACTCGGTCACGGTCGACAACCTCGGCGCCGCCACCCAGCGCGGCCTTTCGGTGCGGGCCAAGGTCTACGACCTGTACGGAAAGGTGCTCGACGATCGGCAGGCGAGCGGGATTTCGCTGGCCAGTCAACAGGTTCGCAACGACGTGCTGAAGCCGAAGGTGCCGACCTCCGGGCCGGCGTACTTCGTCGAGCTGGAGCTGAGCCGGCACGGGAAGGTCGTCGACCGGAACGTGTACTGGCGGTCAACCAAGGCGGACGTGGTGGATTGGGCGGCCACGCAAGGAAATCCGCAGGCGACCATGACGCAGTACGCGGACCTGACCGGCTTGCGGACGCTGCCGAAGACAAGCGTCGACGCGACCGCAACCTCCAGGCGTGGCACCACGTCGGTGACCATCACCAACACGTCCGACACCGTCGCGTTCTTCCTGCGCGCGGATCTCAAGCGCGCCCGATGGGCGACCTGGGACGACAACGACATCACGCTCTGGCCGGGCGAATCGCAGGTGATCACCGCGACCTACGATCCGGCGGCACTGCACGGCGCGAAGCCGGTCGTCACGCTGTCGGGCTTCAACACCGACACGGTGACCGTCGAGTGAGGGAGCTCGTACTCGGTATCGACTTCGGAGGCACCAAGGTCGCGATCGGCGTCGCGGACCGCTCCGGAACCGTGCTGCGCCAGCGTCGGCTGGACACGGAACCGGAGTCCGGGGCCGAGCAGGTGGTGTCGCGTGCGCTGGCCGCGGCGCGCGACCTGCTCGATGGTGACGAGCCGGCGGCGGTCGGGGTGGCCAGCCCGGGGATCACGCTGCCGGAGAAGATCCTGCTCGCGCCGAACGTTCCCGGCTGGGAGCACCTGCGGCTGCGGGATCTCGTCGCGGCCGAGTTCGGCCCGGCGGTCGCCGTCGGCAACGACGTCAAGGCGGCCGGCCTCGCCGAGTTGCGGTGGGGCGCGCTCGTGGGTGCCGACCCGGCGGTGTTCCTCTCGCTCGGCACCGGCATCGCGGCGGCGATCGCGGTCGGCGGGCAGGTGCTGGCCGGGGCCAACGGCGCGGCCGGCGAGATCGGCTACAACCTGCGCGGAGCCGGCGACACCGCCTCGTTCGCGTCCGGGTCGGCGCCGCTGGAGGAGGCCGTCGGTGGGCGCGGGCTGGGCACGCGGGCGAGCGAGCGGTTGGGGCGGCCGGTCACCGCGGCGGCGCTGTTCGCCCTTTCGCGGGAGGACGCGGTGGCTGCCTCGCTCGTGGCCGAAGCGCTGGACGAGCTGTCGGTGCACGTGGCGAACCTGGCGATCACGCTGGATCCCCAGCGCATCGCGGTCGGCGGGGGACTGGTGCGCTCGGCGGACGTGGTGTTGCCCGCACTACGCGAGCGGCTCTCGCACGCCGTCCCGTTCCCGCCGGAGCTCGTGGCCGCCCACTTCGGCCAGGACGCCGCCCTTCGCGGCGCGATCGCACTCGCCCCATTTCTTCAGGGCGAAGCGCCGGCCGCCGAGTCCGGCTCGCGTGGGTCGAACCGCTCGACCCACCGGGCGCGCCAGTCGGGCGGTTCCCAGGAGTCACCGAAGTAGATCCGCTCGCGGACGACCTTGCCGTCGCGGAACTCCATGATGCCGACGGCCACCACGGGTTGGTCGTCGTAGTGGATCGTGTACTCGTTGACCCACAGGTCGTGGCAGCCGGTGATTCGGTGGACCTCGAACCGCAGGCGAGCCGGATACGTCGACCTGAACGCGATGATGTTCGCCTTGCCGCGCAGGCGTTCGCCGCCCTGCGGCCATTCCACGACGGCGTCGTCGGCGTAGATCTCCGACGCGCGGGCGATGTCGTCGCCTGGTCCGCCGCCGGCGACGCTGACGTTCGAGGCGTCGAAGTGCGCTCGAATCATGTCCGCATGTGAGCCTGTGTGGCCAGCTCGGCTGTGGTGTCGGCGATCCGCTGGAGGCCCGCCCGCAGCGCCGCCGCCTGAGTGCTGTCGAGGCCGTCGAGTAGGGAGTCGTCGGTTTCGCGCGCCAGTGCCAGGGCGCGCCGCCGCAGTCGGTGGCCTGCCGGCGTCAGCTCGATCAACTGCCTGCGGCGGTCGGCCCGGTCGCGCACGCGCCGTATCGCGTCGATCTGTTCCAGCTCGTCGAGCATGTCGACCACCACGCTCGGGGTCACGCCGATCGCGGTGGCCAGCTCGAGCTGTGCCTTTGGCGGGCTGGTCAGCAGTTCGAGCACCGCGCAGTGCCGGGGGCGGATGCCGAGCGGGGCGAGCCGATCCGCGAACCGCCGGTTGGCCAGCTGCCCGAGCTTGGCCAGCAGGAACGAGACCGTGTCCGCTACCGACTCTTCCTTCTTCACGGAAGCCATGTTAGCTTCCCCATATGATTCGGTTACCGAACGATATGGCTCCCTCAAGGAATGTCCGGATGTTCGTCACGTCGGTGGCGATCCTGACCGCGCTCGCCTCGGGCTACTTCGCCGTGTCCGGGCTGGTGAACCCGGGCGCCCTCGTACCAGGAGGCGGGGCGGCCGCCGCCAAGACGTTCGCCGCCTATCTCGCGGCGCGCAGCGTCGTGTTGCTGGGCGCGATGCTCTGGCTGCTGGCGATCCGCGCCTGGCGCCCACTCGGCCTGCTGCTCGCACTCAACGGCGCGGTGCAGTTCCTCGACGCGATCATCGGCGTGGCGAACCACCAACTCGCGCAGACAGTGGGCCCGCTCTGTTTCGCGATCGCCCTACTGGTCGCCGCACGGTTCGTCATCTCTCATGGATCCCAGTCCGCAGGCCCGGGAGGTCTGGCCAGCCCAATACGATCCCGGTCATGACCGCGGATGAGTTCGTGCCAGTCGGCTTCGATCCACCGACCTCGCTCGTCGCCGACCAGTTCCGCCTCGAACCGCTGGGGCCGCAGCACAATTCGGCCGATCACGCCGCGTGGATGTCGAGCATCGAGCACATACGCTCCACTCCCGGCTATCCCGACGGCAACTGGCCACCACGCGACGGCATGACGCTCGAGGAGAACCTCACCGACCTTCGCCGCCACGCCGAGGACTTCACGCGGGGCGCCGGTTTCACCTTCACGGTCCTCGACCCAGGCGACAACGACGTCATCGGGTGCGTCTACCTGTACCCCTCGGCCTCCGAGGAGTGGGACGCCACGGTGCAGTCCTGGGTGCGGGCCGACAGATCGGGCCTCGACGTACCACTCGCCGACGCCGTCGCACGCTGGCTCGCCACAGACTGGCCCTGGGAGCGTGTGGACCGCTGCGGTCGCTGACTCGCGACGGCAGGCTCAAGCCGCGAGTCTCGAGACTCCAAACGTCCGACTCTGCCGCCGAGAGGGAAGCGCGGTCATGCCGAGGCGTTCAGCACGAAGATGAACTCCTCGATGCCGTCGTCGGGCACTGGCGCCTTTGCCTCCTGCACGCGATCGCGCCGAAAGCCACACTTGTCGAGGACGCGGATCGAGCCCACGTTGTGCACCGCGACATGGGCGTACAGCGGCCGGATCGACACCTCGTCCACGAACAGGGCGAGCGCCTGTGTCGCGACGCCGCGGCCCCAATACTCGCGTCCGAACCAGTAGCCGAGTAGTTGCTGCCCGTTCTCCTGCCAGCTGCCGATATTGCCCGCCACCATGCCATCCGCAACGATGGTGCGCACAATATTTGTGTCGTCGGCGCGGACATTCGCCCAGTGCGCCGAGAACTGATCCTTGTCGCGAGCCGGAAACGCCGCCATCTCGACAGCCTGCGGATCCGCCTGATGGTCAAAGAACACGTCGACATCCCGGTCTTCGACACTCCTGAGACGCACCGCGGGTGTCACGTCGTGGACCTCGGTCATGTCCAGTCACTCCTCGTCTCGGTCCTGGCGTCGACCACCGTGAGCGGGCGGCGCCCGAGACCGACTACCGCCAGGCACCCACCACCTCGACGGGCCCAACTATTTCATCGACCACCGACAATATGGTTCCCGCTAACGTCCTGATCTGCCGAAGTGTGTTCGGGCGGACTCCGCTCGAGACCGTCGACGGGCCCGAGATGGTCAACCAGCCCATCGAGATCGACGAGACCTTCGCACCACGCCCATGCCGACGGCGGGCAGCCGATGTAAGAAATCGGGAGGGAGTTCGGTGCGGTCGCCAGCGAGGCATTCTCCGCCGAGTTGTTAGCCGCGCGAACGGCTCTGCTCGTAGTTTCGTGCCAAAGCTCTGCTACGAGACCCTGACGGGCAGGTTCCCGGCAACTGTCAGCGGTGAGGTTGGATACGGACGCGGTGAAGGGTGTGACCGGTGTTGATGCCGAGATCCCAGAACGGATATCGGCTGAGGCCGTGGTCTATGCGGATCGTCAGGGTCCACCGGTAGAGGTGGTTCTGCCGGCCGGCGGGGTGGAATCGGGGTCCTGAGGGGTGAGGTGGCTGCCCGCCCGGTGCGGCGTTGTAGTAGCGGGGCGCACCGCGGGTGGTTGAGAGGGCGGTCAGTTGGTAGGTGCGGCCTTCGGTGACCTGGAACGCGGTGTGGGTGTAGGGAGCGCCTTGCAGGTAGATCCGCAGCGTCCGGAAGCGGATCCGACTCGTGCTCGTGTTGCCGGCTCGGTCGGTGGCCTTCGCGGTCATCGTTGTCACGATGCCGTTGCTGGTGATGTGGCTGGTGGTGTGCAGGGTGCAGGAGGCGATGCCGGAGAGGCTGTCGCGGGCGATGCAGCGGGCGGTGGGGGCTTGGCCAGGATAGGTGCTGCCGTTGCGGGGGCCGGTGAGGCGAACGACGGGGCGGGTGTGGTCGACGTCGAGTCCGCTGATCGTGACGGTGGCGGCGCCACCGTCAGTGGCGGTGATCGTCCGGGTGAGGGCCTGTCCGGCTCCGTTATGAGAGAGGGTGACTGTGGTCGGACATGGCGCGGTCAGGGCCGCACTGTGGGGAGTGCAGGTGAAATGGACGGTGACCGGGCCGTGGTACCAGCCGAACCGGTTCGCCCGAGGCGTGACGGTGGCCGCGATGGTGGGGTTGTGCCGGGTCGTCGATACCGAGCTGCCGAGGAAGTCACTGTCCCCGCTGTAGATCGCGGTGATGACGGCGGTGGTCGTTGCGGAGGCGGGCGGGTGGGTCAGGGTGGCAGTTCGGTCAACGAGGGGAGTCGTGCCGGCGGGGTGGCCGTCGATCGAGAAGGTGACGGTTCCGGTCGTGGTCCCCGCGCCAGGTGCGGTCGCGGTGATGGTGGCACTGATCGTGGTGGGGCTGAGGGTCAGCTGAGTGGTTGTCGCGGCCTTGGTCACCGCGATCGGCTGCGTCGCGGTGGCCGCCGCGAACTCGCTGTTGCCGGCTTGCGTCGCGCCTACCGCGCACATCCCGGGGTGCTGGAACTCGACCACATGTGCGTGGTCACCGTCGCTGGTCAGCGTGCATGTTCCGGTCGATGCCGGGTCGATCGAGAAGGCGACTGTGTTGCCGGACCCACCGCCGACCGCCTCGACGGGATAGCGCTGACCCACCACAGGTTCGGTCGGTGGTGTCGTGGTGAAGGTGATCGTTTGTGGTTGTGGAGACACGGTGACCTCGACCGGCGTGGCGGTGGAGGTCTGGAAGGCGGCGGGTGATGGGGGTGTGTAGACGGCGGTGAGGGCGTGGTCGCCGATCGGGAGTGTCGTCGTCAGCGGCGCCGTCCCGTCTACGCCGACGGTGACCGGATCGCCCACGGGCGTCGTGCCGTCCAGGAACTGAACCGAGCCCCACATCCGGGCCGTGTCGAACGGCGTCGACGCTGCGACCGTCGCGGTCACCGTGACCGGGGTCCCGGGCGCAACCGGTGAGTCGGGCGTCACCGACACTGTCGTTGAGGAAGGCACCGGGGTGATCGCGATCCCGAACGTGTGGGGCACGGCGATCGACCGCGTCACCGTGTCCGTGCCGGCGTCGATCACGGTGACCGCGTTGCCTACCTCGTCGGTGACGTAGACGGTGCCGCTGTCCGGGGTCACGGCGAGCAGGGATGGTTGTTGAGCGTCCGGTAGCGAGATCGTGGTCGTGCCGGCCTGCGTGGCGACGTCGATCACCGTGACGGACAGGTCGCCCCAGTTGGTGACGTACGCGGTCTGCCCGTCCGGCGCCACCGTCACGCGAAACGGTGTGGTGCCGACCGGGATCGTCGCGACCACCGACCGCTCGGCGATGTCGATCACCGAGACGTCGTTGTCGTCGGCGTTGACTACGTAGGCGAGGTGACCATCCGGCGTCACCGCCACTCCCTTGGGTGTGTGCCCGACCGGGATCGTGGCTGTGACCGTGTTGGTGCTGACATCGATCACGCTCACCGAGTTGCTCGTCAGGCCCGTCACGAGGGCCGAACGGCCGTCCGGAGTCGTCGCGACCCAGTACGGGTGGCCCCCGATGTCGAGCGTGCCGGTGACCGTGTTCGTCGTCAGGTCGATCACCGACACGGTCCCGTTCCAGCGCTCGGGCACGTAGGCCGTCGTGCCGTCGGGGGTGATCGCGATGGTTTCCGGGTAGTCGCCGTCACCCAGCGGGATCGTGGCCTTGATCTCGTGGGTCGCCACGTCGACGGCCGTCACACTGGCGTCGTAGAAGTTGGTGACGTAGGCCGTGCTCCCGTCCGGTGTGATCGCGACACCGGCCGGGGTGTTGCCCATCGGGATCGCTTCGCCGATGACGTCTCCCGCGAGATCGATCGGTACCAGTGTGTTGACGTCGACCGCGCTCACGAACGCGGTCAACGGCGGTGACGTCATCGGCGACGCTTCGCTCGCACTCGCTGACGCGGCCGATCCGGGAACAGCGGCGAACACGAGCCCCGGGGCCAGGGAGGCCAGGGCGACCAGGACCGACAGACCACGGCGGGACCATCGCGCCCGCGCACCGCCATCTGTATGCGCGTGACCCATGACATCACCCACGGCACCCCTCCGAGCTGACCAAACATGGCCCGCGTGTAGTGACTGCGGTGTTCGGAAGTCCCATCGGCACCGCCGCCACGATCATGAGGACGCCAACGCCGCATGGATCAGGCCGGCGAAGTGCTTACACGGCTGAGTCATCGGACGGAGGACCGCTACGTCCTGTACCGGAACAGGATCCGGCCGCGGGTGAGGTCGTACTGACTCAGCTCCACGAGCACCCGGTCATACGGCAAGACCTTGATGTAGTTCTTCCGTATCTTCCCACTGATGTGTGCGAGCACCTTGTGCCCGTTCTGGAGCTCCACTGTGAAGGTGGCATTGCGCAGGCACTCGACAACTGTGCCCTCGACTTCGATGCCACCTGAGTTCCTTGCCATATTTCTCGCAATTCTTCGATAGGTAATGGTGATGTGGGGGAGCCTCAGCGGTGTACCAACTCCAGGTTGCTGCTCGCACGCTGAGCGCCGATCCCCTCGAACAGCGCCATGGCCGCCCCGTTGGATTCGGTCACCTCGGCCGATGCCGTTTCGATCCCAGACCGGTGCAGCGAACCCAGCACGTGGGCCAGCAGCGCTCGAGCAATGCCGCGGCGTTGCTGTTCAGCCAGGACCGCGATCAGCCCGATCCGTGGCCGCCGGGTGATCGGCGACACCCGGACCAGCCCCACGTACCGATCGGACTGTGTAGCCACCACGTACTTCGACGGGTCCAGCACGGTATGGCCGTCCGGGCGGGGCAACACCTCGGCGGGCATGTCCTGCCATCCGACGGTCGCCTCGACCTCGTCGCGAAGCGCGCGGTCCACTGTGTACAGACGCTCCTCCGCCGCACCGGCGGCAACGATCGTCACATCCGACGGCGGGAGAACCGAGCCGAGTCCCGTGGCCCGCGGGTCGGTGGGCACGACGTACTCCCACTCGCGGCGCCGGGTCGTGAAGCCGGCTCGCCGCCAACTGGACGTCAGGTCGAGGTCAGCTTCGTCGACCACTGTGTACAGAGGCGTCGGCAGGTCCGCCAGCATCGCATCGGCGAGTTGATCGAAGACCACGCCGTGCCACGAGTCGATACTGAGGAAGATCCGCCCGTCCGGCCTGCGTGACGCTTCGCCGCGGCCGACCACCAGATCGTCCTCCAGGGCATGCCAATGCCGTTCCGCGACACGCGTGATCACGGCCGGGTGCTCGGCCGTATCCGAGGGGGAATGCACAGAATCCATAGGGTCTTGCCTTTCGGGAGTGCCTTATCCGGCGCTCCCAGCGACCCCTACGTCAGCCGCCTGACCGTGACGACGAGGGGAGCACCCACATCGATACAGCGTTCATGGGTCTCACCTCCTCGCGCGATGTCACGGTCTCGCGCACGCTACCAGCCGAACGTCGTCCCACCCAGCTAGTAGCGTGTCGCCGCTAATATTCGGTTGTGGTGTGGTAGTTGGGAGCGGCAGTATTCCCTTTGTCTGCCGTGAGGACGTGTCGTGTCGAAGTCGTCGTTGCCGTCGGTGGTGCTGAGTGCCGATGAGCGTGAGTGGTTGACGCGGGTGGTCAGAACTGGTGCGCATCCTGCGCAGGAGGTCCGTAGGTCGCGGATCTTGCTGGAGCTCGATGCGAACGGTGGTGCGCGCGGGGCGGCGCGAGATCGCTGAGCGGGTTGGTGTCGACCCGCAGACGGTCACCAATGTGGCCAGGGTGTATGCCGAGCGGGGTGGTGATGTCATGGCGACGATTCAGCGGAAGAAGCGCATCACGCCGCCGGTTGAGCCGAGGGTCACCGGTGAGGTCGAGGCGCGGTTGATCGCGTTGGCGTGTTCGACCCCGCCGCCCGGTCATGCCCGCTGGTCGCTGCGGCTGTTGGAAAGGCGGGTCCAACTGGTCGAGGACATCCCGAACATGGACCACTCGACCATCGGAAAGGTGTTAAAAAAACGGCGCTTCGTCCTCATCTGAAGAAGTGCTGGACCATCCCGCCCGCAACGAATGGTGAGTTCGTCGCGAGAATGGAAGATGTTCTCGTGGTCTACTCCCGCCCGTTCGACCCGGCAGTGCCGGTGGTCTGTATGGACGAGAAGCCTTACCAGCTCCTTGACCACGCCCGCGACCCGGTTCCAGCCACTCCCGGCAACGATCTCAAGATCGACTCCGAGTACGTCCGTCGTGGAACCTGCTCGATCTTCGTCTGGGTCGAGCCCCTGACCGGCCACCGCCGGGTCACCGCGCGTGAGCACCGAACTCGCCTGGACTGGGCCGCCGAGGTCGACCGGCTCCTGAACCACGACTATCCCGACGTGGAGAAGGTCGTTCTGGTGATGGACAACCTCAACACCCATTCCATCGGCTCGCTCTACGAAGCATTCGAACCAGCCAAGGCGTTCGCCCTGGCACAGCGACTCGAGATCCACCACACCCCCAAACACGGGTCCTGGCTCAACATCGCCGAGATCGAACTCTCAGCCCTGACCCGCCAGTGCCTCGACCGCCGCATCGCCGACCTCGACATCCTCAACGGTGAACTCACCGCATGGCAGAACACGGTCAACGCCGACCAACGACAGGTCAACTGGCACTTCACCACCAAGGACGCCCGCACCAAACTAAAACACCTCTACCCCGAAACTTAGAGGCGACGATCTACTAGATTCCTGCGGCACCAGCCCGGCAGGGTCCGTCACATCTGTTCGACGGGCAGCCACAGCTCGCAGGTCGCGGTGCTGAAGTCGTCCGCGCACTCGAGGACCGCAACGATCGATGGACCTGGCCGCAGCTGCCACGGGTTGGCGGGGAACCACTCGGTCGCGGTCGCTGCCCAGGTGGTCTGCAGGGCCTGCGGATGGGGTCCGGCGGTACGGAAGACCGCCCACATGCCTGCCGGTACCTCGATGGCGTCGAGGTCATCGGGGGCCGGCGTGTCCCGGGAGACGGCGACCCCGTGCAGGTAGGTGAGTTCGCTGCCCTCTGTGCCGTCC
>Ga0307513_10011227_pt1 | contig 11152 bp, 10 predicted proteins | sample 15_EM_MG_FD_202174 | JGI IMG/M metagenome (GOLD analysis project Ga0307513, IMG submission 202174) | Populus trichocarpa ectomycorrhiza microbial communities from riparian zone in the Pacific Northwest, United States - 15_EM | ecosystem: Host-associated > Plants > Roots > Unclassified | place... | reverse complement strand
AAGAATGAAATAGCTTGGCAAAAGAATGAAATGCATTTCATTCCACTTGCCTAAGCATTTCATATCATAATTTCAGTTGGCAATAAATACATGGGTGTGCAGGCAACTGCTTAGGTTTTATCATAAGAGGTGGTTGGTACTAGTGCGGCTATAATAATAAAATAAATTCAATAAACCAAACATTCATTTCCATAGGTTAAGCATACGATGATCCAAGTATGTCCCACTGTCCATCTCATTCTAAAGGCTTGCATTGTTGTGGGATTATCAGTGCAGGCGGCAATGAAAGATGTGGGTTTGATGCTCATTTTTGCCAAAGCACGATTCGTGACCTCGACAAGGTTGTCTGCGGTTTCTCATACTCCAGTAAGCTCCTCCAGACCAAGAACAATTGGAAATTGTGAGACCTCTGCAGCCATGCTTCTGTATATACTTCGCTTTTGAGCATCTTCCCATCCATCCATCAGATAGGTAAGGTTATTTCTTCCTTCCAAGCGAAGGAGGTCTTCTTTAAAGACGCGCGCTTCCTCCGCAGGCAGATAGCGCTCCATGAGCACATAGCATGTAGCTGGAGTATAAGACGGCCTCAAACTGTGAATCCATTTCAAGCCAAAGTGATTCTCTGCTGCAGAAAATGGAATATTTCCGTGTATGAAAAATCTAGAGCCAATTTTAGTACCAAATGATCATGCCAAGATAAGAGTTATGACACCTTAACATCTGGACATTGGCTTGGTCTTTCTCAGCCTCCGTCATCGCCCGTTCCAGGAATGAGTCCAAGCCCCGTTTGGTAACAATGGCATCTTTGTCCAAGACCTTTGCCTTTTTTGGAGGTTCCAGCAGCAATCCCCCCGACGATAATCTCCGCAGTGTCATCATCACAATCCGAGGGAGGCTCAGGAATTTCAATTCCACCCTTCACCATCAACTTTCTTCGTGCCTCCTCCTTGACTTCTTTTGGAGCATGAGAACAATATCCATATCCAGTTTTTGCCAAGTGTTGGAGACAGCGAGAATCACAGTGAACAATGGTTTGGGCGTCGGCTGGGCAGTATTTGCAGCGCATGTTCCATCGTTTTGACTTGGTTCTTTCACCAACTGTCATAAAATATTCGAAAAAAAATTCATCCACAGGGTGACCTCCCTTTTTGACCATTTTAGAGTGCGTGAAGGCTGGCTAGTATTATCATGTAAATCTTTTTATTGATTAAAAAAGCCTATAGCATCAGGATTACTAATATAGATCACCACCCTCTCACCACCCCGTTTTAGAAATTTTTGGTTGCCACCTGGCGATTGCCAGGTGGCGAGGTGTGGTGTGGCGAGATGGCAAGGTTGAGCCCACGTCACTAGGAAGGAAGGATGATCCACATCATTTATATATGAAATAACAGAAGTGTTCCAGTGTGGGATAGGGAAATATGACTATGACAAGGTCAGGTAAATGTCTTGGGCTGCATAAAACGGCATTGTCGATGCTAATATCGACAAAGTGAGACATAAACTTCAGCAGACAAGCAGCAATTACTACCCCGGCATCGTCAAACTCATACAACAACTGCAGTACAAAGGACCACAACTTCCCACCTATTACGACTATTCTTCTTTGGGAGAACATGATGCTTATGGGGGAATTACGCAAAGCCCACAACCATACCCACAGCAAGGTTATATACCACCATCACAGCTGCTGAACGCTCAGGGCTTACTAGTAGGGAATGATTATAGCAGCCACCACCATGGTAGGGCAACAGGTACTGGTCTCATCCCCATTCCATTCTGGATAATTGTCCATTTTAGTATCCCATGCTCAATTACCCAGAACAGAATGGGAACGAGACTGCACAACAGGATGTCTTCATTATTTAAATATACCCCACACTTTCTTGATCGCATTTCGACTCTAGTCCTGTTTTTACCACGCCCCCAAAACTGCGCTAGAAAATCTTTATGTAATCTTCGGACTTTAAAATCATGTTGCGTCAATATTCCCTCGTCTCTCTGGACTCTTGACACGTTTATAGCTCCACAACTCCTCCCAGCCTTTCAAATTTAATTCATATCTCTTTTAAACATTACATTCCACAGAAAAAAATGTTCAAAGCGTCTGATCGTACAAAAAAACGCCTACAATTCAAGTTCCAGTGACCCCAGATTTCATTTCACCCTTCCTATCACAATCTGCACTCAGTTCGTCAAATTCTGGAGCATCGCCATCTGTTCAATCCTCTCCTGAAGATTCCATAGCGTCTTCATTCTCTACCTCGCTGTCACCCCTCGGCTCTCTCTTCAGCAATCCTGGTGAATCTTCGAGTCAACCAAGGCTAATTCGAGCTCCACAGGATAAAACACAAAAGCTACAAGCAAAAATTGAACGAATGGAAGAGATTCTAGGAAACTCAGCCTTTGACTCAATCGGTGAATTCCTCCAGATTCTATTCTACAACCCTACTCGCAGTGCTGGAAGGGAAGATCCTCGCGGTGTTACTCATGGTCTGGCGGTCGCTCGGTTTCTTCAAGGAAAAACCAAGATCAAGATGTCTGATATTATTGCTCTCATTTACTCTCACAAGCACAGTGCACCGTCTTCAAGATCTACCCAATCCCACGAGTGTCATGCACCTTTCTCACCATCTGTCTCTCCCTCTGAAAATTTCCATGCGCATCCTTCTCTATTCACTTGGGCAACAAATCTTGTCGCCAATCGGCTCGAGCGTCGCAGTGAGACCCACAATGGATATTGAAGAAGGAAAGTGTCCACGTAGAAAGGTGCCAATGGTCCCAAAGGCCAGATGAAATGCAAGACCCCATTCGTTGATCAGATGGACTTCGTCGACAGACGTGAATAAGATGTTAGCCCCAAAGATCAAGTATTCTGCAATTTCTCACCATTCCCTGTCGTGCAGATGCTCTGGGTCCACGCAGATGACCTGCCACCTAATGCACTCTTTGATTTCGCCTGCCAAATGGACCCCAGCCTTTCGTGCGGCACTCAGAGTTTCTTTGCAATATGAGAATGTGGAGACATTGAGTTTCGAAAGTTCATGAATCTAGCCCCAAACTCATGAGCAGAACAACGAGAATTGACAAATAAACATACAATATTGTCTGCAAGACCCTTTGTTGGTGTGACTACCACTCCAATTGGCCTTTTCCAAGTTGGAAGCCCTGCTACATATGCCTCTGGTGTTTGCTATACTCCAGAAGTACAAGAGTTGGGACTGAGAACACTGCCGATTTTCCATTGCCAGTTGCAGTACAGCAAAGCACATCCTTTCCATCTAGAATAGCAGAAACAAGATTCAGTTGGACCTCATGCAGCCCGTTCGTCCATTTCGGTATGAGTTTCTTGACAATGATATTGATGGTCTCAAGGCCTGCAGGGTCCTGCCAGCGGGGTGCTTGATGCATTATTGAGTATTCATAATGGATTCCAGATCATCCAAGAAGTAAAATATCGAATTTAAGAGGTATTAAGGGAGGACTGCATGAAAGATTGCATCGAGAGCAAACTGCAAGTGGGTAATTATTGATGCGACTAGGGCGGACCGAGGTTTGAAAGTCCGAAGATTACATAAAGATTTTCTACCGCGGTTTCTGGGGCATGGTAAATCACAGACTTCATATATTGTGATCCCATGGGCACATCACATATATCAAAGTCTGTCTAGGAGAGACTATTTCAACTCTCATTGCTGACCACCTTTCCATACACATTATATTTGAGGCAAATCCTGCAACTTCGTTACACCTTGCTTACATATATAAATATTACTTACTTGAACTTGAACAAAAAAGTGTTCGAGGTCCTGGCAACAGCATCACACGCTGACACTGATGGTCAGGCCTTCCCGTTCCAGTATAGTGGCTTACATAACCCTTGATTAAGCGCCATAGCATCAGGTGACAGGGGCAGTGCATTATCTCGTGGTTATGCACATGGAAGACATTAAAGAAGGGCACTGTTCAACATGGACACCGCTATTATCTATACACAGCTGCCACCGCCACCGTCAGGCAGTCCAGGGGAGAATGAACACCCAACAAACTGGTTTCAGAAAAAGAGGTAAATTCTTGTTATGATGCAATTGACGTATCTATGTCACTTGTAATTATAAACTGTATGCAAGTTTGAGAATGGAACAAAAGAAACCAACAGAATAGAACTAGAGAAACACTGCCCACGCCATGAAGGCAACACTTTCCGACTCCCTCTCTTGGCGGTCCTCCTGGGGATAGAATGGGATGATGACATTATACCATGAACATCGTCCCGTAATTTCCTGATGAGCTCGAAGAGGCCAGCATTGACTTGTTTGCATCCGCAGATGGGTGTGATGCCAGCCGATCATGATGCTTTGGTGTATGGCTATACCTGCTCCCTCTTCTCATAGATGAGGAAGAGGAAGAGATATGTAGACCCTCTTCAGATCGTCGTGATGGCGTCTCACAGAAATACATGTTTGTTCGATGTGGGGCCTGAGTGGTGACATCATTGGGGGATGAGGCACAAGGGAAGGAGGGCTTGTGCTCGACTGTATTCCCAAGAAATGATCGTGAAGCACTTTCGTTGGTGTTGTCGTGGTTCATATCTGATTTACTCTCTTGCATACGAGCTTTCAGCTCCTTGAGATCCATCTTGAACGCGATTCTATCGAAGGAGAAAGCCAGTGAGTGGGATGGCGGCAAGGGCAGTATTATGTATGAAGAGTGTTGAGAACGTGAAGGACCTTAAGAAGATACACCAGTGCTGCTTCAATACTGTTATTGATGCAGGAATATTTAAATATGCACACCTTCAATTTGTTCAGAATATTTCTCAAATGTCTCTGGAACTGAGGCAGTGTTTGAGGCAGTCTTGAACGCCTGTGTGAGTTCAGCTGAAAAAAAGAGGTCAGAGGCTCAAGGATAGGAGAGGTAAAATGGAATGCTAGCATTTCACGAAAGAATTCAAGGTTGGTGTCGAGGTCAGATTGGGAGTCAATTGGCCTGAATCCTCGCCGGGATCTCCATCTACGTTCGCAGAGTCACCAACCCCTGAAAAGAGAACTATGAGCACAAGAAAAATACTTTTGAATGCAGGAAGACCTTCGATATTCTGTGGATCAGGAGATGGAATACAAAGCCTTGAGCCAAAACCATAATAAAAATCACTGGGAGAAGGGTAGAATGATGGTGTCGTCTGCGGCGCTTCCGAGGAGTTCTGCTGGAAATTCATTTGCATGTTTGCTTCAGCGTAAAAGTTGCTATTCATAGCCGAAATCCTCTGGGCGCTTTCAAACATCGATGTGGGGAAGGTATTCAAAACAGGCTGAGAAAGTAGTGTCCAAGAAAGGGGGGGGGAAATACTGCTGACACTTTGCACTTATAGATCACCATCCAGAGAGAAGATGCTGCATTATGATGTTCCAGAATACTGAAGATTATTGAGGGGGACATTCTGGGCGCAGTTGGACTGTGGCTGTGCCAAAAGTTTGATTGTCAGCACATGCTCGTCATCAAAGTCTAGCATCAAACCGTGCGAACCTGCATCGAGTTCATGGGTCATGGCAAGAAGTTCTTAGCATTGCCTACATATTAAAATTATAACGAAACCAAGGTTTACTCAATATCCGAATGCAAATGTTCTTCTGCTACAAAGTGCTGTTGTTTCTCTAGATCTGCAGATACGATAAATTTTCAAGCGTCACACGACCAAAGGGGATCATACCATAGGCCCACATGGCAGCTCCAACACGATTGGACTAGACCGATGATAGGCCTTCTAGCAACGTGGCTGTAAAACCGAAGACTATAGACAAGGAATCATGCAAACTCACTTCTATAACTCCATTTTCGCTCCTCCATGTAAACGGCTATTTGTTACTTGGTCATTTTCTTCACCTCAAAGTACTGAATATGGACCAACTCAACTACAAGTGCAGCTCGAGGGGTACGGACTAGGCTTACCTGTCGATGAAGGAAATGGGATGTACCAAGGGCCTCGAACCACACGGACACAGATAGGCCAATGAAATCATACACCTGGAAGGGCAAGAGCAAGACTAGACCAAAATCTTCAGAAATCTGAGGGCGAGAACAATATAAAGTGTACCTCGTTTTATTATGAATAGTCCAAACCAACCACCCAGCCACTTTGAAATGAATTTCTGTTTCCTGGAGTCGAGGTCCAGGCGAGGTGGATGTTCCCATTCTTCGATGTATGGTTGCCAAAAGTCCGGTCCTTTCCCCTGAGATGCAATGGTTTGATCCCGGGTGTGATCTCTGGCAATACGAAGGTTTTGGGTGTGGAAAAATTGGAGTATGTACGTGACTTGTATCCAACAATCATGAGAGCAGTGCCTGGGGAGCTTTTTTGAGCTGAAACTCGGGGATGGTAAGTAGAGAAAGGTTACAGGTGTGGACATTGAAGGGAACTTTGAAGCCCAACATCGTATCACGTGATAGTCCAGAGATTTTTGGCGAGCTATGTCTCTAATAAAAACAGAATAGGACAAGAATGCACTTCTAAAGAAACATCTGGAGAAATTTCTTCTGAATTGCAAAGGTCAAAAATGCCTGTTCCAAATCAGAAACTTGTCTGGTGAATTCTCTATCAAAAACATGCCCATATCGCTTCCACTATCACTCTGCGTCATGTCCCGTGTTTACACTTGCCCCAAGCAAGCTTGTACAAGTTCTTGTCAGTGAATAACCTGTAAACCCCAATGAGGACTTAGGAAGGCAGAAACTCCATTTGCAGGGTTGGCTTGTCATGGAGTTAGTTCGTGGGGGATGTCCTTTAAGGTGGCAGTGAGGGTTTCGATGGTGGTGGAATTACTGACATTGGGTGAAAGAGTCATGATCGTGTGGCTGTATACGTCACTCTCCCTAAACCACACCATGATCAGAAAATGACCGAAACGATTTCTCCAGCTCAGACTCCGGCACACTCCATATTCATTGTTTTCTTGTCCTCATGCCCCAGAGCCTATCTCAGATTATCTCATGTCATTGTAATCTCCCTAAATTCACTGTTTAATTGTCCATTACGATTTGATTAGGAGTTATGGTTGGGGTTAGAAGCTCCAGCCACACATTCACAAACAGCACCATTCCTTCATAAGCAGGTGCCGAAAAATTGGAACCAATGTCCATCAGAGCGGACATGACGAAGTAATACCCCAGTGTTGGGGAGGAGCCGTCTCCTAGGATAGGGGTCTCCCCTGTGTGTAACTGGTAGGAAAGCGGACAGGCAGCGCAGGACCCACTTACTAAGAAGTGCTACTCCCACAACAACAATGTGCGGTTTCGACCTTGCGAATGCATCAGAAAAACAGATTTTGGCCATAGGCAGATGTTTTTTATGTAGGAACCTGTAGGTCAAATCGGTCTCTGTAGGTACTAGTAGGCAAAATGGTACCTATGGAGTACTATGGACTACTTTGATAGGCCCTAGTACATGACATGAAAACTACAGTATCAAATATCAAAAGTGGTCGGATTCAGACTGGTCATGTAAGGTTCTTTCATAAAATTTATACAAGTGAGATTATATAAATGAGGTACTACTTGTTTTCGATTGGTTTTCGACAGGGAGAGAGAAATGTACTTATTGAGAGTAAGAAACTTGCACTACTCAAGGACGTCTGTGCTGGACCACCTTGCAGGGTGGTAAGTTGTCCCAAATCTTGGGGTGAGGTAATGGCTTGATACGATGGAGACCAGTAGTATGATTTTGGTGACAGGAGCGTTGTTCCATCAGGAAAGAGCCACCTTGGTTTGGCTGTCTTTAGATGCTTTAGCTGTCTGAGAGCATGCTGACATATCCCTGAAACATCCCAGCATGGATCAAGGTGCTCTAGGACAGCTAAAGCATCCAAATACAGCCAAACTAAGGCAAAATATTTAAGTCTTTGATGTCTTTACTATCTCCTGAGACACCCAGGCTGCTCTGGGTGTCTCTGGGTGTCTCTGAAGCCAACAGCCTTTTCCTGATGTCCAGCGGGAGCTGGCAAGCAAGGGTACTCAGGTATCAGAAAAAAATATAAAGGGTCAATTTTTTTGCTAAGGCCAGTTTAGCTGGACTAACTAACTATGTAATCAGGCACAATTCCTAATATGGTAATATGACATCACTTTCTGGGCTTCCTCCCGCTTGTTCCCCACGCACCTCACAAATTTGCTTCATTTGCACTTGCATGGGGTTATATACTGACAATAACGCTGTAATATTACACTACATGTAATTCATATTAGGATGCTGATTCTAAAGTTTGACTTGAATTATACTTGAGCAAGGTACCAATCTGGTATCAATGTGACAAGTCACAAGGGGCACTTTTGTTGGTATTTAAGGGATTTATAGATGTTTGATATCCTTTATATACTTTCTATTATGTCCTACTGTGTCAAATCAAGCTGAAAAAACTCAGAATTTGTCCAAAATTGGGGGGTTCCATTTTTTTTTTTCATGGCCACAGGCTGGACTAACTAACCAGGATCACGTCTGGCATTATGATACCTGAGTACCCTTGCTGGCAAGTGACCAAAAAGTGTTGGGAGTCTGTATTAACTGGAACTGCGGTGTCGTTCAAATAGTCACCATCGTGTACTTCATCTGAATCCGAGTCAAGTTGGTGGGAATCTCGGGAAGGTGTGTTCGAACGACTGAGTATGTAGGGTAAGTCGTGGATTTGTTTCCAAGTCCATTGGAACTCCGACAGCATGTGATCGTGTTGATTTCCCAATGCAGAAATAGTTCAACTTGTTCTTTTTTCCCAACTAAGGCTGAGCACGAGTCCGGGTCTTCAACGGGTACTCACGAGTATACTCGTGGGAATACTCGTGGGTAACGTGACCCACGGGTCCGGCTCACCTGCCAAGACGGATCGTTGAGGATCTGGGTGTCGTTTTTGTGGAGGTGGGTACCCGCCACGGGTACCTGCTATTTACCCATTAAATTTTGAAATAAAATCTCAAGTACATAAATTAAAAATTACTATCAATTTCGACTCGCAGGGCTGACGTGTGGAATATTGAGACAGCTTGTCTCAATATTCTCACGTGTTATTTTCAACTTGTTTTCCAATGCCTCAAGCACACCTCAAACACCCTCAGTGCTCCACAAATGCCTTGAACTCAAAACCAACGCTTTGAACCCACCTCGAACACCCTCACACGAGCCCCTCCCCTCGCCAAGGGATGTGGGCTAATCTTCTTCAATTTTTGGACTGGAATTCGGGTAGGATTGGGAATCAGGGAAGATTGGGAGGATGAATGGTGTGTTTTTTCATACTTATTATTGTTTTTCCAGTTCTTTCTGACAACAACGTCGCAGGTTGAGATGCCGCACATCAACGAATGCGGACGACATGGATTCGACACCAACAACATGGATTCGACAACGATGACACGGATTTGACAATGACGCGGATTCGATAACAAAGACGTGGATTCGACAACAACGACGCAGGTTCGACAACAATGACACGAGTTGCACTCGTCGTTTTGAATCATATTGCATCAGGTACGTTGTCGTTTGATGAAGGACTCCATTCCCAGCGTATTAACGAGCCGCAGCTTCAGCTTAACCGCCAGTAAACCCACCACTACGTTATCAACAAGCGCCACAACCCAACACGGACCTGTCAAGTTGAACCCCCAGTGAGTTGCATTAAACATAGAGGTATTGGGTCGAATGCAGATGTGTCGAACCCTACACGAACATATTGAACCCAATGCGTGTCGACGGCGGGAGACTCTATGGCGGTGGACTTGAGGATGGCAGATTCGAGGGTGGCGGGGATAGATTGGAGGGAGGGAAACTACGGTTCAGGTGGTACGTTGTGAATTCGTTGCACGCTTTCCTCTTCGCTGACCACCCACCTCGAACACCCTCAGTAAACTCACCACGAGCGAGGAGCCTACAATGCAACATGTCCATAACAGCCCAATCTATCCCCAACACCCCGAACCCAATGCAAACATCTCAATGCCAACGTGTCAAGTCGAACGCAGGTATGTTTGTTGAATCAAATGCCACATGTCGATAGCAGCCCAGCATGCGGTAGCCCCAGCTTCCCCAACCCAAAGCGAATACCTCAAATCCAACGCCATACCCGCCCCGATGCCTTGAATTCAAACCACTGCCTCGAATCCAACCTCAACATCTCAAACGAAACTCGCAGTGCTTGGAACTCAACACGAACGCATCGAACCCGACCCAACAACTCGAATCCAACGCCAACGCCTCGAATCCAATGCCAATGCCTCGAACAAACAGTGATGCACCCAACGCCAATGCCTCGAACCTAATGCGAATGTGTCAACGACTCGCTAAGCTCCACACGGGCTTGTTGTTTTTCATAGTACCCATTACATATGCCTATGTACTCTTACTCGCAAATTTATAACATTTAACACTATTGGATGACGACGGTATTGAGAAGAGAATTGTGTAACTAGTCAATAAGTGCCGGAAGTTCGAGCTCGTCATCACAGCCATGTGAATCCTAGTCATGCTCAAAAATGGGCACTTCAATTCGCAAGCGATGCAATTCGATTTCCATCTCCAAGCTTCGACATTCCTTATCCGACAAGTCCACTCAAGCTGCTACTGTTTTAGGCTCTTGGTCCAGTTTGGAAGGCGTCATCCCTAAAGCTCGTATCGTTCAGCTCTTTAAGGATACGTCCAAATGGCCCAAGAAGAAGCTGAGGGCTGTGAAGGCGACAGAGCCTGAGTCTGATGATAGTGTAGTACTCATGACTTAGAGTAGTGGTTCCTATTTCCTGCAGAATTTGTCTGCGAAATATATGCTTATTTCTATTTCTTAATATGAATACCCGTGGGTATACCTGTGAGTACCCATGAAGATCCATTGTTGAAAATACCTGCGGGTACCCATTGACCCATGGGTTCTTGACTCGCGGCTCCGGGTGATCCGTGAGAAAAAATCTTCACGGATCCGGGTGTGACATTTAGCGCCCAAAATACCCGTGGGTACGGATCCGGGTCACCCGCAAGTGCACTCATGCTCAGCCTTATTCCCAACACGACGGTACTGGTAAGCTACCAGTGCCTCTCTTGCCTCACGACATTACTAACGGTTCAATACCAGACCCTAAATCATGGAGGCTCGCCTCCCACATGCGACTATGACAGCGACCGTGA
>Ga0307513_10011226_pt1 | contig 11153 bp, 8 predicted proteins | sample 15_EM_MG_FD_202174 | JGI IMG/M metagenome (GOLD analysis project Ga0307513, IMG submission 202174) | Populus trichocarpa ectomycorrhiza microbial communities from riparian zone in the Pacific Northwest, United States - 15_EM | ecosystem: Host-associated > Plants > Roots > Unclassified | place... | reverse complement strand
TTTTTTTATTATTTAAGTGAATGATTTGATATATGATTGGATAATTGCCGAATTTAAGTTATAGTTAAGTGATGCTAACATAAGAAAAAAGACAAGAAAAAACTTTAATAATACACGAGTCATTAGATTCATGGGATCCATCATTAAATCTCACCTTAATATTACAATATCATCGCTCACAATCTTTTTGAATTTTTTCATATTTATGATTTTTGTTAGAACTTGTATATACCTATACTCAATTTCAAGATTGAGGCACCAATTACTTTTTTTTTTTTTGTCACTCTTCATGTGTGTAATAATAATCAAGTTTACCGTATTTTTCTTGGTCTAAGTTTAGAAAATTTTGTGGTTTGCTAAACTCACGAGGTACTCTTACCATATTAGTTATATGAATAGCAAACATGTTTTAGTATCGATAAATTTGATGGTGTTTCGGAAATGATTACAAGATAAATAAACAGAGAAGAGTGGTCGGTCGTCAGAATTTTCAAAATATAATTCTGATTTAATTATTAAAAACAAAATAAATTTGTAGTATAATCGTGAAAACCAGGTCAAACCCAAGAAAAATTTCGTTTAGTCTTCCTACAATATACTGAAATAAAAAAGAACGGGGGATCGATTAGAATAAAAATTAAAGAAACAAAATTCTAAAAAAAAAATAATAAATTAATATGTTGTTAACTCAATTTAAAGGTCCACACATTCATTCCTATAAATTTGTTGATCATTGCAGTAAAATAAATATTTTTTCATGTTAAGCAAATAAATTTGATATTCCTTAAATCTGAGGGAAATAGATGAGATTACGAGTAAATTAATAAGACAAAGCTCTCTAATCAATTTCTTACCATCAAGCAAATTTCATATTGAAAGCAATTCTCATTCACTTAGTAGTATTCGTAGGAGTAAAGTCTCTGAAATTATTCTAAGTAAACGTTCAAAAGTTTGACAATTTAACTTAGTTTATTCTTTTCTAATAAATAAAGATGAGAGTTGCAACAATCAAATTAATTCTTTTGCTTCTTACTTTAGTCCCTAACAACAATTACAGATTGAAAGAAACTAGAAAGCATACATGTCATCTCAAAACAATTCAATAAGCTTGGATAACAATCAATAACATAATTATAAATAAGAAAAAATAAATATAGAATTACAATGATAAATTACTTCTCACGACTTGCTAATGGTGATGGTGTGTATTTCTCTTGAACTAAATTTAGGAATTAGTTCATAGTTGCTGGAAAATTGACAAAAACAAAGAAGAAAAGAATGTTGCAGAGCTCCTGTTTCAGTCGTGCTCTACTCTATTTATTCTCTCAATTGGCTACTAGATTTCTTTAGAATTCTTAGGCTAATTAGAAGTACTTAAGCTATTTAATTCCTTCCTTCTTTATCTGGTTCTTAAGGTTGGTTAAATCCCTCAAAATATATGTTGAAAATGGACTCTGCTACTCTCACTATTTTGTTGTAATTCAAACTCTACTGCAACTTAGACTTAGTTTCTTGCAATATCCGATTATCTTAGCTGTATTTTTTCATTCATGGCATGTTAGAGACTTGATATGCACCTTTTTTGGATCCTAAGGCCCATCGTTTCTATGTTAGACTCTCAGCCATGGTGAAATGCTTGGCACCGTTAGTTTCCTAATCAAATCAGGAGACTAATCTCGTCCTTCAGATTGCGTTCGGATTTTCGCCTTTAAAATGATTTTATCTGACCTGACATCCTTCAAAAACGTTGTAGTCCTGAATGTGTAGATGATTTTGGGCTTTTGAATCGTATGATTTTGATGTCCGAGGTTCAAAATATGTCTGTTTGAATTTGTAGTATGAAAACAGAAAATCCTGCTACAAGTAAGATTTCGACCCGATTTTGCAGGCTAATTAGAGATCCAAACGAACTCGGATTTCTACCCATAATACCTTCCTGAAAAGCTTGATATGTGTACTTTAATTGTGATTCAGCTCACGTTCACATTCTAAAATTATAACTTTATGAAAAACCTATTACAAGAAGCAAGGTCCGAAACATAAAATGCATAAATTCTTATCTTTTATCAATTAATTTACAAAGTCTCTTAAACATGTCAAATTCATAAAAATAACTTATAATAAGCTCAAAATATATTAAAAAGCATAGTCTCAAAGAAATAAAAACACATGTATATTTTGCACTTTTCAAAAAGAAAAACAAAATACAAAAATATTGTCAACATAAAAAAAAAACTTATTCTTATTGGTTGACATGTAAGCTAACTCGAGAATAACTCTCACCGTGTAATAAAAATAATTAATTGCTAAAACAATTAATTATGCTATCCATCATCATCTTTCAGAGATATAAAACAAATTATTTATTTGCATGGACCTTGGATGATCTGCTTATTCTTGCGGGAACAAGGCCACGGTGCACCGTATTATCATTAACAAACGCACGCTAACACTGGATCTGAGACAAATCATTAGAGGTTAACCTCAAGGAGGGACAATCAACCTTAAATCAAGTACAAATTTATACAGTAGTAAGTACTGTACTATACGTTCAAGAATTTATAGTAAGTGTGCTTGTCTGTTGTCTTAATGATGATTTTTGTTATGACTTCACATTAAAAATGTGTCTGTATCTAGTGTCTTTGGCAGTCTTCCAGGCCATTTTGTCGGCATCCAATTATCCATTGAGTGCTTCACTTTTAACTTTCTTGCATGCCCACCTCTCCCTCTTATCTTTCATGATTCTATGAATTTTATCTCATAATATTATTGCATGGTCAATTTGTTGGCTCTTCTTGTCTGCAAAGGTTTTTGATCTGGGCAAAGAATATTCATGGAATCCCAGTGGTTTGATCAGGCTACTGATAATTGGAAAGGGGGTTGTGATCATCAGAATAACACAGAAAACAATGTGGATTTGACTCTGAAATTGGGATTGCCAGATGATCAACCACAATTTGAGCAATACTTTAGGTCTAATAGGGCCCTCAAGACCCATCAACCAGCCATCCTCAGCTTCAATGCTCCTTACTCACAGGTATAACTCTTACACTGATTTGATCAACTACTGTGAAGTTTGAAAACAAAATATTCTGCCCAGTTCTTATGAATTTCTGCTCAAATTCATTATCCATTGTGTCAAGTATCATAGAGGACTAATCATGAAAGTCACTTGAGGAATTATCTTACATGATTTTTTACTTAAGAAATGATACTATGCTAATAAGATGGTCTAAATTTGCTCATTATTGATTTGATATATCCATGATAATTTTATTCCAATTTATAAATAGTTTATTCATTTGATTTTGATAGAAAAAATAAAAAAGGGATAAGCTTCAAATAATCCATGACAATAAACAACAATACCGTGATATAATTGCTCGTTTTATATCCTTTTCAATTTGATGGACGCTTCTTTATATATATATATATAATCAAATTCAAAACTTTATAGAAATGAGAAATGGAAGGGTAGCTAGGTAATTTGAGTGGAATTTGTTTTTTTTTTTTTCATAACTTGAAATATTAATTCTAGAAAATGAATGGACAATTAATTAAGCATTTCCATATATGTTTCAAATATAAGTAATTTCATTCTCAGCAAATATTTAAACTATGATATTTATTATTAGTTTTTAGGTATGGTTGCAGAGTTAAGAAAAAAAAAAGTTTAATTTCCATGTACAAAAGCAACCAAAGGTATGTTTATCAGTATACTATAGTTGCTAATTAAGAGTTAATATATACGTGTGTGTTAAATCTTGAGCTATATGATGGGGATATCTTTATTTTAATATATAATAATTAAATATAAACTACGTTAATTATAATTTAAACTTAAATTATTAAATAAAGAAATAGATTCATATGCTAAGGATAATGAAAGCATAGCATTGAGAATCCTGCTTAAGAACTTGTAGATCTAAATTAGAAAATGAAAAAAAAAATTGATCAGAACCCATTTTGTTTTAATTAATATCTAATGCTAATTAAATACAATCACATAATGTAATTAGGAATCCACGGGTTACTAATCAAATGCTCCCTGCAGGGCAATTAGCTATTGATTGTATGAAATTTGATCTCAATATGCTTAATTAATTACCATTTCATATCTTGATGGAAGTGCTTTTTCTTTAGTTGTTGTTGTTGTTAAACAGTAAGATCATTAATTAATCGATAAAAAAGTAATCTCAAACTTGGCTTATACAGGGCACAAATCATCATGATATGGCTAATGCTGGTTTAAATCACCATGGGAGGCTTAATGGAGACAATCTTCATGGATCTTGGCCACGGGAGATGATGGGGAACCATCCCCATTACATGAATACTCAATATGCTGCTGATTCTGCAGTGGGATTTGCTGCTTACCCCAAGTCCTACAGTTGCATCAACAGCAATCCTGGTAACTTTCAAATACCAACGATGAACGGTCGAACACTCCTCAACACAGTAGCTAGGGATGGTGATCATGGTGAGGTTGGAAGTTCCTCTGGTTCACGTAGGACCTTTATTGACCATAATAAGAGGTGCAGTAACCGGAGTTGCAACACCGATGACACACCAATGTGGCGCAAAGGCCCCCTTGGTCCCAAGGTAACTTTCAAGGAAAAAGTTCTCTCTTTTGCTATTCAGTAACATTTGTATGCTGTGCCACAGGATTGATGATACTCTTTGCTTCATGCTTTTAGACACTCTGTAATGCATGTGGGATCAAGTACAGAAAGGAAGAGGAGAAAAGAAGGGCTAGAGAAGCAGCCCGACGGACTAACGGCATTTAGAATGTTTAAAGAGAGCAATGGCGGCATCATCTTGTTAAAAGTTATACTATTCGGGGATGATTTGCCCTATCATGTTTTATAATCCGAAATTTACTTCAAGAATATCATCAGAATCCCATGACCGACATTGATGGCATTCATTTCACAACTTGCCGGAAAATAGAGGACGGATGTTCCCGGCCTCCAGCTTCCTCTTATGCTTGATTTCATTCAGAAACCTATTTCATTAGAACAAGTTTAAATTATTAAAGTGCCAAAACCAAATTTAAGAGACTGAACCAGTAAGCGGTAGGTAAACTGTGTCCCACAAAGAAGCCCTAAGTTCAACCTGGCAAGATTTATCCCGAGACTTCAGTAACGATGGCAGACCAACAAACAAATAAACAACAAAGAGATCATAAAAATTGCGAAAAGAAAAACCTAGAACTCTTAGAGATGGCATCTGTCTATCTTTGAATCCCAAAATACTTGGTAACCACGCCAAACACCAAAGGCTATAACAAGAGTATGTCCTAACACAGGAAGAAGAGAGACGAGGTAGTGAAAGTGAGGTCACATTCCAGACTTGCGCAATTCCTCGGCACCGTGTGCAAAGTGGCACCTATCCCCAAAAGTGCAAGATCCTTTGTTGAAGTTCTCACAGATCTTGGTCTTGAAGTTATTTGATCCGCCAGAAGAATGCATCGATGAGTTCTTCATGGGAGGTCCAGAGGCTTGACCGACATTTGAAATAAGCTGGCGAACCATGTCACTTGCTTGACTGATCTGATCAAATGAACCCTCAAGCTCTATGTTCCTCTTTTTAGGGTCTGTTTCATGCTCCCTTATGGAAAGCTTGGCTCCAGTAGCACGACAGATATGCTTAGAGTTAACACCATTTTTCCCAATGATGGCTCCAGCAAGTGAAGCATCAATACTGATCTTAGTAGTAGCGGATGACCCAAAGCTTGCTGCAGCACCATGACCTTGGTGTGGATGCTCCATGTGCCGACTCATCCTGCCCTGCATTGGCCCCATGGCACGAGGATCATCATATGGAGCAGCAGCCCTGCCCTGCATTGGCCCCATGGCACGAGGATCATCATATGAAGCAGCAGAAGCCTTCCCAAGCTCCCACTCACCATGGGCAAAATGGCATTTATCACCGAACTTGCAACCCTCAACTGTGTTGTATTTATTGCACAAACGGGACTTCACAGATGGAGGAGAAGAGCGATCTGGAAAAGAAGGGGGCGGGGCACCTTGATTTCTAGAGGCTGGTGGAAGAGCTGGAAGCATTTGGGACACAGCTTTATAGCCACCAGGAACATAATGCAAGAAGTGGCATCCCTCACCAAATGGGCAACCAGAAGTACTGCAAAACAAAAGCATGGAAAAAGGACCGGACAATGAGAACTTTTCTGCAGCACCAAATCTATTAAATTACAAGCTCACATTTCTCAAACTAAATGCTGCAAGAGAATCAAATTAAATATCAGACTCAAAATCAAAACTGATGCACAATTTTTTAGGGGGGGAGGGGGGTGGGTATGAGAATATATTTTTATTTTTTTACTAAACAAAGACGGTTCTGATGCACCAAGGTAAAAAGGTTGACTTGAATTCAGAAAAGGGTTGCCAAGGCCATTGGCTCATTGATAGTCTAATGATGCCATAACAAATCTAGAACATATTCCAATTTCATTAGCATAAGGAAGAAGAAAATGAATTAACCAACAATCACATGATAAAACTAAATATATATCCATCCCATGCAATTTTTTAGAAACGCTATTAAAAGTTGAATGCAATCATCACCACCTTAATGAGAATATATTTTAACAGCCCGGTCATTCAACCTTATCCCAGACAACCAAATCAAGCAATGAAGCATTAAACACAAAGAAAGAAAACAAAGCACCAAGTAGCAAGAACAAAGATCATCGCAGCCATCTCAATTAGGCAGATTACCCAATCTATATAAAAAATATATGAAAAATGTTTGCAAATTTGGAAAGCACAATTACAAAATCTAACTTAACATTGTTAGGGAAGGCCTAAAAAATAGGGATTCAAAAAATTTATCTAAACCCATCGTCTAAACACAGAAGTTGACATCAATTGTCAATAAAATTACCCACATCACAGGAGAAAAAAAAAGCTAGTTAAAACAAATTGCAACATTTGTTATTATGAGAAAACACAACATATCACAAACTGATAGAACACATAACTTATTTTAAGTTTTCAAACCATTTTAGTTTTGAGAACACAGGACAGTTACTAAATTTAAGAGTTCAAGAACCAAAGACCTTTCACAAAATGAACAAAAATCTCAATTTAAAAGAACAGATTATTGTGCCTAGCAGCATCAAAACTAAAATTTTACAAATATGTGGCTCTATCAAATGCATTTACAGTAACTGAATCAATATTGCATTAACTCCTAAAACTGAAAGCACCCTAACTTGAATCCTACATATCTAGAATTTCCTACTCATTGCTAATCTAGAAGCATGTCACATTTATTTTTAAGTATGACCCCAGTTATCTCAATCCCATATCATCCCACCATCTTCCTCTCCATCATCCCAAGCATAAGATCCCATCAAATGGTAAAATTATCCGCTAATCCTTCTCTTTCATTTTCACTGTGGATAAGCATGAATGAATGAGTTTCCATTACTTATCATGACATCCACCTTTTAATGAAACTAATATTAAGAATGTGTTTATAAGTTGCTGATCCTGCATCATCCTCTTGGAATACCCTCACCCCACCCCACCCCCATCTGCAATACTTAAAAACCTTTCATCAATCCCAATACATTCAGTAACTACAAGTCCACTTTCATTCCCAGCAATACCCCCACCCCCCAAATTAAAATACCATGAATAATAAAAAATGTCAAACAATTTCCACCAGCATCAATCTTTTCAATTTTTCATCTTTCCCAATTTAATTTGATCATAGTTTTTCAGAATTAACACATTGAAATCAATAGATCAGCTACTGTCAGCAAACACTTTTTAGAAAAACAAATTCCTTCAAATATTTAACAAATGAAAAAAAAAGGTTGCTATTGAATTTCAAGCCTTTATGTCTCAGAAAACAGATTACAGGAGAGACATTTTCTACTGGCTGATAATTGAAAAGCAATGAAAACATTTTTAAGAATGCAAAACAGAGCTAAGATATAACCACTTAAGTCATCCAAAGATAGTCTTTATTTTGACAGAGCATCATATAAAAGGCCAAAAAAAACCCTAGTCCAATGATTGTTGCATTCATCAGTGATGTTATAGGATACAGAACAAAACAAACATTGCATCTACAGAAACAAAATACATCACACACTGAACCACGCTTTTATTCAACTGTCACATGGAGCCTGTTCCAGGCTTTATAAGGCAGTTCTTAGCTACCCATCAATGTATCATGGCTTTTACTTGCAAAGATTATAGCAAATTATGAATAGCCATTGAGGTGGGCAAGTTTTGCATCCTGTAAAACTTCTTTCAGTTTACTATGTCCGAGCAAGTAGTTATCCAATAGTACTCTGAAATCAACCGTTTCTGTTCAATTGTCTTGGTTATCATGATTAGAGGAAAACCTGTACCACAACTTTAACTTCCCAATCCATCAGTCCAAATCACAGTGATTTCAAATTGCAATTAAAAAAAGTTTGTAAGAAACCTTATTTTACAATTTATACAGATTACAAATAGATGTACAGCATTTTGAATATTTATTTTAGATAGGTTAAGATTTGAACCTGAAAAACTTTGTGCATGGCTTCGATTTGCTTCCTATACCAGTTGAAAAGGACTCCATTTCTGTTGCACCAAAATTAATTAATTTTCTCAGTTAAGATTTCAGTGATTTATTAACCTCCGAGCTTTAAGAAACTCTCTCATCATGTTACTCATTCTCATTACCATTGATAACATGATGATTTTATATGATATAAACAATGCAAATAGTAAAATTTTATAGAAATAGATAAACTACGTGACCCCATTAAACATTCAAGTATAGATACCAACCCAATAGTAGTTTTCTAAACAATAAAGTGCCTGCCCAAAACAGTTCCATCGCTCTTTTTTTTTTTAAAAAAATCCCGCACTACAAAAACAATAAAGCTAGAAGACAGTCTAAAACCCTATCTTTTTTAAGCTTTTGATTACCCACCAAAAAACCAAAATAAATAAATCATATCCTCTTTCAAAAAAAAATTCAACTCCAACATTTTCTTTTCGGCCATTTCTTCATTTGAGCAATTCCGGACACCAAGCAGATTCATTCACATCAGGAACAAAAACAAGAGCAAGTAATTCAACCAAAACTCAGGAAAAATAAAACAAATTTATGCACCCGCCTACCGTATTCCAAAAAAAAAAAAAACATCCATTAACCACACTAAAAACTCAACTAGAAAAATAAAAAATTATAAACAATTACCTTCAAAACAGACTAAAACACATGCCTCAATAATTAAACAGATAATATATTTAACAATTTAACTCTTAATTAATCCTAAAACAAACTTAGCCTAATTAGTTAAAAAAATATATAATTAACTATCAAATAAATTCCGAGCATTTCTACAGTGACGAACTAACTAAGAATCACAAATTATAAAATAAAATAAAATTTAAATTTAATATATATATATATATATAGAAGAGAGAGAGAGAGAGATGGAAAAAAAGAAAAAGAATCGTACCTTGTCTGGTCTTTTTGTGGCCGCCATTGCCATTAAAAGCAGCGTCGAGTCTGCCTCTCTTGCGGTGACCACCTCCGAATTCCATTCTCTTTATAAGTAATTTCAGATCCAAGACTCAGTAACCTCTACTGCTGCTTCGGCTCCTCCTCCGCTAGCTAACTAGCTACGACGAAGAGAGAAACTTGAGAGGAGAAGAGTGGAGGAAAAAAAAAACCTAGAGAGAGAGAGAGAGAGAGAGAGGGATAAGAGGAAAGTTAGGGTTTGAAGTGGAGGAGGAGGAGAGAGCGGGCGGGGGAGAGAGGGACTTCAAAGGGAAATAAATGAAAAATAAGAAGCGGAATCGAAAATTAGGTTTAAATGGGGTTTATTTATATTTAGAAAATTATGAGAGAGGCGCGCACGTGATATGGGCGTGCGTGAGGAGGCGGTGATGTTAGAAATTTTGTGAATGAGGTATTGTGTACTCTTCTTTTCTATCGTCATGGAGATAGAAAAGTAGATAAGATAAATTTAGTCCTTATAGTTATTAAAATTTAATAATTCATCCTTACTATATTGAAACATAGTTATTGAGGACCTAACCAACCCAAAACTTGAACCACTCTAGATTAAAAAAAAAAATCAAAGAAAAATACTTGACTAACCCATAAAAAACCTGCTAACTTGATCAAAATCTTATCTTTAACCAGTTATTTTTTCTTGAATTTTCTTTTTGTTAAATGCAATTTTGTTTTTTTTTAAAAAAAAATTAGATTTCAACCCACCTCTCAAAATACATCTTTTTTAAAAATAAAATAAAAATATCGGTGGGTTGAGGGCTAGCTTTTGCCCGGGTCAACCCAGATTTTTTATTAAATCAGTCAATTTTTTCTATTTTTTTTTTTTAACTTGAACCGAACCTCCAAGACCATAGAGGTTTCACAGCTATGCTAAAATGGGACCAAAGCCAGATGTACCAAACGAGAGATTTGGATGGGGTTAAAAGGATGTTTCCCGCAGAGGTTTAGTAGTTTTTTTTTTTTCTGAAAATATGTTCAAATAGTTGTCTTTCAGAGGTCACATTTATCCTGTGCAACTATTTGTATCAAACACTCAGTAGCCATTACATCTCCTACCATTTGATTCAAATCATTTTGCATCTCAACTCAACCCTTGAGAGGTTTCCAATCATACAACATGATTTTATAGTTGCACTTTCAGTTATCCTCCAGAACAAAACTGAAGTTACCTGTTAAAGCTTTGTGAGTAGCTCCAGGTCAACAAACAAGCTCATCTCCTTGATGCTGTTTCCCCTAAATGACACAAGAATACTTGGACGATGCCAACCACAAGCAACCAAGTAACTCGCTAGCTAGCTCGGAAATCCAGGAAATGATGCAGTTTCTGTACCAGCAGCTCATAGGTTTTGAAAAGGGATTTACTTTTAGTAACCCAATCCTTCTCAAGAACACCTGCTTTGGTGCTCGTGAGCATCTCATCATGGAAAGCAGACACAATGCCGTAGATTGAGTTCCTTAGCACATCAGCCATGGCACAAGTTCTTGCAAGTAGAGGACCACCTCGCTTTTTTGCTGTCGCAACATCTCTTCTTCCTGTACTGTACTAGGAGTATTTCATTTAATAGTAACTGGCCCCATCAAATGTTGGGGTTGCAAGCTTG
>Ga0307513_10011225_pt1 | contig 11154 bp, 3 predicted proteins | sample 15_EM_MG_FD_202174 | JGI IMG/M metagenome (GOLD analysis project Ga0307513, IMG submission 202174) | Populus trichocarpa ectomycorrhiza microbial communities from riparian zone in the Pacific Northwest, United States - 15_EM | ecosystem: Host-associated > Plants > Roots > Unclassified | place... | reverse complement strand
TAGCCAAATTAAAAGAAAACAAGAAAGCCATATTAAAAAAAAAAAAGGTGGAATTCAGAGAAAATGATGGAATATCATATGGCTTCACATTATCTTGCTCCTCAAGTCGGTCCTTTTGGTCCAGGATATCCCTCACTTCACCTCTACCTTCAAATTAATAATCTTGGTGTTCAATAAAATTGATAGTGTTTGGTGTTATTGTGATTTTTTTTTTAATTTAACAACTACATAACTGAAAAAATATTTTTAATTTTCTGACAGAATCACCATCAAATAAAAAAATTAGTCGGTGATTCCATTAACCATAGAGGCATTATTTCATCAAGTTACAAAATTCTTAAGAAGTTTTAAAATCTTCGATGAACTTAGCGACGGACATTTTACGGCAAATTTTGGTCGCCTACTCCATCAACAACAATAAGATTGTACCAACACAATAGGTTACATAATATTTCATCAATAATTTATTTACTAATGGCATGACCAATAAAATCTAGTCGGTGCATTTTATTTCTTTGGCATCAATATTCCATCGACCTTTTCATTGGTAATTTGTAATGTCGACTGAATTGCTGATGGATAGCAAATCCCCTACAAAATGTTTTTTGAAGATATGTTTCCTTTGGTAACTTTGTCGGTTATGTAAATGACCAATGAAATGTTGTATACACGCCGATAAAATATTTCATTGGTGTCTTTCAATTTTCTAGATGTGGTTGAGAAACTCTGTATGTTTATGCCCATATTATTGTATTTTTATTTGGGTTTGTTAATTAGATTTTATTTATATTATATAGTTGGAAAATCTTATTTAATGACTAAAATCCTAATTATTAGTTGTTTTGGGGTTTTACTATATTTATATATATAGTTTTTTGTTGTCAATTTTGATGAATTAAGAAAACAAATTACATATTATTGTTTTCTCTTTCTCTAATTTTACCCTCTCTTCTTAGCTTTACTCTTCTTTTCTTTAGTGTTTTTTTTTCCCCTTCATCTCATCTTTTTTTTTTAATCGTTCTTTATCTCAAATTAATATATATTAAATTTGATGAGTTCTTTGTGGGCCCTAATAGATCAATATGTTTCCTAAAAAATAATTTGATATGTTTGATTGACCACCTCAAAATATGAATCAATAATTTTTTTACAAAAAATTAAAACATATCATTTTATTTCATCACATCATTGACATGAAAGAAAATCAACAATAACTATGATTATAAAAAGAAAAGGTAGATGTTTTTTAAATATATTTTTAAAATAAAAGGTACAAAAATGATATATCTTCAAAGACAATATTTTTTTATTTTTTATTTCTAAAATATTCTTGTAAAAAACTTTCTATTCCAATACTGTTTAAGTAAGACATGTAAGGATAAAAAATGTTATTATCCTAGTTTTAAAACACAACTGGGGGGTTGATCGGGGACAAATCTTGGGTCACTGGTCGAGATCCCAATCAAAGGTTTGATTGATCCAAGTTAACCCGAGTTAGTGTATGAATAAAAATAATTATTATCATATTTTAAAAACCTAATTCAGAGGTCGATGCAAGACATGACTAGGGACCCTAGTCTAGGGTCACGAGTGGGGTTGACCATTGATTCGGGTTAATATAAAGACAAAAGTGGTCATTATCATAGTTTTAAATCTGTCTTGGGGGTCGACCTGGTGTAAGGCTCAAATCACGTGTCAGAAGGGTCGACATAAAATAAAAATGATTATTATCATAGTTTTAAAACTTGATTCGGATGTCAACCCGAGGCATTGATAAAGAGAGTCAACTCGAGTTGATCCGAGTCAATGTAAGGATAAAATTTGTTATTATCATAGTTTTAAAATCCGACTTAAGAGTCAACTGAAGCAAGGCCCAAATTACAGGTTGAAAGGGTCAACACGGGTTGACCAAGTCAATGTAAGAATAAAATTTGTTATTATCATAGTTTTAAAATTTAGTTCAGGAGTCGACTAGAGGCAAGGTTCTGGTCACGATTCAGGAGGCTCAACCCAGCTAACCTAATTTTCTTTAAAAAATAGTCACAATAACCTTATTTTGACCATTGTTTTTCAAAAAAAGTCAACGGATTTTTTATCTGTGTTTTATCTCGGTTAACCTGAGTTTCTGACCTGGTCAAGTCGAGTTAATCATTTCTATTTTGTTTGTTAAACTCGGACTAATCTAGGCTCCGGGTTAACCTATCAAGTTAGTCATGATTTCATAACTAGCATTATTATGATATTATTAATTTCAATACTCAATATAAACTAAAGTAAAAAAAAAATCTAATTATTTTTTAAAATATATAAGTCTGGAAACAATTCATATTAAGGATAAAATAAGTTTTTTTTTTTTATATTTTAGTTTGTCTTGTTCATTATAACCAAATATGATACAAATACAATTACTTTGTCTTGTATATCATTACTAAACACAATTATATCTTTGTCTTTTTTATCTCGAGACAATAACCAAACGCTATCTAAGATACTAATTAAGCTAGACACCAATTATTAAAAAATTACAAATGAAGCCTAACCTGATTAAGATGGACTTGACTCTTTCAATGAGCTTTTAATTTGTACTAGATACTTGACCCGAGTTTTGCTGCGGGTTAGATATTTTTTTTCCCAATAAGAAATTTTTTACACAAGTTTTTTTTACATGTTTTTGTAATTAAAAATTATAAGTGAAAATAAATTTTTTTATGCATACATGTAATCAAATAAATCGAGAATGTGTGTTAATAAATGAAAAAAAAACATAAATAATAACTAAAAATAAAAATGAAAAAAATCAAGAGACAAATATAAATCAAGATATTTAATTTTGCAAGAAATGATATTTACCCGGTTGCATTTGCTAAATTTATTTAATAAAATAATATGTTTATTCAATCAAATAATAATAAAAATAGACACACATTAAATTGATTGAATAAAATAGGAGTGAAAAGAATTCATGGTTGCATTTATTAGAAATATTATTTGAAAATAAGGTTTTTTTATTTTAAAAAATAAAGTTCATCTATACAAAAGATTAAGAAAAAAACATTGCTAAATTAAAAAAATCTCTTCAAAAATGCATAACTAAAAAATAACCATTATTTGATACTTTTTAAATAAAATAAAAGAAAGAAAGGATATTAATCTAAATATAAATAAACGTTTTTTTTTTAAAAAAAAAACATATAAAAACAAGCATTAATCTTTAAACTAAATTAGAAACAAAAAAAAAAGAAATAAAGAAAATGCCAAGTGTTGTTGGGCCTAGCAAGCCTGCCCAACATGCCTGACCCATGTCTTTAGGGTCCATGCACGGGCCTGCCAGGGGAGGCCCACCTGACTAGGCCCTTATTTTTTTGTCGCTTCATGTTATTTGCTTCAATTTGTTTTTTGATAAACAAACTAGACAACAGGTCACTTGCGGGCCAAATATATTTTTATCTTAAAAACAATTTTTACATACAGGCTTTTTCAATGCATTTTTGTATATAAAAAATTTTAAAGAGTAAATTGAAAAGCTTATACATACATGTTATCACACCCGACATCGCAGCAACCTTAAAAAATTAAATTCAATGAAAAGAACATTTTTTGACATCTTGTTTTTAAATATGTAAAATCTTGTGTAAGGAGTCGCCATCTAGTATTATGATCACTAGGAACCTTAACTGGTTAACATAGATTTTATGGTATGAGACTAGTTATGTGAAAGAGAAGATATTATCACCCTTTAAACGTCCTGCTTGTGGCAGGTTGCATTGTTGGTTTTGTCTTAAATTGCTAAAAGTTTATTAGTTTATACTATGATGGTTTACTTGTAATATTCCTGACTTTAGCGTCAGTGAATATTCAACTACGGATACTTCCACCTCTAGCGTTGGTAAATATTACGTAGCCAAAAAACAAAACGTATGATATTTCTGACTCTGACATCGGTGAATAAAATAAATTTAAATCAATGCATGCATATTTTTTTATTTTTCTCTTAAAAAAAGTATCGTACACTAGATTTGCATTTCACAATAAAAATTCACAGATTAATTATACAGTGAAATACATAAAAAAAAAATATGAAGGACCTACAAATAAATTCAAAAGGACCCACAAATATTTTTGAAATTTTCTGATATTACAAAGAAGCTCATTGATTAGATATCAAAATAAAAAAGGATGAAAACAAAGGGGTAAAGCATAAGGGTGTGTTTTGCAAAACACATCCTTAACCCAAACCAGATTGGGCTGGAGGTTTTTTGGGTGAATCTGACCCAGCCTGTACGGAGGGGCTGGACCCAGATGGCCCAGCCCGGTCACTGGCCCAAGCCAGTGACCCGGCTGGGCACTGTTGGGAAGAGGCACGCGTGAATTAAATCACGCGTGTGCCTTTCCACTACTATTGAGTTGTTGCAAAAGCAGAAGAAAAACAAAGAGAAGATACTTACCTGGGCTAATTAGAGGCGAAGCTGGCGTTTGAAGACGATGGTGATTCTCTTCTTCGTCTGTCGGCGCTTTCGGGTTCTCCTTTTGTTTTCTTACGACTTTTCTCAGCTTCCAAGCCCTCCCGTTTGTGTCTGTGTTTTCGTCCTCCCGTTCTTCGTGAATTGTACTGGATTTTTTTTTGCTGGTTCTCGGCTCCCCTGTATCTGTTTCTGGGTTTCTCCCCTTGTTGCTGGTCCTGTTTTTTCTTCGTTCTTCGTTCGTTGTCCTCCCCTCTCTGTTTCGCTCTTCCTCCATGTCTTCGTCTAATTTTTCTTTGTTTTTCCAGCTCCTGTGTTGTTCTGCCCCCCACTTCTTCTCCTTTCTCTGGATTTTATAAAGCCAGAGAACGTGGATCATTCCTTGTGTGAATGAGGAACAACAGGAATCATGCATCGTGTGGGACGTGACCCACGATCTGGAGCCATTTTCTGCTGAATCGGTGGGATGTGGGATGAAGGAGACAAACGGTTTGCTTTGAAACGGCACCGTTTTCTCCTGTAATCGAAATTTCCAATTTACCCCTCTTAACTTTTGACATTTATCAATTGAGTCCCTTAATTATAGCACTATTTACAAAACGGTCCTTGGACTTTAATTTCTTGCAATGTTGTCTCTAATCAGCCCGAAACTTTGATATTTCTTCAATTAAGCCCCTGATTGCATTCATTAATTAAATCAAAGTTTAATTAAGTCCCAAAACTTATCAATTCTTCAATTAAGCTCTTGATTTGATTAATTAAACTAATCCAAAGTTTAATTAAGTCACCAAACTTTTAATTTATGTTGCTTGACCCAAATTTTAAATTATTCTTCATTCATTTCATTGTTTTCATTTGTTTTTAAAAATTCAAAAATTAGGTTATGACACATGTAATCAAATAAATTGAGAACTATATGTAGTAATAAACGAGAAAAAAGATATTAACGATAACTAAAAATAAAATAGAAAAATTGAATGTATTTACTGAATTTATTTATTAAAATTATTTTTTTATTCAATCAAATGATATTAAAAATAGATACACATATTAAATTGATTAAATAAAATAAAAGTGAAAAACAATATTATGCAAGAATACACATATCAGAAATATTTTTTGAAAATAAATATTTTTTTTATTTTTTAAAATAAAGTTATTGTATAAAAAAAGATTTTAAAAAAATTATTGATGAATCATAATAATTTTAAAAATAAATAAATACGCACAACAGTACCATTAAAAAACAATTTAAACCCAAAAAAGGTTAAATAATAATAAAAAAATCATTGATGAAGGATATTAATTTAAACATAAATTTTAAAATTATTTTTAAAAAATATATATATAAAAAATACTTGTTAAAAAAAGCGATATTAGAAAAAAATAATTGCTCGGTTGTTATGACTTAACTCGTTAAACTCGTGACCTAGACTTTGAACTCAATCAAGTTCAATATTTCTTGCCCTTAAATTTATATTTAACCTTTTTTTAAAAAAAATAGAGAGAAAAAAACCCAGACTTGCAGGTTCATGACTCAGTGCGTTTGGGCCACTGAAATGAAGAGCCCATAGCATTGGTGAGCCTTTAAGCCTAGGCTAGCGGACCTAAGCTTATTTTAATTTTTTTAAAGGGACAGGCGACATATTTTCTTGAAAAACAATAAGCAGGCAACAAGTTACCCACCAAGGCTAATAACGTGTCGTCTGCAACCCCAGATTCTGGCTACGATAATGGTGGTTGGAAAAATCAAGGCAACTTGTCTTTTGCCCAAAAAACCTAATTTTCAAGCTATTTCAACTCAAAAACATTTTACCATCACCCTAATATAAACCATTCCATCAACTCTAAATACAAAAAACAAAAAGGTCCAAAAACCCAAAATCAAATAGGTTTAGTTTTGGCTTTCTTGACTCTGATATAGTTTTTCTTGCAACATCAAGACTCTAAACAATCATCATGAAGTCCTTCTCATCTAATGGAATCCGTGGATACCAAGCAAACCCATTTTTAGTGGCAAGAAATGGAGCTAATGATAAATTTCTCTCTCTTCACTAAAATCTAGCGACTCTGTCTTTCTTTTCTCTCTAATTAGGGACTGAAAATAACACAAATGAACTTGTGTTCGAAAATTGATTGTTCGAAAAATTTAGAGGACCTGATTTGTGTGGATTTTTAAATGGTATATATTATTTAAATGGGTGGAAAAGATAAAGAATTCTTGCCTTTTATTAGTATAAAAAAGAGATTGAGAGTCGCCACCTAGTATTTTGGTGACTACAAACCCTAATTGGTCTTAGAATCTAGAAAAGAGGGTTGATTGCGTAAAGAAAAGGTATTAACACTCATAATATGCCTTACCTGAGGTAAATTGCATTGTTTATTTGTTTGATATAAACTAAGAAAAAGTTATGTTGATAGTCTAATCGTTTGTTATCTAAAGTTTAAGAAAAATCCTTCTCAGTAAGGAGATCTTTATCTTATCAAATTAAAAAAACGTAATCGTTCTAATGCCAACAAAAAAATTATCTTCTTATTTAATAACAAGAATATGTTTTACCTATAAGTTTATAATCTCGCATATTAAAAGAAAAAATAAAAAGTTTTGGTATTTTTAAAATGCAGGTCAAAATCCTTTAGATTTTTTCAAAACATATCAAAGTATTTTAGATTTATTTTAAAATGCTTAAATAAATTTAGGATTTTTAGTCATATGGAAGAAAAAAATAATTATTTATTTTTATTTTTTTAGGCTTTGTTTGACAAAAAAAACTATTTTTTTTGTAATAAAATTACAAAAAATAGACTTAAAGGGTGTTTGTTAAACACACCCTTAAACCCAAAAATCCCATAACAAAAATTATGGTAAACCAAACAGGATATTAAACTTTTTGATCTATTTTTTTTATCGGGTCGGTGGTTGCCAAACACACCCTTAAACCTAAAAACCCCTTAAACAAAATTATGGCAAACCAAACAGATTAAACAAAAAAAAAAATAATAAAAAACATGATGAACACCTGAAACGAACCAAGCAACGGGGGTTCCAAATTAGACCGCATTTGGTCACAATGAAGGCACATACATGTTGGAAATCATGCAAGGATCAATAATCTAGCATCCAATTACTTCAGCTATCACTAAAACGTCACAATTTTATCAAAATTGGTTTTGGTTCTAAACCTAAATTCTAGAATTAAAAGCTATTGAAATCGTGTTATTGATGCAAACAAACACTATATTATTGGTTAATCATGTATTAGGAAGAGTTCTGAGCAGATAAATAAAACAAAACAAGTTAAAATCATGTAGCTAAGACAATGTTCTTAGGAAGAACACGAAGAACAAATGAAGAACATTCAACGTAAACCCAACAAGGTGACTCTCAAACTAGACCAGATATGGGTAAACCGAAGGCACATACATGTTGTAAATCATGTAACGATCAATAATGTAACATCCATTCACTTTGATTGTCAATGAATCAAATGTAGGCCAAAACAAATAAAAAAAAAAAACAAAAACAGGCCATAAAGAACATGCTTTTGGGTCTGCAATGTATATCTAAAACAATTATTATCTCTTGGCTTTCCTTAGGAAAATTTTGCTTCTCACAAACTTACAAAGCTTAAGAAAACTTTTGTTTTGGCTTTTGGACCTCTACCCTTATATTTTTTATTGTTATTTCTCTCCTCTTTCTTATCTTTTTATTTTTTCTTTCCCTTTTTTTTTCAGCCCCTTTTCTTGATCTTGAGGGGAGTATTTATAGGAGTTTGTTAGGATTTTAGGAGATCTTGAATCCATTTCTGACCTCTTGATCTTGAGAGGAGTATTGTGAACCCTTGATAAGAACTCATTGAGGAGCATTTGTATGTAAGCACAAGAAAACTAAATCATTTTTTTGCATGGTAGTTACACTGTTAAGGCTGACTGAGTTGCCCCCTTTCAAGATTTTGTTGGAGTAATTCTGATATCATCGTCATCTAAGACCACTTGAATTTGGTAAAGTGGATGTACACCTTTCATTTGAATCCATTTTTGCTCAATTTAAAGGTTTATAGCTCTACATTCATTCCTTTAAAGTGCCAACTTGATTAGCCCGAAATCTAAAAATCAAGTGATGGCTGATCAGGGATCAGATGTTGGAGACTTTTATGGAAAATTTAGAATATAAATATCTAATTTCATAGAAATAGGTTGTACAAAGGATTTTCCTTTTCCATCTTAAAAAAACCTTATGTCATTTAGACGTCTAGAACTCCACAACGAGCTCTTGAAAGGTGTTAATCTGATCAGTCCAAAATCTGAAAATTAAGTGATGGTTGATCAGAGACCAGATGATGGGGACTTCTATTAAAAAATTAGGATTTAAACATCTAATTTCATGGAAATAGGGTTGTAGAAGGGATGTTCCTCTTCTATTTGCAAAAAACCTCATGCCATTTGGAGGTCTAGAACTTCACAACAAGAGATTTGACAAAGTTTCAATTTAGTCTGTGTTCTTCCAATTATGGCACGTGGACCTTTAATTGACACAATAACTTTTACTTTAATGCAATTTCACCCCTGCCAAACTTATTTATCAACCCCTAAGTTGGCCATTTTTTTTTTATTTTGGACCTCAGTTCTGAATTTTTGCATCTTGATCCTTAATTGACCAACAAACTTTTAATTTTTTTAATTTTTCCCTTGATTTGGTTAATTTCAGTCTCTATATTCACATGTCTTTTTCAGTTTGATCTTTAGTTTTGGATTTCTTCAATCAAGTCTCTAATTGCCAATCAAACTTTAATATTTTTGCAATTAAACCCCTGATTTGGTAAAATTAACTCTTAAAAATTACAATTCAACTCCCAAACTTTAATTTATTTCAATTAAAGCCTAAATTGACTTCAAAAATTAATTTTTCTTGCATTTAAGCTCTCAATAAATTTAATTAAACCTTGAAAAATTCCAATTTATTCCTTAAACATCTAATTTTGAATTTTCCTCCTCAAATTGAATTGTTTTTGCCAATAAGACCTTAATTAGTTGAAAATACACTGTTAGTTTTTCCCATTTTGTATATTTTGATCTTTCTCAACTTGTTTTTGATAATTTACTGGGCATTCTGATATACTCTTCTCACTAATATATATTTTTGATTTTCTTCCAACATTAGGGCCCAAAAATGTGTAATGGGTATGTTACTAGAACTAGAAGTTAGGTCAACTATTCTTTTTAACATAGTTTCGTGGGGAACATAGAGTTCTCTGTGTACATACCAACATGAATATTTCTTGACAAATTCTTTTAAAAAGATACATCATCACAATATTTTTATGATGAAACTTTTTATTCTTATACATTACACATAGACATCTAATTTCTCTTGTTCAATTATTATTTGGTTTAGAAAGTATAAAATTAATAAAACCTTTACGTTTCTTTCACATTTCTTTGTCATTACATAAAATAATTATAAGATATTTTCAATAGTTATTGTAACTTGTCATTTTTTTTGTTTTTTTGGTGAAATCGAGAATAAATATATAATAAAGAGAGAAAACTTGATCAGTGTGGGCATAGCTTGAGCTACATAGATTGTAGCCTAGGCATCAGCCTAATTACAAGAAAGAAATACAAGGAAACATAAGACCCTACTAATAAAGCAAGCAATACAAAACCACATGAAATCAGAACTTAAGCAGACCAAGCCAAAATGCATTCGTGATTCCTGTACAGATCAGCACCGGTATACCAAAAAGAAGAGTTCAGATTCCTGATCCAGCCTGCAGCAAAGTAAAACAAAAGCCATAGAATATCTTCCCAGATTGGCTTTTTTTCCCTCAAATATCAAGGTGTTCCTAGATTCCATATAGTCCAGACAATGCTAAACATAAAGCCCCTCCAAACAGATCTTTCAAACTTACAGTGGTTGCCCTGCAAAAGACCTAGCCATTGACATTAAAGGTCGTCAAGGGCATCCGACATTACCCAGCTCAAACCTCTCCAGGCTATAATTTTATTCCATAGTTTCCAGACCACTGGGCAATGCATGAGGATGTGGGAGACAATTTCTGAATGCTGCTCACAAAAAGGGCACTAGTCCTCCTGGGGGCTTAGAATGTGTCTCTTCACCAGGAAGGCTCTTGTGCAAAGGCCTTCATTTAACGCCAGCCATAAAGTCATTTCTGTTTTTGGAGGGCAAATGGATTTCCAAACATCTGTGACATAAGTTGTAGAACCAACATACCTGATCCTTTCAAGGGCAAGCATACAAGAGTTTACAATATAGCCTCCATCCTTCCCCTATTCCCAAATCAACCTGTCTTCTTTCAATCGATGAATAACTACAAGATTAAGATCAGACAATAATCTTTAAAACAACAGGTTCTCACTTGTTCTGAGGGTCCTTCTCCATTTTAGATTGCAATGCCAAGTACCCTCTATCCAGTATCCCATATGACTCACAATCCCTACTGTCGCGGGTGCGCGGCGTCGCGGCGAGTATTCCACTTTTAAATCTAGGAAGTGTGTATGGTATCTATCTGGCAAATGTGGAGAGACAAGAAAATATTGTCTTTTGTTGGTAGAAAATGGAATGGGAGTCGCCACCTAGTATTTTGGTCATTAGGAACCCTAACTGGTCTCAGAGATTGGGTACGGGGACTGGTTGCGTAAAGGGAAGGTATTAGCACCCCAAATACGCCCT
>Ga0307513_10011224_pt1 | contig 11154 bp, 10 predicted proteins | sample 15_EM_MG_FD_202174 | JGI IMG/M metagenome (GOLD analysis project Ga0307513, IMG submission 202174) | Populus trichocarpa ectomycorrhiza microbial communities from riparian zone in the Pacific Northwest, United States - 15_EM | ecosystem: Host-associated > Plants > Roots > Unclassified | place... | reverse complement strand
CCGCCATCATATCTATGAGGTCATGTCAGGACACCGAAATAGAAAAGAGAGGGGATGAAGGAAGACGGAATGGCTGGCAGTGAACTCAGTAGTCGCCCTCTAATATGCAACATGACCACCATCATTGAGGCATACGACCACCCAGAAAATCGCCATAAGATAGAGCAGTTCAAGATGGTGGTCGATTCCACTATAACGTTGTCATGAATAGTCTGTCCGAAGGGGATGCGCAGAGAGGTTATGGTGTAGGATTTGGAAGTTGAGGTGAGCAGGATGGACACGTACCATGTGTACCATACCACCCTTTGCCGAGCCCATAATTCACCTAGTGAACGACCGAACGACATGGAAAGAATTTGGATGCATCAGAAATTCGTATGTATCACAGGTGTCTCGGTGCCCGTGGTGACGCCCGTGACGCCCGGGCACCCCCTCCCTTGGGTGGGCGGTCACGCTGAGGTCACACGCGCCATCACGCCTGGGCACCTCGCCCCTCCCTCGTCGTTTACTCGCTCGTCTGTACCCGCCTGTCGTCTGTACCCTCTAGAAATTGCTAGGATTCACTCGCTGTGTCTGTGGGATGGACCTGGAAAGCCGGTGTGGTCCTCGGATGGGACGATGAACGAGACTCAGACAAACCAAGGAAGGTAGATAGGATTGTTCCTTGTTCACGGGTAGTCCTGATCTTTCTGTCCCAAACGCAGCTCGATATCCCGAACGCGAGTCGATTTTTGCGCCCCAGACGTGGCTTGATGCCCCCGAGTGAGGTTCAGATTGTGCAGACCCTCGGATGGGACTGCGCATAAGCAACAGGTTCGACAACCCGGTTTGAGGGTTTTTCTCTCCTCCCAGATATCTTTGCCCCTAACGCAGCTCGACGTCCCGAACGCAGGTCGATTTTTTGAACCCCGAACGCAGGTCGATGCCCCGAGTGAGGCTTAGTTTGTGTAGCCCTCAGATGGGACTAAAGGTTCGACAATCCCGTTTGAGGGTTTTTTTAAAATTCTCTTTTCCCCAGACGCAGCTCATGTGCCCCGAACACAGCTCAATTTTGTACCCCCTCAGATGGGACTGAATCACGATTGTGATCGACACTCGAACCACGGCCCCCGTTTGAGGGTTTGGTCCCTCCTACCCCAAACGGTAAAAGATCATAGCCCACGAATGAGGGTCAACACCCCCCCAACAAGCATTAATAAGGTGATGTCATCGGATTTGAATCATCTGAGAAACTCTGACACTTGCTCTGACACTCTCGTTCCTCCCCACACACAGGCGCTTTGTCGCGTCAATGGCTCCATATACTGAAGAAGATCTCGCGTAGGTATCCAAATAATTGCTTTCCCATGGAAGAATTCTAAATTTTAACAGTGGCCTAAAGAAATATGCACTTGCCGACCGAATCCGCAGGCAAATCGACTGCTGGCCTGGCGGTTCTTTCAATGAATCAAAAACGACGATGAAACAAATGAAGGCTGCGTTGCTCAATTGTGCAAATGGGTTTTCAAGCCCGGATCATTTCGTCGAAGGATCGCCGTTGACTTCGCTATCTGCCACGCCGCCAGCAGTGTCAACTGCTACCCCATCCGATCAACCTCAGTCAGACGCCATCGGTACTGCTACTCACCAACTCGCCCAACCTGACAACCATGGAAACAATTTGCAGAAGAACGTGGAGGGTTCCAAGGTTTGTCTTGACGGTTGACTATCATCCACTCAAACGGCTTCAATTTATGTTGTAGGAACTGGCCTCGGTTGCCCTCTTTTTGCAAGATCGCCGTTTCAACCCTGTCAAAAAATCAATCGTTCGCCTTCGTGTTGATGTGGATCATGGAGAACAAGAAAATGGGGAGCCACAGGTTTCTGCTTGGGAGGTTATCCGTCAACTTCAACACAGCCATTCGGCTCTCAACGGTACATGTTTCTTTCGTTTTCCATTCTCCAGTGCAGACTCACATATCCTAAATGCAGGTCCAGTAAAGCTCGGAACCCCATATCACGAAGACCCATCCTACGTTGAATACTTTGTCCAATCCACTAATGCCAACAACTTGGAGGATTGCAGCTTCTCTTTGGAGTTGCTGTTGGTGGCTTCATCGAAGCTTGAGATCATCGCTGAAAATGTGGGAAGTGTCGTCTCTTCGAATTCGAAATGCTAACAAATCTTTTATTTAGGTTGCTGAGTCAATGGCGTCAATGGCTTGGAACTCGTCGGGCAGCTCTCCATCCGCACCTATTATATCGTTGCCTGAGGTCCGCGAAGCATCAAGCCACCCAGAAACATTTCAAACAGATGCTACCCCAACCAAGTCGGAGGCTTTAATTGCATGGTTAAAGCAGAAGGCATCGGCCGATCCAGGGTATTTGCTTTTCATTGGGTCACACCACCGCGTTGTTCAAAACCCCGATATTGTGGCTATTTGGAAATTCACTTCGAATTTCCATAAGGTTTACTACAATGCGAAGAACCCTGTCTCGGTAAGTGAGATATCGAAAATAATCCACCGATCCAATTCATTGATTACCTATTAGCAAACCCGGGTAAAAAAAAATATGCTCTTCGCTGCCCTTGATGTCCATGAAACATGGTTCAATGACGCATTGAGTGGCAGTAGGCTGGCTGATATTTACGGCCCCGATGGACCTCTCGAATCAGCTACGGTCATCACTGAACTTACAACTACCCGGGATCCGCCTCGGGGACGAACCGCTTTGCTGAAATTCCTCCAGGACTGGGAAACTGAGCATCCATGTATCTCATCGTAAACGCTTCTCTGTTTTGAAATACAAAATACATGCAATGCGTTTAATTGAATCAACAGTAATCAATGTCAGTCACTTATTTCAATGACCTCATCTTGGTTTTGAAATGCCATACCGTGCTTCCGTTTGAGGTGAGTGGAGCCTGTTGCACATAAATCGGGGTCACAGTCTGGGTCAGGCCCCGTTAAGTCGATGATGTCAAGTGCTCGAAGAACTCGAGATTGGGAGGCATTCAGCGGTTTCACCGCTGCAGAAGATTGGCCGACCTCTTGATGGTGTGGCATGGAGGTGGGACAGGTCCGTTTCGAGCTCTTGCGAAGATCCTGGATACCTGGCCGATGATTGACTTGCGGATAGAAGGTACCTGAGGAGGAATTGATCTGGAAGTCCTTGACTGAAGGATCAGTCAGAGGTAGTGGTGACTCGGAAGGTTGCATAGTATGTTCAGGTAACGACCGCGGCATAGAAGCAAGTTCACCTGGCAAATACGAAACAACCATGGGAGGGAGGTATTGTTTAGGTACCCAGATCGATATGCGTTCTGCTCTGGCATCAGTGGTTTTGGATTCATGGGTGAAACCTGAGTTAGGTCGAACTCCCAACAATGCAATGAAGTTATCTGGAATTAATTGAATATGAGCCCAGGTTCCAGATTGTGAAGCTCGCTTTTTGAACTCGATTTTGGCGGCAGTTGCCAATGTGGATGGAGTACCGAAACGATGTTGGTTTGGATCATAGAGGATCGCAAACTGAAGGAAAATCAGAGTTGAGACAGAACTTGGAAACCCTACACACACCGAGGCTAGCATCCTGAAGAACACCCCCTCCCAGAGATTATTCCTCATGTTTCGAGCAAGCGCTTCTGTTGTTTTCCATCCAAACTTCTGAGAGCAAAAGTTCGCGATCTTCCCGATAGATGGCTCACGAGACCTCCAGTCTGCCGGGCTATACATTGAATCTGGATCAGTTGAGGAGGTACAGGGCTTGAGATAGAGCTCCAAGATGTCGCGGTTGATGAAATTTAATGGGATCTGGTCTGCAAGATGCACTTGCTTGGAGCGCAAATTTCCCATCGAGTTTGAACGCAGTTCATCTCGGAGGTCCTTGCACCACTGCTCCATGTATGTCTCCAGATCTTTAGGTGCCATGCTATTGAACGCATGAAGGAGTGAGTCCCCAAAGCCACATCTTGCAAGTGCAGAAGAGATTGAAAAACTGCAGCCCGGCATTCCCTTTGAGTAATCACCACCAGACATTAATGCGATAAGAACCATTCCACCATGTGTCAGACAAAGGGGCTTGGTTTCCTGGATGGCTTTTGCTGTATAAAGAGTGTACGATTCACCGGACGATCCTTGGATGCTATAAGTCAAATTTAAATAGTCAGACCGAATTCTGGAGATTTTGAAAAAAGGTTCCATACGGCTCAAGGACACATTGAGCGCCAAACACCAGGGCATCTGCATCTTTAGTAATGACAGCATCAATTTTTCCTGATCTGTTGAGCTTTGCCAGTTCTGCTTCTGCCTCACCAGGCGCCTAAATTCATGTTATTGAGACGTTCAAGGAGGATGGGCCACATATATTCCTACCTGAATTGAGATGAAACCAAAGCTTTGGATGAGCAAGCGGCATGGCTCTGTCCACCATGGAACTCTAGCAGTGTTCTTTTTTGTACCTCTCTTCAGACTTGGGCGCTCGGATCCATCAAATACAAAGATAACGATTGCTGGAGCCTTGAGGAGGTGGCAGAGGTTGTAAAAAAAAATCTGCATGGGTCCACCTTCTGAATGACCATAGATATTGGAGTTTGCGGCACCCCCAATGCATTCATTCATCATGACGCTTGGAGAAGCAGCTGGAATTCAGTGCACCACATATTTATGAATTAACAGGAAATTAACCTGATGTCTACTCCAATTCGCAGCATAGATTGGCACCAGGTTGCATGAGAATACCCTTTCCCTTCCGCTAGGCTCACAAGTGAACACTTCTGGCCGATGGGCTTGACAGCCTAATTTGGACCATTAATTTCCCATCATTAGATGTGCACCAAATTCAGGTCGGCTTACCTTCCATAGACCTGGAACACCCATGTTGATATTTGAGGCAAGCGTGTGGAAGTGGTAAAATTTGACAGTGTGAAACAACCTCGTATTAATGTGGTCTTAGTTTTGTGGACAGTGGAATTCCTTGGCTATTTTGGGATATTTCTTAAATAACATGTTCAATTCTGCGTATTTTACATTAGAAATTTGGATCTACTATCTCTAGAGTACTTCTAAAATAATTCAAGTTTTTATTTTATTATCGAGCCAACAGGTGTTTATATCGAGCGTTATCATTGACACAGAGAGCGGAGTTTGAAACCGCCATCAACTGCATCACGGTTGATTTCATTCATCCTCTTTCATTCTTCTACCGCCACCATCTTACCCTCTCCACCCCAATTCGCCGCCAACTGCACGCTGCCACCCAGCCCTGAGCCCTCCCCTCTCTTGACGGATGTGGGCTCAAAAAACAACGCCTCGGCTCCCTCAGAAGCGAGGATGCCGCCACCGCCGCCCCTCCCCTTTCCAAAGGGATGTGGGTGGCTCATTTTCACATCAATGACGCGTGCAGTCCAATGACAACGACAACGCAACTACGGCCACCACAGCCACCTTGATACCGAGGACGATGGGGCGTACGGCCGCGACCACCACCCGTAGCAACCACGCCACAACGACGAGCTGTGGCGACACACTGCAGCCACCTCAGCAACGACAACAATGATCGACGGTGATCGGGAGACGAGGGTGAAGGGGATGAGGAGGGCGAGCGCGTCGAGATGGGGGTGGAGTGGAGAGCGAGAGCGAGGGGGTTGAGACGAGGGGGAAGGTAGAAGGGCTAGGGGGTTGAGGCGAGACAAGGAAAGAAGAGGCGAGAGGGAGGTAAGGGAGAGGTGAGGGAGAGGAAACGAAGGAGAAAGGAGAGGAGGGGTGGCAACGAAAGCAGACGACAACGAGCGCGGACAACAATGAGAGCAAGGGCAACAATGAGCACGGACGACAATGAGTGCAAGGACGACAACGAATGCGGATGACAACGAATGCAGACGACAATGAATGCGGATGACAATGAGAGCAAGGACGACAACGGAAGGACGACAACAAAGAGGGAACACAACGATGAAGGACAAGGGCGAGACAAGGAGGAACCCCCCACTAAATCGTTAACCTCGCAATGTGCACGGCGGTGTCAATTGACACCTGCACTGCTGTTGCAAGGTTTCTCAGTTGCTTTTGGAGGCATACCCATGCACGGGTTGCATACCCCCGGGTTTTCCAACTGTACCCATACCTGTCGAAACCCATACCCCTGGGCACGCATACGTGTTTTCTGGGATACAGTGGTGCGTAAGCCTTTTTCTCTTTCAAATACACAATCCATCCACCTACACTATATGCACGACAGAAGATGGCCTTCGAGCAGGGGGAAACTCTGTCAGTATGAAGTAAAGTATATAGCCAATGAAATAATTCAAAATAATACAGCAATGATGTGAAAACTAGTGGCTACAAAAGTAATACAGTCCAACGATGCAAAAACTAGTGGCTACAAAATGATGCTGCACCGCTGAGTATACTCTCAATGGCGGCAGGCCCTATTGTCTTCTTCTGAAGATAATCAACGAAATTTCTTGTTGTTCGTAAATAAGGAGGTGTGTTGGATGGGATTGGATATTGGGTAGTTAGATAGCGTAGGGCTAGCTGGATATTCCAATTAGTCTTCGCAGCCAAAGGTTCAATTACCTTCTGAACAACAAGGCGCCTTCTAGACATCTCCGTCTTTTGACCAGAGACATCTCGCCGCCATCGAGCTGCCCAGCCTTCTTCGAGTTGCCTGACGGAAAGGCACCCATCCAATCCTTCACTCCACTCTTCCCATATCTCTACAAGCGAAGCACCTTGCCGAAAAAGGTAGATCGGAAGCCACTCATCAGGTCGGTTTGCAGATCCATACTTCGTCCATGTAAATTGGTGGTGGCGAACCTTCTCTGCATATTTGCGTACCAATGCTTGGATAGCATCGAGCTGAAGGTCCCGTTCCCGTTCGCATTCAGAAAGGACTCCAAATGATGAATGGAAACCTTGAAGGTCAGATGGCCATCGATCGAGCTGTGAGCTACCACCACTGATGGATGTTGAAGATGGTGGCAGCCGTGGTGAAGGAGAGTCTGGAGAGGGCAGCAAGGCATTGGGTGTTACAGCCTGAGGGCTTGCTGGTGGTTGGAAAGCGGAAGTTCTGGGGTTCATAGACACTGTCGCCATTGAAGGCATCGGAGCCAATGGCTTTTTGCGTTCTGCTGAGCAATGCCATGAATTAACAGGGTGAAAAAAAGGAGAATCTAAAGAACGCATGGTGGGCACTCGTAGAAATTGACCTCATCCCTCCTCGACCTCTGGACTTCGAAGAAATGTGGTTGGTGAGGAGGCTTTCAATAAAATCAAATCGTGTGTTGTAATCCTTGCGAGCTTGATTCTGCTGTATTTCCGACGCTTCCAAAACTCCTCGCATCGACGTTGCCACAGTCTCAGGAAGGGATTCAAGCCTCCGTTTTGCCTCAAGCTCTGCTGTTTCCAGGATAGCTACCGATGTACGTGCAAACTCAGAAAATGCAGGGGTGTTGAACGGCTTGAAGTTCCAGATGGAGCATTCTGGATGTTTGGAGTATAATACGGCTGCGTCCTGGAGGAGAATTGTGCGGAGGATGATAAGGGTGTCAAGGAAATGCCTGAGTGCATAGTCGATCGCTTTCAGGCCGTGTTTCTCGACTCTGAGTATATAGGCGCATTGTGCTTCTTCAACCCAAGGAAAGATAAATGCCAGAAGTTCGGCAGGAGGTTCTATGAAGAATGAAAAATGAGGATGCAAGTTGCAAGAAGACTAACATTAGAACGTACCTAGAAACCCACGAGGAAGACAGTAGGAGTCGGGTTTCTCAGCGCTGAACATCGAAGAGGCGAGTAGTGCTTTTGCAGGAAGACCCTTGTTGTAAACTTCTGCAAATGGATCCCCCGATTTCCAGTTCCCCATCGCTTTGACTTGGTCTGATGCAGCACCATATTTCGACGCCTTGTCTGCAGCATAAAATCGAGCACCGTGGGTGACAGCTGAAATAAAAACATCATTCTTTTTATGCATAATATGAATCCGCTCTTGGTGGTCTGTACAAGTGCTTAATCAGAGAAGGCCACCTGGGGAAAGGACGACCTACTTTCGTATGTCATCGGTGAAGTACCATCCGGTTTATCGCGATTGCCTTTTCCAGGAAAAAGCAAGATATTATACCAATCTCGTCGCCCAAATTCAGAGTGATTTGGATCCGTGAAGTCAGGCTCGAAAGGTGGAGGCTCTTTTTCTAAAACATGAAAATGTCCAAAAAAGAAAAAAGCCAGGGCGCCGAATCCACATAACTCAGGATAGCGATGCCGGAAGAGGCCATGCTCATCGACGCGCCCTGTCGTATTTGTTTTTGCTTGGTCTGCAAGAACTACCAGGGCCTGTTGAGTCAAGATAAGCGCTGTGAATTACTGTGAGATCTCATAGACGTACTTGAATTTCCACTCCAGACCCAATGATTTCCATTGGAAGGGATTGCGTGAAAATATCGGACCATAATAAACGGCGAGTGCTATCACCATGGAAGGCAATGTTGGTGGGTAACAGAATGAGAGCACGATCACGAAGCCCAAGATGGACTTGCGATCGTGATGGGCCGAATGCTTTGAGAGCCCAGTTTGACATTCGTATCATGTCTTCTTTCTTGTAGGTATCTTTAGGGCTGCTCGTAAACTTGAAGAATGGCGGAAAATTAAAAGTCAATGACATACCAGCTGATGTTCCCTTTGCCTTGAGCGCATGAGCATTCTTGACCCTCGTGGGCTCATTGGCGGAAGCAGCCTGCTCATAAACCTTGACCCAATCTTGATTTCGAAGGAGCTGTTGAGTTTCCTGACAGCCTGCGTACTCCGGTAGGTGTTGATGCTCTCGCATGTATCGTTGAAGTGCATTGATTGACTGCTTGATGCTTTCTTTCCCGACGGAGGTCCCTGAAATTTCACGCCCCGAACTATTGTGCTTTTGGATCATTGAGAGGGGGAGCGAACTGTGTGACCAGAGATATGCACCTTATTCCGAGTACTTTCATATTGCAAGAAAAGCGAAACCTTTGCACCAATAATGGGATGGGCATTAACCCAATGGTGGTTCAGATTCTTCTTCACTTCGCCCTCTTGGTACGCATTCCAAAAGTTTTCATAATTTTTTATGTGTCGTGGGTAGGCGTCTTCAGTTCCCTTGCCCTCAATTAACTTCGACTGCAAGGCTAGTCGATTAAGATGGGCCTGCATATCAATCGAAACAGTTGAATTGGGGCCGGTTGGATTTGCAGTGGTTAATGTGCAAAGCATTCGCTCGGTTGCATTCTGGCATGGTGTAGAGTCGAGCAGGGTTGATTGAGAGGTGGTGGTGGATCTGCATGCTGAAGTCAAACCACCAGGAAAATCCATGCTGGAGGCTAACCCCACACAGTCTTCACTGTCTGAAGGTGGTTCGAGTCGAGGGCGTTTTTGGTACGGATGGTCGTCATGGTGCAGAGTTGAGGCCTCGAGCCCTCGACAAGTTGGAGATGCTGGATGCATTTCCTAAGTTCACTGTGGAATCTCTGTGTAGCTTGAAAGAATAAAACGATGGGTGCTGCACTTACCCATATAAAATCCTGTTGGACAATGGCTTTTTTCTCAATCCTGGCCCAAAGACACGACGGCACGCTCTCTGGCCCATCCCTGTTATACTGAGACACATGTCAGCCAGCCGCTTCCGTTTTTTCTAAGCAATAGATTGAAGCTGGGTAGAAGAGGGTAGTATGACATTGAAAACTAGCAGAGTTAACACTAGTATCGGGTGGTCGTCTACGCTCAGTACTGCGAAAGATGAAGGAGATAAGGAATTTTGGCGCCTGAGCAAGGGTTTGGCCCATCAAGAAATTCCCCGATTAAGGACTTTCTTACAACTCCGCCCCATGCGGGGTTTGCTGTGCGAGGATTTACTGACGGACTTCAGTCGGGGATTGGGTATTGGATCGGGTACGTGCCCAACCCGCGAACGAGGGGTAACCGGCGAGGTGCCCAAGGCCAAGGTGGACCCGGTAATACACTCTATGAACCGAAGGTTGAAAGCCTGGCTTTGGTTGTGTATGGCAACACCTTCTCCGATAATCAAACCGCAATCAGCTATGCCAAAGCTATCCTTCAGTGGAGCCCTGATGCTGAACTTTTCCTGGAGTCACATTCTGAAGGACGGATGGACAGGGGGCAAGGTGGGGGTTGTTCGTTGTCCTATGAGGGACCGGTTCAAGTTTTTTCACTGCTACTGTGTGGCTATCAGATGAGTGGAACGACGCAACCACGCATAAGTACGACGGACTCTTCGGGGATGAACCCGCAGAAGAGAAGCTCGAACTTGATGGTCAGGCGAGTTCTTATCTACAAATCGCGATGTTCAAGCCGACAAGGTGACATATATGACACCATCCATGCCCACCGCCGAGAGCGGACTCCCCATCATTTTCCAATGCTTCGCTCAAGTCTTGCGCAATTCCAATGCTTCACATTTCAAGTCCTATAAAAGTGAGGCCCCAGGGATTTCTTGGCGTCCAGTTGGTCGTCAAAAAAAGTGGAAATTTAGACTGCAAAGGGCGTTGCGGCAAAGCACAGTAAGAGAAGGAATAAAACCTGGGAAGTAGCAAGGCGGGTAATGATCAGAAATGAAGGGGGATACGTACAAGATGTGGCCACGCATTGCCTCGTGCACTTTGAGAAGACTAGAGACCAGTGCCATGCATACATGCTCCATCAAGGGGTAAAAATAGGAATGTATGTAATTCAACATGATTAAACCATTCGTCCCCTGAAAGTGGGAGAGTATGGTTTCGTTGCCAGCTAATCCTACAGTGGAACCAAGCACAAAAAAAACCAGGTTGAAAGCGCGATAAAAATCAGAGGAAGTAGCGAAGTCACAATGCGGGAGAGTTCAAACGCGAGTCCCATAGCCTGAACTCTACTATCGAATTGGTCAGTTCAACCCTGACAATGTGTACGATGACATCGATAATGAAAGGTCGATGTATTGGAAACATGATGTTCCAACTCAACGCAGCACTACTAGGTGCTGAATCTTAGAGCCAAGCTAGTTGCGATGGTCCAGTATTCCACAGCAAATTCATGTGTTCTGAGCCTCGATTGACAAGAGTAACAAGGCGACAAAGATCGTTGCTGCAGGGGAGACAGACCAAACCGATGGCATTCCCAGTCGAACTCAGAAGAAGGGACATAACACATTAGAAAT
>Ga0307513_10011223_pt1 | contig 11154 bp, 14 predicted proteins | sample 15_EM_MG_FD_202174 | JGI IMG/M metagenome (GOLD analysis project Ga0307513, IMG submission 202174) | Populus trichocarpa ectomycorrhiza microbial communities from riparian zone in the Pacific Northwest, United States - 15_EM | ecosystem: Host-associated > Plants > Roots > Unclassified | place... | reverse complement strand
GGTCTGTGGTTAGTATGGGACGTCGCAGTTGAGCATCGCAAAACTAACATTTGATGTCATCACCTAAATCTTCCCACTCCGCCAACGAAAAGAGTCTAGCGTATTCTTGGCGTATGTATTCGCAAACAACCACAAAGTAAGCTTTCTGGGGACTCTTGGCCTTGTTTAGCGACTCCACAAAATACAGCATGTCAGAAGATCCTCACATGAGGCCGGCGTTCGTAAAATACCTATGCTAGCGTTCTTCCATCAACATTACAACTTCCAACCGATTAGAAGCGCCATCCATCGAGCCGATAAATAACCAGCCATGCTCTCGTTGACCAACTCGGACATCCCCCTTCACACTCTTCATCCTGCGAAACATGGACTCCGCCAACGGCCCAAACGATACATTCCACTGGTGGAAGGATAGCGCTGCGACGGTGATGGCCACGTCTGACACTGTAACGCTGTCTGGCGCATCATCGCCCATGTCCTCAGTGCTGCCTCCGAACCCGACATCACCTACCAGTTCACTCGATTCCACGGCTAACACTCTACCTCCACATCATCCATTCCGGACGCTCGTTTTATGTTTCGACGGGACTGGCGACCAGTAAGTTGACTACGCTATCTCCGAGTTTTGTTCAAGAGTGTCTAACCACCAATTGCAGGTTCGATGCCGATGTCCGTCCTCTTTACAAGTCACTGATTTGTTGTTCATTTCGCACTAGAATTCCAGCATCGTCGAGTTCTTCAGTATGCTAAAGAAAGATGATCCCGGCCAACAGCTCGTTTATTACCAGGTTCGTATCGTGTGACAACCTACTCGTGAACGTCGATATTTACGGCATCCTTACAGGCTGGTATAGGGACGTACACCACCCCTCAAATTGCGACCCCATTGGCCTCCAAGATCAGCAAGGTACCTTGTCCCAATTGATGCAATCGTAACAACGACTAAATCTCAACTAGAACCTTGACATGGCCATTGCGTGCCACCTTGATTCCCACATTATGGGTGAGTCCACTATAAGTATCCCATCTGCGCCTCTAGTTGCTGATCTGATCCCACAGGCGGCTATGAATTTTTGATGCAAAACTGTAAGTGCACCCACGAATCGCCAATGAACCAAGAGATTGATGACCCCTCCCCAGACCAGGTCCATGATCGGATTTGCATCTTTGGGTTTTCGCGCGGCGCCTACACTGCTCGGTGGTGAGCCTTCCCAGAACGATTCGTGAAGCCATTCAACTGATCGCTTGATAGCCTCGCTGGGATGATCCATAAAGTCGGCCTTCTGCCAACGTGCAACCACCAACAGGTCCCATTCGCGTACAAAATGTATACCAAAGCGGATGATGAAGGATGGAAGCAGTCGAACGCATTTAAGAAGGCGTTTTCAAACGAAGTCGATATCGAGTTCCTCGGCGTATGGCAAGTTGCTCAACATCCACCTTCGAACAAACACTGAGGTCCTTACTTTGTTTTCTCTCTTTCTTTTTACAGGGACACTGTGAATTCGGTTGGACTTATCCCTCGCCGTTTGCCTTTCACGACTTCAAACAAGGTTGTAAGAACCTTCAGGCATGCGGTGGCTTTGGACGAACGTCGGGCCAAATTCAAGGCAAACTTATGGAACCGGCCTCACCCTACGGAGCAAGTTCTCAGCGTCACTGATCAGAAATTGCAAAAGGCGGCAGAGAACCCCAAGCCAAAAAAATCTCCCACCCACAGTAGGCACGAATCCCTCAGGGCTTTGGAAAAAAAGTATAGTAAAGATAACAACGCGGCTACTGATATCGACGAGGTCAGTAATATCCCAATATTGACATTACGTGGATAAGTCGTTAAACCCAATCCTGTATTTGATCTAGGTATGGTTTTCGGGTTGCCATTGTGGTAAGTTATTTTATCAAATTAGAGGAGCATGACAGCTTATCATCGCACTCTAAGACGTCGGCGGCGGCGCTGGTAAATATGTTTCTCCACTTCCTCGTTGTACCGATATTGAAAGGTATTCGACTCTAGTCAGCACAGGTGTTCGGCCATGCTTGGCTCGAATCCCACTTCGATGGATGGTACGCGAATGCTTCAAGATGAACTCTGGAATTCTATTCCACGTCGACGGACTCAAGAAGATCGGGCTTGACCCCGCCGCGCTCTATCCAGTAGTCCTACCCCGTCCACCTGCCCTCTCGCTCGATCACTCCTCGAGGGAGACGTCCGTTATACAGACAATCCCCAAGGTAGCGCCCCCACCCGTTTACGAGGAAGAGGAGGTCCACATCAGTGAAGAGCAAGAATCCGAAGAACTGTTGGATCTCAAGGACGCGTTGGCACCGATATACGATCAACTGAAATTGGCTAGGTTCTGGTGGATTCTCGAGTATATCCCATTCAAGAACCGGTTCCAGCAAAACGACCATACGTGGACCACCAAATCGAAGTTGAATAGGGGGCAGGGGAGGTACATTCCCAAACAAAAATCGCAAGGGGTGAGGATTCATCGCAGTGTGAAGACGAGGTTGGAGGCGAAACACGCGGATGGGAGTAAGTATACGCCGAAAGTTATGAACCTCGATATGTCGCGCATTACCTGGGTTGACTGATGGTTTTTGGCGTGGGGAAACCGCTTTCTTGATTCCCATCGTCCGTCGAGTTCTATCTAGTGTGAAAAAAATCGATTATGATGTCTTTCTTATGTATTTACCTCAATATGCATCATTCTGTTATACCCGCCGACTTTTCTACTGTCTGTAGAGAATCAAAACGATATCAAAAGATTAAGTTACTTGTATCAAATTTTACGCTCAACCCATCGGATTCTTCACCATACACAGAAACCTGGATACACTGCTGTCAATATTCAGTACTCAGTCCTCGGTGTGCACTCTGGGGCTTCTGCACTTGTCTTCCTCTTCGAGACCAGGCGCTCTGTTGGTCTCTCAGTCCCACCGTTCTACATCCCTTCCCTAGGCGGCGTCTTCGGTTCATTGGCCTGAATTCGCACTATATGTGCGTACACCCGATAAATCTACGAAGCATAGTCGATGACGACGATTTCTCGATTTCACTCACCGGAGAGACCTTGAAGAATATGTATGGAATGTCGTCGTTGTTGTCATCGGGCCACTGTGGTTAGTAAACGGGGTCACATTGACTACTAAGTAGTCAAAACGCATTTTAGGTAGTCAGACTTACCCCCATTAATTCTACTACCTAGTGGGAGGTCAGAACAACTACCTGGCAGCACGGTCACATTGACCGATAGAATAACAGTCCCTGAGACTACCTAAGTACATTCAGACGACTAGCGCTCCTACATGTGCGCAAAAATATAAGTACTGCATGGGCACCATCACCACACACTTTAAGGGCCGAGCTCATTGCAAGAAAGACCAAAATGCGTGTCGGGGAAAGCCCTGGGACAAGCCCCACCTGTGGTATCGGAACTGCCTTGCCCTTTAGCGGCGGAAAAAAATTAGCTCCAGCATCAGGAAAGTTCCACCTGGAATGATATCCTTATTCTAGATCCTCTCGACCCCAACCTAGGATGAGACGCTGCGTGATGCGAGCAAGTTCAGCCACCCGCATGAGAAAGCTGAACATGTAAATGATAACGCTTCAGGTACTCACGGATTATTGACTACTCAAGACTCTCTTCCATATTACGAAGGACCTCCCTTTTACCGCCCCCTACGTGCATTGCTTTGATGGGAAGTAACCGATGTAGAAACGGCTCGTGCTGGTGTATGAAGTCGCCTGTTGGGCGCAAATGGGTTATATAACTAGCTGAGTTGGTGGTCTTGTATAAGGCTTCGTAGCATAGCGGACACCATCGTGCATACATGTCTGTCTGTGCCTCGTAGGCAATGGTTCGATTCGCGATTCGAGTAAATCTTGGTAAGGTGATAGAATCCGAGAGATGTGATCATTTTTACTTTGTGCTACCTTAAAACACGGTCATAGTAACTTCTTTTGAGTGGGGTAGTATGACTGCCCAAAAAGCAGTCACAGCGACCGTGGAAATGACGCTTTTCGCGGTCAACGTAACTGCTCAATTTTCAGTCACCTTGACTGCTTAAAGGCAGTTCGCGTGAACTGAGTTTGGTCAGTCAGCGTGACCCCGTGTACTAACCACAGTGGGGCGAAGTGCGGTTGTGTGTGGTCGAAGCGGCCTCTGCAGAATAATCAGTTGAAAACCCTAGTTCTTCGTTCTTGCGCGCAATGCACATGACCTTGAGTGGTTTACACAGGGAATAGTAGACGAACGGATGGAGGACCTTCTACACCGGATGCGACCAGATGATGGAAGAAAGGAAGGAATTCTATTTTTGATGGAACATTGTAATCTCCGTTCTCCGGCAACAGCTAGTTGACCGTCAATGACCGAAAATGGAGGGCCATGTCACTTACGACAAAGTTCTCCAAGCGGGCTGGGACTGTTATCCATTGCTGATGGATGTCTGAATGAATGTGAAGTCCAACGGAAGGCATGAATCATGAAACGAAATGGCAGGCAGCTCACCTATCCTCCACATTTTCCAATTCCCGGGCTACATGACACACGACATTATCTTATAACACGCGGCAACCTTGTATGACAGGCGACTTGATGAAAGCAGCGCCCAAGCCTTCTTTGCTTCTGATTACCACCATGGACCCCGCCAAATGCATTCCCGCCAACCCAGATATCTCTGGCATTGGCGTTCGTATTGCAATTTACGCTCAAAATCTACTTTGCTTTTTACCCATCATCTTTTATCTTTACGATGGAGAAATCTCCCTGGATGAATTGTCAGGAATCCAGGACCAATCCATTGGCGTGCTCGCCATCGCCTTCGCTATTCTTATCACAACCGCATCTCTCGCTGCAGGACGCAATGCCACAATAACCAATTACCATGCCGCCATCATCCTCGACCTCAGCTGGATGAATAACACTAGCACTTGGATCTGGTTTATCCTTTATGTCTATTCAAGGAGTACGGCGAAATACAAGCCCGTTGGGGCCACATGGTCAGCCTGGCTTACAGCGATGTGGTCTCCTGTCCGCATTTATTTGCATGGGGGGGATCCGCCAGGTTCGCATGAGTCTGTGACTGGGACGTCGACTCCGAGTCAGGGTAGAGAGGGTGGTAGGAAGACACAGACGCGGTTGCAGAAAGTTGTGGAACGTCTTTGGAACAGCTCCCCCATTCGATTGGTGCGACGTGTTTGTAAACCCGTCTGGCAGAACAAACTGATGATCTATCTACGACGGTTTTCTCGGCTCATCCTGGCGGCACCCGTACTCATGGTTGGTTCCCTTCATCTCTCACTTATGGCTGCCATCGGAATCTGGCTCTGGCACGATCCCGCCGGGTTCGGATTGCCAATCGACCATTGTACCCCAATGCTCACCATTTTCGGAGCATCTGTCTCCTTCAAGTCCACTCCACTTCGCATCTTTTCTTTGACAATGTATTCCCTGCTTCTTATTCCAGGCTTGAACCTTCTTCCCCCGTTCACATTCTTCCTCTTTCTGCATATCTCATATAACTATGTTCGCACGCGGATCCACATAGTCTCGGGTCGTAAGGACTCGCAGAAAGGAAAAGAGAGAGAGGTAAGAATTCAACCTGCTATCTTTATAAAATCACTCAGCTTCTGTTTAGGCTCAAGAATATGGAAAAGCAGCTTCAACTCCTGCGGACGCCCATGTTGGTACTGCATTTCTCTATGTTGGCCTTTCCTCCCTCGTAGCCGTCAATATCCTCTTCATTGTCGACACCGAGCTGACGCTTCAACGCAACAAGGATAATCAAGGTGATGAGGAACGTGATTGGGGATTCGGTCAGATCCTCGCTCTCCTTCTACTCCTTGTGCCCCTTCGAGATGCTTGGATTGCGTTTCGAAATATCCAGAACAACATACAGCAGCGATTCGAGCAGGCCTTCCGCACTGTAGCTGAGGCTGAAATAGCTCGAGACGATCTCTCCAAACTGCTTCTGGATGGTGCGAATCCGCGGCAGCAGATTCCTGGGCGATTTGGTAATTTTCTACACTTGGCTGCATATTATGGGAAGCAAGACCTCATGAAGCTTCTTGTCCCCGAGAATGGTGGTCAGAACCATGTCGATGTCAACACCTTAGGTGAGATGCTGCCATTGACTCTGTCAAATGCCATAGTGTATATAACTTGAACATATCATGCTTAGGTGGAGATTATGGGACAGCACTTCAGGCGGCTGCTACTGGAGGGCATGAGGCTACTATACAGGACCTGCTTAGGGCTGGTGCAGATCTGAATGCTGCCGGTGGGTACTTTTCTCATGGCATGAGGAACTGATGATGAGCAACTATGATTAGGAGGGGATTATGGAACTGCGCTGTGCGCCGCATGTGCGAATGGACACAAGGATGTAGTAAACCTTTTCCTTCAAAACCCGAATATTGAGAAGAACAAAGGTGAGTGAATTGATTGAAGAAGGCAACAATATAGAATGAAAAGTAGGATCTGAGTTTGGTGCCCCACTTCACATCGCTATACTCCTAGGCAAGACAAGTATTGTTGAAGCACTGGTCAAGAATACAGCAGAAGCAGCAGATTGTGCATGTATGTGATGTTTGTGTAGTCTAGTGAATTGATCCCTTGATACCCTAGTAGGGAGGGATACAAATCTGAAGGCAGTGGATATAGCAGCTCTGATGAATCAAGAGGGAATCTTGGATATACTTCAGGGAAAAGGGTTAACAGGGGTGAGATGTGGCAGAACCATAGCATGTGGCATGGGCTGATGAATTGCCATCCCCCTTCACCTTCCAGGCAGTAAGTGACATTTAATTCATCACATGCAGTGTGGGCTAACAAATTGCTCTCTTCTCCTTCACCTTCCAGCTTGTAAGTGACATCAGATCCATCACATGCTATGTGGGCTGACAAATTTCACTCCCCCTTCATCTTCCAGGGAGTGAGTAATGCTGGATTCATCACATGCACTGTGGGCTGACAAATTGCTCTCCTCCCTCACCTTGCAGTATGTAAGTGACATTGGATTTATCACATGCAATGTGGGCTAACAAATTGCTCTCCCCCTTCACTTTGCAGTATGTAAGTGACATTGGATTCATTACATGCTGCATGGACTGACAAATTGGCCTCCTCTTTCATCTTCCAGGGAGTAAGTGACACTGGATTCATTGCATATGGTGTGAGCTGATGAATTGCCCTCTTCCTGCATCTTCCAGTATGTAAGTGATGTCAGATCCATCACATGCAGCATGAGCTGATGAATTGCTCTCCTCCTTCACCTTCCAGCGAGTAAGTGATGTTGGATTCATTGCATGCTGTATAGGCTGATGAATTGCCCTCCTCCTTCACCTTTCAGGAAGTAAATGATGTCAGATACATGGCATGCTATATAGGCTGACAAATTGCCCTCTCCCTTCATTTTCCAGCGAGTAAGTGATGTCAGATTGATTGCATGCTGCCAGTGCATAGGCTGACAAATTTCCCTCCCCCTTCATCTTCCAGCGAGTAAGTGATGTTGGATTCATTGCATGCTGTGTGGGCTGACAAATTGCCCTCCCCCTTCACCTTCCAGCAAGTAAGTGATGTCAGATACATTGCATGCTGTGTGGGCTGACAAATTGCCCTCCCCCTTCACCTTCCAGAAAGTAAGTGATGTCAGATTCATTGCATGCTGCATAGGCTGATGAATTGCCCTCTCCTTCACCTTCCAGCTTGTAAGTGATGTCAGGTTCATTGCATGCTGCATAGGCTGATGAATTGCCCTCCTCCTTCATCTTCCAGCGAGTAAGTGATGTTTTCATTGCATGCTGCATGAGCTGACAAATTGCCCTCCTCTTCACCTTCCAGGAAGTAACTGACATCAGATTCATTGCATGCTGTATAGGCTGACAAAATTTCCTCTCCTTCACCTTCCAGGAAGTAAGTGATGTCAGATTCATTGCATGCTGTGTGGGCTGACAAATTGCCCTTCTCCTGCACCTTCCAGGTTGTAAGTGACATCAGATTCATTGCATGCTGTGTAGGCTGATGAATTGCCCTCTCCTTCACCTTCCAGGAAGTAAGTGACATCAGATTCATTGCATGCTGCCAGTGCATAGGCTGACAAACTGCCCTCCTCCTTCACCTTCTAGCTTGTAAGTGACATCAGATTTATTGCATGTTGCAAGGGCTGACAAATTGCCCTCCCTCTTCATCTTCCAGGGAGTAAGTGACATCAGATTTATTGCATGCTGCATGGGCTGACAAATTTCCCTCTCCTTCACCTTCCAGGAAGTAAGTGACATCAGATTCATTGCATGCTGTGTGGGCTGACAAATTTTGCTCCCCTTTCATCTTCTAGAGAGTAAGTGATGTCAGATCCATCACATGTGGCGTGAGCTGACAAATTGCCCCTCCCTTCACTTTACAGCTTGTAAGTCATGTCAGATTCATTGCATGCTGCATGCACTGATGAATTGCCCTCCTCCTTCACCTTCCAGCGAGTAAGTGACATAGGATTCATCACATGCTGCATGGGCTGAAAAATTGCCCTCCCCCTATTTTCCCTTGCCTTCTACAGGAAGTATGGCTCAGTTGTAGACAATGCAATTTCATTACTAACCTCATGATAGAAACACTATCAACTTGAACAACTTGTGAATAGGGACACTGAGAATTCCTCCAGTATGTGATAGTCTTAACCCCAACTTAACCTTTACTCCACTGCTGACTTTAAGGTCCAGCATAGGATAGTGTAGGATCAAGACATAGGATCATGGATGTGGCAGAAGAATTGCGGTTTAATTGGTGTGTGGTGACCAGTTTCTGGACACTTTTGAATTTTCGCCAACAAACTCTAATCCAAATAGAGAAATGTTGTTATGTGATGTAATCACCACCGTCATGCATTCTTGAATGAGAAATGCACCTCTGTACTGTGACACCATTTTTCTTTCATTTGTCCTGTCTTTATGGTCCTTTTATCCCATGCCATGTCTGCTTTGGATCATTCAAGACCTCCCAATCTGCCATATTCAATACTCTCTCATTTGATTCACTCTTCACCCTTGCACACAGTGCATCATCTTCATTGCCTCCTGTGTCTCCAGAGATTGGCAGAGAAAAGGAACATGTGAATGATAGGGCATCTTGCACTAGGCTTGTTATATCTTTATTTGTCATCTGATTGTTATAGCTGTTTTCTGATGTATATGGAATCACGAAAAAAAAAAAAGTGTCATGCACGTCATGTGTTGCATCATGCCTGCCAGGACCCCAAAACCATCTGCCATCAAGTAGGCGTGGGTTCAATGAGAAGCTCGCTCTTCCATCTTTTGTTCATGGTGGCACTATGGCTGAATCCCCCGCTCTTTCTTTCTTCCCTTGCCATGGTGCTGAGTCGCTCTTCCTCACCTAATACCTCATATCAAGTCAAGGACATCCAGGTCATTCTATCGTTCCATGTTCTGAAAGCTGTGCCAAAATCCTCAAAGGCCCTGAAGAAGTCTGTGGGAAAGGGCAAAATGGAGACAAAGACCAAAGAGCTTTCATTCACCTTCGAGTCATCTGATGAAAACTACCTTTTGTTCCTTTCAGAATTGCTCAAGGTACATGGCCACACCAAGTACACCCCCATCAAGAAACACACTCGCTTTGGTATCAAGGTCTTGCTGGGAAAGAGGGTGTGTGTCTCTAATCTTCATTTTTTTTACTAATCAACTAACTGTTCTTGGTACAGAAAGAAGGACGGCATCAATATTGACAACTCTGTTGAGTACACAAAGCTCGCGCAGAAAATTCTTGAGGAGGAACCATCAAAGCTGATTGTGTACCTGGATCTTGATGATGTCAAGGCCAGTGCAAAGGTATGTAATGTTCTATTTTTTTATTTATGGATGGATGCTGGATCAGGGAAACATGTCGGATCAGATTAGATTAGATTACAGATCAGGTACTGTACAGTCTGATCATCAGCCACACAATCATTATCGCTTCTTGCCTCTGTCCACTGTGTCATGCCCTGCAGATCTGCTGTCTCCATCTGGTGACAACAGAGGCATTCGGCACTTGCTTTCAGACCAGTAGCATCCAGTCATTTCAGTCACCTTCAGTCTTCTGCACCCAAGTTTCAGTTTTCAGCAACAAGTCTTCAGCAAATTTTTACCCAGCATGCATTCATCTGCCCCGGTTTTTCTGACCAACCGATCTGACTACCACCACCTCGTTCTTTTCTGCCACATCCAACAACAGTTAGCAGCTATGCAGACTAGGGCCGTCAAGATATTCTGCGCTGATGTGGCTTCAAAACCCAAGAATGAGTTTCACTATTTGGGCCCCTTATGGAATTGCACCTTTCAGGCTGGTATAGCATCCATGGGAGCTCATTCCGACCTGGTTTCCCCCCCCTCCTTTACTGCCACCTCCACATTCTCCCATTCCAAGCCCAGTTCTCTTCCTCTGGTCGCCGCCACCACTTCCACTTCCCCCACATCTTCCAAAATTCTACCAACACCGATTCATGATTTTTCTGCCCTTAGATCAAGCGCACGAAAGCCTTTCAGTTCTCTCCACCGCCGTTTCCGCCACCATTTACAGGTACCAGCACCAGTACAAATTCTGCTTCTTCAAACAGAGAAGGTGCCGCCATCATTGGATCCTTTCGTGTCCCCTCTTGCACCTGTTTCACCCCGGTCATCACATTCCACCCCCATTTTACCCCAGCCACCATATCTCTCTCACATTCCAGTGCCTCAGCCTCTGAGGACCCACACTTATCTCTCTCAGCTGCCTGCCACAATTCCTATTTCGCATTTTCTTCCTGACGAGCCCCCTTCAAATTTTTATCCGAGTAATGTGAATGTGTTGGGATCGTTCATGCGCTGATCATCATGGTTCCGCTTCAAGCCCAAGTTATCACACTGGATCCGGCTGCCATCAGCCTCACATCACTGTGGTGGATTTCTGACAAGTATTTCAGGAGGGTAGATGCAACATGGACATTGATACTTTGGGGTGGACCAGGGATACTTGCCATTCAGGCCTATCACCCAATACTTTACCATGCCCCCTTATTCCACATGGAATCCATGTGGAATGGATTTATTCCATGTGGAATCCATGGAATCCACATGGAATCCACATGGAATATGTTTCACCACATAAATCATGTACTTAC